>ERZ779890.4679-NODE-4679-length-11281-cov-4.438981_pt1 | contig 11281 bp, 6 predicted proteins | sample MGYA00511553_ERZ779890 | MGnify/ENA primary metagenome ERZ779890 (study PRJEB29588, sample SAMEA2152064) | human gut metagenome | biome: human gut; feature: human-associated habitat; material: faeces | place: Denmark | collected 2008/2010 ...
ACTGCGCCGCCTTCAAGGACTACACGACGTTGTGCAACAATGCGCCCGGCGAGGTGCTCGCCACGATAGCGATGCGCAACGCGCCCGACCTCTTGAAGCGCAACCACGACATAGTTCTTGAAAATCTCGCGATAGCGGAGTCCTTCTTCCGCAAGCACCGCGACCTATTCCAGTGGATACAGCCGAACGGAGGCGCGACGGCCTTCCCGAGGCTTCTGCCGCCCTACGACGTTACTGAGATGTGCGAGCGCGCGATGGCCGAGAAGCAGCTTCTTATAATAGGAGAGCGCGCTTGCGGCCTCGACACGAACCACTTCCGCGTCGGCCTCGGCCGCCTCGACTTCAAGGAGGCGCTCGCGGTCTTCGCCGAGCTCGCGGACGAAGTGAAAGCGGCGGCGACAGGCAAAAATTAACGCCGCGCGGACGCCCGCGCGCGTTATAAGACTTATATAAAAAAGGAAATCAAATCAGGAGTGATGCAACTATGCGCTATTCAGACAGAATTTTGAAGACGCCCTCGTCCTTCATCAGAGACATACTCAAGGTCACAGAAGACCCGTCGGTCATCTCGTTCGCGGGCGGACTTCCGAACCCGATATCGTTCCCGCAGGAGGCTCTCAAGGAGTCTGCGTGCAGGATAATAGACGAGTTCCACGGCAAGGTCTTCCAGTACTCGACGACCAACGGCTACGCGCCGCTGCGCCAGTACATCGCGGACAAGTACAACAAGAATTTCGGCCTTAACTACACCGCCGACAACGTCCTCATCACGACCGGCTCGCAGCAGGCGCTCGACCTGAACTTCGACGGACTTATCATCGAATCCCACTGCGATCCCGACAGTGCGCTGAGCGATGCGGCGCAGCAGGTGACGCCCGAAGTGCTGGACTACACGCTGCAACTGCTCGTGGTGCGCGACAATGCCCAAACCACGGAGAACATCAGCATCCTGCGCCGCCAGATCGACGAGGTCGATGAGCAACTGTTGAGCCTCCTCGCCAAGCGGATGCACATCTCGCAGGAGATCGGCACCTACAAGAAGGAGCACAACATGCCCATCCTGCAAAATAAGCGTTACGATGAAATCCTGGACAAACGCGGCAAAATGGGGCAATCGCTCGACCTCGACCCGGAATTCATTTCGGAAATCATGAAGGCGATCCACGAAGAGTCGGTAAAGGTCCAGATGGAAATAATGAAATAACGACGTTCCCGATAAGCGAAGACAGCACCGAATTTATTCGGATTATGCCGTGCGAAGAAAACGAAGAAGCGATTCAATGTTTTCGGCAAACGGGGACGGAAGTTGCCGACGGCCTCTGCCGAGCGAAAAAACGAAGAATGAAATAGAACAATCCCCGGGCGGTCCCATGCCGCCCGGATCATCAAAAAACATAAACAAACCGATATATGCGCATACTGATTTTGGGAGCGGGAAAGATGGGCTCCTTTTTCACCGATCTGTTGAGTTTCAACCACGACGTAGCCGTCCTCGAAAAAGACCCTCGGCGGATGCGATTCATCTACAATGCCCAGCGCTTCACCTCGCCCGAAGAGATCGCCGACTTCCGGCCTGAACTGCTTATCAACTGCGTAACGCTGAACGCCACGCTCCAGGCATTCGAGGAGGTATTTCCCTATCTGCCGAAAGAGTGTATCATCTCCGACATCGCCTCGGTAAAGACCGGGTTGCAGGAATTTTATGAGAAATCGGGATTCCGGTACGTTTCGACCCACCCGATGTTCGGCCCCACGTTCGCCAACCTGGGCAACCTGCAAACCGAAAACGCCATCATCATCAAGGAGTCGGACCACATGGGCAAAATCTTCTTCAAGGACCTCTACGGTTCGCTGAAGCTCAACGTCTGCGAATACACCTTCGAGGGGCACGACGAAGTTGTGGCCTACTCCCTCTCGGTGCCGTTCGCCTCGACTCTCGTATTCGCCTCCATCATGAAGCACCAGGATGCCCCCGGCACCACCTTCAAGAAACACATGGCCATCGCCCGCGGACTGCTCTCCGAAGACGACTACCTGCTGACGGAAATCCTCTTCAACCCCAAGACGCCCGCACAGATCGACAACATCGTCGCCACGCTGACCCGCCTGTCGAAGATCATCGACAAAAAGGACAGCGGGGAGATGAAGCGGTTTCTGGACGGAGTCCGGAAAAACCTGGAGTAAAAATCGTACTCCATAAAAAACGGCCGGTATGTTACCGGCCGTTTTTCATATCGGGTCGATCCGCTAAAAACTCAACTTCACACCTGCCGTAAATCCGGCGCTGTACTGCGGAAACGTACTCCAGTCGTAAATCCGGCGGTTGCAAAGATTGTGACCTTCGGCGAATACCGTTACCCGCTTGGACGCGTACCAATCGACATTCAACCCCAGATCTACCGTATAGGGAATGCGCATATTCCCCACGATCCCGTCGTTCGGGAACCACGGAATCACTCGCGAAATATAGCGGTTGGACTGCAGGTCGAAAACGAGGCCGACCGAGAACTTACGATGATGATAGCGGGCCCGGATCGTACCCTCGAACTCCGGCAGGCCGATGCTCAAGGTCTGATGCTCGGTATAGGTCAGGCCCCGCCCGCCGATGGAGAACGTGAAATTGCTCACCGGACGGAACTCCAGCTCACCGTTGAGCGACATGACATTCAGCCGTCCCTGTACCAGACTGAACCCCTCATACCGGGTAGTCGGCGTATAGCAATACCAAAAGTTATGATTCTCGATGAAAGAATAGCCGACGAACAATCGGTAAATCAGCTTATCCTCGACGAGACGCCCGCTCACACCGACACGGACCGAATAGTCCACCGTATTGCGGGGCATCGGGTCCGTATAACGAGGCACGTAATAAAGATTGGTTTCCATAAGCTCCCGCATATCGTTGTGCTTCAGGGTTCCGTCCAACTCGACATAAGGTACGAAACCGCCGCCGCCCAGATCGAAACGCAAGTGAGCGTAGGGAATGAAATAATTCGCCGCATCGCGCCCCGCCACATCGTCCCGGTAGTAATCCAAACCGAACTCCATATCGACCGACCGGGCACGATAGGCATAACGGAACGCTCCCGAATAGGTCCGGTTGTAATAGTCAGAAGGAGCGGCCCAAACCGATTCGCCCTTGCGGTCGCCACCCCACCGGCCCTCGAATCCGGCCCGGAAGACGAGCGTATGGCGGCCGAAACGTCGTCCAACGGCGGCATCTACCCCCAAATTCCACTCGTTTTCGTACGGATAATCCAACACCGGAACGACATTATCCTCCAGATAGAGTTTCGAATCCAGCGGATTCCACCAGTTGCCCGCCGTGACCTCGACATTGAAATTCGTCCGCGAGAGGTCGTTGAAATCGTCGCCGATCCGTATCTTTCCCTGCAAATCGCCGATCACGCGGCGATTTCCGTTGTCGAAAGTCGGAAAGTCCGGATCGGGGAAAAGGCCGTAACGGTCGATGATCCGGTTCCGGTAGCTCACCTCGCCCTCCAGCACATGACGCCCGATGTATTTCCCGGCGGCGACACCCACCCGATTGTCCATCCACAGGGCGCTATGGTCCCCGTCGGGCGTATAGGGAATCCGTCCGTACCGTCCGTCGTGGTTGATATAGCCCAACGCATAGCCGATGTCGGGATTCTGCGTCGAAACATACAGATCGAGCGCCGAATTGAGCGGATAACCCGCTCCGGCCTTCAGGTAAAAAGGCAGCGGACGGTCGAACTCCCAATAGGTGATCGTCGCAGGACGGATCGGGCGCGTGGCGAGCTGCGTTTCGAGCGTGAGCGGCGTGATCGAATAGTCGATTTCCGGCTGTATGGCCGCCGTATCGACCATATTGGGGCGCACGGCAAGTTTCGTCGCATGCTCCACGCTCGGCACATAGGCTTTGGATACTTCGACACGCTTCTCGACCTGGGCGTTGAGCACCCCGGGCACCGCAAGCAGTCCGGCGATAAACATCAGGGACAGAATAGCTGATCGCTTCATATCGTTAATTGAGTTTCTTGATTTTCTCTTTCGCTTCCGCAACGATTCCGTCATCGGCAGGAGTGTAGCCGTCCACGATACTCTGGTAGGTCGCCCGGGCCTGGAACATGTCGCCCTTCTGCACATAAATATCGCCCAGCACAAGGAAGGACTTGGCCAGCCAGAAGGCATGAGGCGTTCCCTTGTCCGAGAAATCGAGCACCAGTTTTTCGGCACGAGCCGTATCGCCGGCCCGGAACGCGGACTCGATCACCCGGTAGGCCGACTCGGCTCCCTCGGGTGTTTTCACATTGGCGCTCAAAACCTTGTAGATCTTTTGCGCGGCAGCGGCATCTCCCCGGCGATCCAGAATCCCGGCCTTCGCAAACTGGGACGCTCGCCATGCCTCGTCTCCCGCAGCGGTGTAGGATGCCACATCGTCGGCCATGGACAGAATCCGCTCCTCGTCCCCCGCCGCGATCGTCGCACGGACGTAGCCGTTCATGGCCTCGGCTTTTCCGGCAGCGGTGCTTTCGGCATCGGCCAATTTGCGGTAAGCCGCCGCGGCTTCCGTAAAGCGTTCATCGGCAAAAGTCATTCCAGCCAGCATCTTCAAAGCCCGATGCGTGTACTGATTCTGTCCCGCATCGGCCAGAGCCGCGAGCGTTTCGATCGCACGGGATCGTTCGCCCGTCTTCAGGTAGCAATCGCTCAAGCAATAGAGCGCATCGGCCGTATAATATCCCTTGGGATAATTTTCGAGATAACTGCGCAGCGACTTGGCCGCCGACGCAGGCTCGCCCGAAAGATAGATCCGGCGGGCGGCAGCGAACGAAAGCGAATCACGCGACATGGCCGTAAGGTCCCCTTCGACACCGCTCTTCCGGGCATAATCGAAATAACCGCCGGCATCTCCTTCGGAGACGTAAATATCCCGAATCCCCTGCAAGGCATCCTTGGCATCGGAGGATTGGGGAGCGGTCTTCACCACCATATCATAGTAGGAAAGCGACTTTTTCTTGTCGCCCAGGTTCAGGTAAGCCAGTCCCAACTCGGACAACGCGGCGCTCCGGTAGGGCGAATAAACATAGGTTTCGACGAAAGGTTCGAGCACTGCGGCCCCCTCGCGGTAGCGCTCCTGCGCTACGAAAGTCCGGCCCAGTTCGTAAGTCGCATCGTCGAGGTAATCTCCCCTGCCGTCGCGGATAATCTGCTGCAACGCCTTGATTTTTTCAGATGTACGTCCCAGAATACCGAGCGTAACGGCCCGCTGGTAGCGAGCGTAATCCGCTCCGTCGTCGGACGCGGCCGCAGCCTGTCCGTAATACTTCAACGCCTCGTCGAACTGGCGATCCGAATAGTAGGTGTCGCCCAGACGATTGCGGGCATCCGTGCGATAACCGTCCTGAGTGGGATACAATTCGATGAAGCGAACGAACGACTCCCGCGCCCGGGGCATATTCTCCTTCGAGAAGTGGCAATACCCCGTATTGTAGAAAGCCATCGCATATTCGGGCTCGGTTTTCGGCGCCCGCTTCAGGTAGGACTCGTAATCGCGCAGAGCAACGTCGTAATTTCCCCTGCCGTAAGCGATTTCACCCTGCCAAAAGGTTGCCAGCGCATTGTATTTGGGACTGATTCCGATACGGGCGGACTCCGCCAGATAACGCCCGGCCCCCTGCGTATCGCCCTTTTCCAGTGCGCTCAAGCCGCGGAAATAGGCGATCTTCTGCTTGGCGGCCAGCAGGTCGCCATCGGGATCGGGATAGGAAGCGATGATCTCGTATGCTTCGTCGTAATTGTGCGAATTGTAATAGGCCGCCGCCAACAGCTCTTTGGCCGTGCGTACACGGGGCGACGACGGATACTGGGCGACATAGCGGTTGAGTACCTGAATCGCTTCGTTGAAACGTCCGCCCCCCAGTTCATATTGCAATTTTCCATAATTGAACAGCGCGTCCTCGGCAATCGCGGAATCGAATTCGGCATTCGAAGCCATGGCGAACGACTGCATCGCCTGCTGCTTGTCCCCGCCGCGCAAGTAACAGTCGGCCAGGTGGTAGGAGGCGTTCTGCGTCAGAGCGTCGTCGGCTCCGCACGCCTTGCGCAGATACTCTGCGGCATCGTCGTAGCGGGCCGTACGGTAGAGGGAGAATCCGTAGAGATAATTTTCATCCCGGCCCATTTCTCCGCCGGCCTGCACGAAAGCGTCGAGGTAATCCAGCGGTTTGGAATATTCGCCCAGGCGGAACCACGCTTCGGCCATGACCCGCGAGAGTTCGGCCCGCTGGCGGGGCGATGCCCGGCGGATCAACTCTTCGCCGTTCTCGACCACGTAGCGGTAATTCCCCTGCTTGAACTCGATTTGCAGCAGGTAATAGGGCGCTACCTCCCCGTAAGCCTCGCTTTTAAGCAATCGTTCGAACCCGCTTCTGGCCCAGTCGTACTGTTCCCGCGCATAGGCGATGTAGGACTTATAATAGAGAGCGTGATCGTAAAATTCGCTTTGGGGATTGATCCGGTCGAAATAGGTCATCGCCCGATCGTAGTCATCCCGGCCGAATTCGATATATCCCATGCGCAGGTCGTACTGCTCGCGCCGGGTTCTGTCCAAAGCCCGGTAGTTCACCCGTCCGAAACATGCGAGCGCCTTATCATACTCCGACCGGCTGCAATAAAGCAACCCCTGGGCGAACCGCAGGTCGTTGTTGTAAACCGACTCGGGATAACGCTTGGAAAAGTCGGCGAGCATCGCCTCGGCATCCCGGCTGCCGAGCTTCAAGGCACAAACCGCCAACTGATAATCGATCTGCTGGAGCGTAAGCCGGTCGTCCCGGTCCGCTCCCTCGCGGGCCTTCAGCAACTCATAACGGGCATCCGTCCAGCGCCCGTGATCGAAAAGCGAACGCCCCCGCTCCAGATGCGCCCGGGTTTCCGGTGCCGCAGCATGGCTCCCGACACAAGTGAACAGGCAAATGCCTATCGACAATAAATACAGGATGTTTCTCTTCATAACGCACACACAATAATTCGAACGCAGATAGCGAACACCCGGTGGTAAGTCCGACCTGTTCAGCGCTGCCCGAGGCGCTTCCTGTCCGAATCGAAATATTTTTTCGGTAAAGATAGTGAAAGCCGAGAGAAAAATGGAAACTTGTTCCCAATTTTCCGAGGCGCATCCTATCTAAGACTATGTCAAAGATCGTGAAAGGTGAGGGCAATCGTGCGGGCTTGCACGCAAAGATTGCCGAACCGCCTCCGATCTTCTGCAAAGATAGTGAAAAGCGAGGGTAACCAAGAGAACTTGCTCTCGAAAATTGCCGAACCGAATCCTATCTTCTACAAAGATAGCGAAAGCCGGGCCCAGCGCCAAATTTATTTAGCCCCAGTCCCGTGCATTCGTTCAAATCGGAGTCATTTCCCGTAAAGATAACGATTTCCCGGGGCAGACGCACCATTTGGGAACGATTGTTGCCCGACAGAAAAGAAAAAAGAATCTTTTCGACGAACGAAGGCAAAAACCGCCTGCGTATTCTGCCGGATAAAAACAAAAAAAGAAAATTCAACCTAAAAATTTATCGTTATGATCCAACAGGTAACTATACAGATGACTTCGGCACGGACCTATGTCCTCGAAGGAAACAAGAAATGCGACCAACTAAATCCCAAAGAGCTGATGTTGCTGGCCGGCGTAACTTGCGCAGGCATGACCGCGATGGCGATCATGGAAAAGGAGCGCGTATCTCCGACCCGCTTCGAACTCAGCATATCGGGTGAACTCGACACGGAAACCGTACAATCGAGCAGCGTCTTCAAGTCTTTCCGCATCGTCTATAACGTACAATGCGAATGCGAAAACGACCAGATGAAAGTAAGCCGGGCCATCAACCTGGCCCACGACAAACATTGCGGCGGCGTGCAGATGCTGCGCAAGATCGCTCCGGTAGCCGACGAAATCGCGATCGTCAATACGAAATAGGCCGAAGCACTACAAATTACGAAAAAGCGACGAAAGGGCTGTGTCGAAATGAAAGTTTCAGGCACAGCCCTTAAGGATTGTCAGAATGGATGCAAGGCAAGGCATTGAGGGTAAGGGCGACAGGAATTTACTGCCGTAAATGACTTCGCCCGCATCCCGATAATGACGCAGCAGTGCGCCTTTATGACACACCGCCTTTTATCGGAAGGAATCGCCCTTCCGCATATTCTCTACTTCCGATAATACCCGGAACGTCTGTCCCGGTACTCGGCAGGTCGGGAACCCGAACTCACCCCTCGCCTCCGCAGCCCGGAGCAACCCCGGCTTCCGCGCATAGCACCGGAAATACTGACGCCCGATTCAGTCTATGTCCCGACAGTTCCGCTTGTCGGCGATTACCCCGTCGTCGAGCACGACAATACCCGTATGAGCCCGCAACATGGTCTTGAGCGTCGATCCATCGATGTTGTAGCAAGGAACCGGCGTGCTTTTCCCGAACGAATGGATGGCGTTTCCCTGCAAGGGTTCGGGCGTGATGCAGACGACATGCGCCCCTTCCTGCAACGCACGCTCCACGAGCCGCTCCAAACGATCCTCGCACCTGCGGCCGATGCAGTCGAAACGCGTCACACAGATCAAATAGAGCCGTCCCGGAGTAGCGAGCACCCGGTCGGTCACATCTTCCGCGCCATTGCGCAGAGCGAACTCCTCGATCATCGGATTCATCTCCGGTACCTCTCCCAGAATTTTCGTATCGACCCACTCCCAGACCGTATCGTCCTGCCACTCCGTATCATCGAGCGCAAACTCCCGCTCCTCCCCCGTCATGCGATTGCGATAAACCAGCACGGTCTGCAACTCTCCCTCGGGACCGGCCGCAGAAGAGGCGTGCATCTCCTCGCGGATATTCACCCCGATCTTATACGGCAGAAAATCGATCAACGGAAGATGACAATAGCAATAGAACCCCAGCCCCATCGTCAGAAGGAAGAAAAAAACCGTCAATGCGACCTCCGAACGGCGGAAGGCAAGAATCTTATCGTTCCGGTAATAAGCCCACACGACGGCCGCCATCGGCAGCAAGGCCAGGTTCTTGAAGAATGTTTCCCAGGGGGAGAGTTTGATCGCCTCACCGAAACAGCCGCAGTCCTCTACCGGGATGAACGTCGCACTCAAAAAGGTAAGGATCGTAAAGAAAAGCATCGACACCAGAGCGAAGATCGACACCAGCCGGATACGCACCTTGCAAAGCAGCATGCAACCCATCATCATCTCGGCGCCGCACAGCCAAATCGAAAAGACCATGCTGGCCGGAATCAGATAATCGAACCCGTAAATCGTGAGGTATTCGTTGATCTTGATCGACGTTCCCCAGGGATCGATCACCTTCGTAAAGCCCGACACGATGAACACGACGGCCAGCACCAGGCGGCAAACTCCGGTAATCAGGCTCCGGGCCCGTTGCGACAGCATAGGTTTCATCATTTTCGAACAGGTTATATACGATCTTTTCTTCATTTTCTCCGCAGGCATCCCGCACTCGTCCGGAGTCGTTCTCATCGTTAAAACTCAAAACTTCCCGCCTTTCGGTCTGCGTCCGAGCGTCCCGCAAAGCCGTTTCGGATTGCCGACTTTTTCCGGACTCCCTTTTCGCTCAACGCTCCGCATCCGTCGGGACACGGACAAAACGACTCATCCGCTTATCGAATATACCGAACCGCCCCTCCGGGCACTTCTCCGGCATCATTCGAAAAGGCGCTCATCTCATACACTAATTCCACGCTTCGTTTTCTCCACCCGGCACAATCCACACAAATTCGGCTCTGCCCCGCTTACCGAAAACGTTGAATTGACTTCTTCGTTTTCTTCGCTCGGCAGAGACCGCTTGCGGGCTCTGCCCTCGCTTACCGAAAACGTTCTATCTCGGTGCGGATGCGGGCGAAAATCGCATTGGGAGAGTCCATCCCGCCCTGCGCATCGCTGCAATCGATAATCCGCAGGCGGTCGTCCGCAGCAGCGGCTGCACGGTAAACCTCCCGCACACGACGCTGCAAGTCGAGCGATGCCTCATGGATGTCGCGTTCCCCTTTCAGGTATTCGCGGTCGTCGCCTTCGCGTACCTCGGAGAGCTTTTTCTCCGTAAAGGCGAAAGGCACATCCAGAAACAGCGACACGTCCGGACGGGGAATTCCGTAATAGCCGAACTCCAGGTCGAGGATCCACCGCCGCAGCTCCTCCTGCCGGTCCCCGGCAGGCAATTTGGCGCACTGGAACCCCACGTTCGAATAGACATACCGGTCGAGCACGACGGCGTGGCCCGCATCGAGCCAACAGCGCAACTGCGCGGCAGCATCGGCCCGGTCACCGGCGAAAAGCAGAGCGACCAGATAAGGATCGACCTTGTCCACAGCCCCGAGTTCACCCCGCAGGAAGCGGGCGATCAGCTCGCCGTACACCGGCGCGTCGAAACGCGGAAAATGGAGAAAATGGCTCTCCACCCCCTCTTGGGCAAACATGCGGCGCACAAGTTCCACCTGGGTCGATTTCCCGGCGCCGTCCAGTCCTTCCAATACTATCAGCATATCCTTGCTATTTAAGCATCTTCACGGCCCGCTCGACCCCGGCGACCAGGGCGTCGGCTTCCGCCAGCGTATTATACATCGCGAACGAAGCCCGGCACATACCCGTAACTCCGTAATGCGTCATCACCGGCTCGGCACAGTGCTGTCCCGTACGAACGGCGATGCCGAGCTTGTCGAGGATCATGCCCATATCATAGGGATGCACCCCCTCGACATTGAACGATACGATCGCACACTTGTCCGGCGTCGTACCGTAAATCCGCAGGCCGGGGATTCGCTCCAGCCCTTCGGTAGCACGCAGCAGCAGCGCCCGTTCATGCGCCTCGACCTCCGCCGCATCGAACTGCCGGACATAGCGCACCGCTTCGCCCAGCGCGATCGCCCCCACGAAATTGGCCGTACCCGCTTCGAATTTCAATGGAACAGGTGCAAAAGTCGTCTTTTCGAACGACACCCGATCGACCATGTCGCCGCCGGAGAGAAACGGAGGCATCCAGTCGAGCAAATCCCGCTTGCCGTACAGCACGCCGATACCCGTCGGGGCATAGAGTTTATGACCGGAGAAGGCGTAAAAATCGCAGTCCAGCGCTTTCACATCGACACCGCCGTGCACGACACCCTGACATCCGTCCACCACCACGACCGCACCGACCCGGTGAGCCTCGTCGATCACCGGACGCAGATCGGGCCGCGTGCCCAGCGTATTGGAAGCCTGCGTCACCGCCACCACGCGGGTACG
>ERZ779890.4680-NODE-4680-length-11281-cov-3.828345_pt1 | contig 11281 bp, 8 predicted proteins | sample MGYA00511553_ERZ779890 | MGnify/ENA primary metagenome ERZ779890 (study PRJEB29588, sample SAMEA2152064) | human gut metagenome | biome: human gut; feature: human-associated habitat; material: faeces | place: Denmark | collected 2008/2010 ...
CCGGCTTCTCCGGCACCGATCACCATAACGGCAATGCTGTTGTTCTTATTCTGCTGCTTATGCTTCAGGCTTCGTAAAAACCGATAGGAAAACCGGCTGGCAAAGATGAAGCTGATCAGCAGGAACATATAAAGGAAATAGTAACTGCTAGGTACGGCCTGTCTTCCGTAGAAACGGAAAAACTGTAATCCAACCGCCTGTAATGCGGAGGAAATGATGCACGCACAGATCAGATTCTGCAATTCCGTCTCTCCCGCATAGGCCCACAGACTGTTATACATCCTGAAAATATAAAGAACAACCAATGTAATCACGATACTCAGCGGCAGAAAATCCGTAATCGGCTTCATGAAATGTTCCGGAATTTCTGCAAGAGAAAATCCGTAACGGATCATCAGGGCAAGGTAGCTTGCCAGAATCACACTGATAATATCGTAAATCACAAGAAACGTTCTTCGATAAAATTTTTTCACATTAAAAGTCTTTTTCATTCTATTCTTCGACCTTTGCATTATCTTTGTATAATATAGGCTGCATCTCGGCATAACATTGTCAAGCAAGCTTGAATGTCCTGCGCTCGATTTGCACTATCTTTGTAAAAACAAAAATAAAAAATATGAGAAAACTACGGATATTAGTATCGTTTGCGTTTGTGATGATTGGTGTGCTGACTTTGTCGGCGCAGATGTTGAATCCATTGACGTGGAATGTGAGGCTGGAATCGAATGGCGGTTCTGATGCCGAATTGGTCGTGGAGGCAAAGATAGAACGTGGCTGGCATCTGTATGATATTAAATTGCCAAAAGATGGACCGGTGCCTACGTCTATTGTTTGGGATAAAGATCGCCTTAGAAATGTTGAAATTGTCGGTGATTTGACTCCGAGTCGGAAGGCGGAGGAAAATGTTGATATGTTTTTCCATTTGATTCTGGGCACGTGGGAGAATTCGGTGACTTTCCATCAGAAAGTTAGGCTGGTCAACCCTAATGATTATAATATTGAGGGCGCGATTGTTGGGCAGGTCTGCAACGATGAAACGTGCCAACGCAAGAAACAGGAATTCAAATTCTTTAAAGAGTCAGCAGCCGTCGCTTTGCAGGACACTGTGCCTGTGATGGTGGCGGGGAATGTTGTTGCATCCGAGAAGTCGGGTGGATTGGAAATGTCTTCGAATTGGAATCCCGTTGTTGCGGCAGGTGCCCAGTCGGAAGAAAGCCAGTCAATGCTTCTTATTTTTCTGGGTGGATTGCTTGGCGGTCTGCTGGCTTTGCTGACACCGTGTGTGTGGCCGATGATTCCACTTACGGTCAGTTTCTTCCTCAAGCGCTCGTCAAATCGGAAAAAGGCGGTTGCCCAGGCTCTGGTTTACGGATTGTCGATTATTGTCATATATTTACTTTTGGGGCTTGTGATAACCGTTGCTTTCGGTCCTGGAACGCTCAATGAAATGGCGACAAGTGCATGGTTCAATGTGCTGTTCTTTATTTTGCTTGTGATATTTGCAATTTCATTTTTCGGCGTTTTTGAAATAACAATGCCGAGCGGGTTTACGAATGCCGTCAACAGCAAAGCGGGAAAGACGACGGGTCTTATAAGCTTGTTCCTGATGGCATTTACTTTGGTGCTCGTTTCGTTTTCATGCACTGGTCCTATAATAGGCACACTGCTTGTCGAGGCGGTCACGCAGGGGAGCGTCGTCGGTCCGGCTGTAGGTATGCTCGGATTTGCAATTGCATTGGCAGTGCCGTTTTCTGTGTTCGCAATATTTCCATCGTGGTTGAAAGGCTTGCCGAAGTCGGGCGGATGGTTGAATACGATGAAGGTGATTCTTGGTTTTGTGGAGTTGGCATTGTCGTTGAAGTTCCTGTCTGTAGCAGATTTGGCATATGGTTGGCACATTTTGGATAGAGAGGTGTTCATAGCGTTGTGGGTAGCAATATTTGTGTGTCTTGGATTGTATCTGCTCCGAATCATCCGATTCTTCGGCGATTCCGACAAAACGCATATTGGTGCGCTGCGCTTGATGGCGGCGGTCGTTTCGCTTGCCTTCGCCGCATATCTGCTCCCGGGTCTTTGGGGCGCACCGCTGCGAAGCGTCAGTGCGTTCACTCCACCCTTGTCTACGCAGGATTTCAATCTTTATGAAGCCGGGAAGTTTGTTAAATACGATGACTTTGATGAAGGAATGGAGGCTGCGAAGAAAATGGAGAAACCGGTGTTCCTTGATTTTTCTGGATACGGATGTGTCAATTGCCGGAAGATGGAAGCCGCTGTCTTTGAGAATGCTAAGGTGAAGGACTTGATAGAACGTGAGTTTGTAATGATAACACTGATGACCGATGACAAGCAGGAACTTCCGAGCATGATAGAGCAGAAAATAAATGGAAAAGACGTTAAACTTCGAACATACGGCGATCTGTGGAGCTTCCTGCAGCAATATAAATTCGGGGCAAATTCCCAACCGTATTATGTCGTGTTGGACAATGAGGGAGGATTGCTCTCCGGACCATATTACTACGATGAGGACGTGTCTAAATTCGTGAAATTTTTGAAGGCTGGTGTGACTAAATATAACGTAAAAAATGAAGAAAGATAAGAACGAGATATTGAAGGCTTTTGGCGACCTGCTGGACGTGGTGGAAGAATTGCGTCAAAAGTGTCCGTGGGATAGAAAACAAACCAACGAGAGTCTGCGATGCAATACGATAGAAGAAGTCTATGAGTTGAGCGCGGCTTTGATGGCCGATGATGCCGACAACATCCGTAAAGAACTGGGAGATGTGCTGTTGCACGTGCTGTTTTACTCAATCATAGGAAAGGAGAAGAACCAGTTTGACATAGCGGATGTGTGTGATTCGCTGAGAGAGAAACTGATTTATCGGCATCCACATATCTATGGAAATGTCCAGGCTGATTCTGCCAATGCTGTGATTCAGAATTGGGAGCAGTTGAAGTTAAAAGAAAAGGGAGGCAACAAGCGTGTGCTTGATGGCGTTCCGTCTGATTTGCCATCGCTCATAAAGGCTGAAAGGATTCAGGAGAAGGCAGCCAATTATGGATTTGACTGGGCGGACAGAAAAGATGTCTGGGCAAAAGTCAAAGAGGAAGTTCTCGAATTTGCAACAGAGCTGGAGTCAGGAACCGATGATCGCCGTACGGAAGAATTCGGCGATGTGCTGTTCAGTCTGGTCAATGCGGCACGTCTGTATAAAATCAACGTGGACAATGCTTTGGAACAAACAAACAGAAAGTTTACAAGACGTTTTAATTATATTGAAGACACCGCAAAAGAGCAAGGTGTGAACATGAAGGATATGACTATCGAGCAGATGGACAATCTGTGGAATGAGGCAAAAGAACAAGAAAAAGCAAAAGAATGATTGTCTGCATAACAGAGAAACCCAGCGTGGCAAAGGACATTGCGGCGATACTTGGCGCCACAGTGCGCCGTGATGGCTATTTTGAAGGCAACGGCTACAAAATAACGTGGACGTTTGGTCATCTTTGCTCGCTAAAGGAGCCTAACGACTATACAGAAAGATGGAAGTCGTGGAGTCTGGGGGCCTTGCCAATGCTGCCTCCGCGATTCGGAATCAAGTTGATTGCCGACCATGACATTGAGAAGCAGTTCAAGGTTATAGAAACGCTGTTTGGAGAAGCCGATGAAATCGTGAACTGTGGCGATGCCGGTCAAGAGGGCGAGCTTATACAACGTTGGGTGATGCAAAAAGCCAATTGTAAGAAAGATGTAAAGAGATTGTGGATTTCATCGCTTACGGATGAGAGTATCCGTGAGGGATTTGGCCATTTGAGACCACAGTCGGATTTCGACAGACTGTATATGGCGGGCTTGTCGCGTGCTATCGGCGACTGGATATTGGGAATGAATGCGACACGGTTGTTTACGTTGAAATATTCGCAAGGCAGAAATGTACTGTCGATAGGTCGTGTGCAAACACCGACATTGGCTTTGGTTGTGGCAAGGCAAAAAGAAATAGACAATTTTGTCCCAGAAGATTATTGGGAACTTAAAACGACGTATCGCAGCGTTGTTTTTCAGTCAACAAAAGGGCGCTTCAGTACAGAATTATCCGCGCAGGAAGTCGCTGATGGAATCAGTGAAAATCCGTTTGTTATAAAGTCGTGTGTCACAAAGCGTGGCAGAGAGTCTGCTCCAAGGTTGTTCGACCTTACATCCTTACAAGTGGAATGCGATAAGAAATATGGATACTCGGCTGACCAGACATTGAAGCTTATACAATCATTGTATGAGAAAAAGTTTACCACATACCCACGTGTGGATACAACATATCTAAGTGAGGACATATATCCGAAAGTGCCGGAGGTGCTTAGGGCAATGCGTCCGTATGCCAATCTGGCAGAGCCTTTATTGTCCAAGACTCTTCCGAAAACAAAGAAGGTGTTTGACAACTCTAAAGTCACCGATCACCATGCCATTATTCCGACCAATGTGCCACCGGCGCCAACTATGACAGTTGATGAGAAGCGGGTTTACGACATGGTAGCCCGTAGATTTCTTGCCGTGTTCTATCCAGATTGCGAGTTCGATCAAACGACTGTTGTCGGAGAAGCCGGTGGAGTTGAGTTCAAAGCCAATGGAAAGCAGATTGTGTCGGATGGATGGCGGGCAGTCTATGGTAAGGCCGACAGCAACTTGAACAAGGATGATGAAGCCCAAGACGATGGCATATTGCCGGCTTTTGAGATAGGCGAGAGCGGACCCCACAGTCCGTCGGTTGTCAAGAAGACCACACAGCCACCTAAATTCTACACCGAGGGAACATTGCTGAGGGCGATGGAAACGGCTGGTAAATTGGTGGAAGACGAGGAGTTGCGCGATGCGATGAAGGAGAATGGCATAGGGCGCCCTTCCACAAGGGCGTCGATAATAGAAACTTTGTTCAAGCGTAAATACATAAAGAAAGAACGTAAAAGTGTGAAGGCAACAGAAGCTGGCATCGCTTTGATTGACACAATAAAGGTGGATTTGCTAAAATCGGCAAAGCTGACTGGAATCTGGGAAAACAGGTTGCGCAAAATAGAGAAAGGAGAGTATGAGGCGTCGGAATTTATCGCCGAATTAAAGCAACAGATTTCGCAGATTGTATATGATGTGCTTAGCGACAACAGCGGATATAAGATAGAAGTGGCGGATGTCTCGAAAAAACAAAAAGAAGAAAAGCCAAAGCGCAAACCGGCGATACGCAAGTTTGAGCAAATTGTATGCCCGAAGTGTGAAAATGGACATGTGATAAAAGGACGTACGGCCTTCGGCTGTAGCGAATTCAGAAAAGGTTGCGATTTCAGGGTCGGCTTTGATGAGCTTAAGTCGGGCGAAGGCACGACCCCATCGGCACTCAACAAGTATATTGAAAAAAAGTATAAAAAAGATGGCAAAATATAATGGCGCGGAACTGTTCCCAATTGTGGATGAAAAAGGAAATGTTATAGGTTCAGCCTCTCGAAAAGAATGTCATTCGGGAACGAAAAAGTTGCATCCTGTTGTCCATCTGCATGTCTTTGACTCGGAAGGACGTTTGTTCCTCCAAAAACGGGCGGAAAATAAGGATATACAGCCAGGCAAATGGGATACGTCCGTCGGTGGGCATATTGATTATGGAGAGACTGTCGGAGAAGCGTTGCAGAGGGAAACGTTTGAAGAACTTGGCTTTTGTGCAGACAACCCGGAGCTATTGTATAAATATGTCTTTGAAAGCGATGTGGAACGGGAATTGGTGCATACATTCCGATGCGTAGCGGAGCATAGTGACATTAAATTTGCCCCAGACGAAATAGAAGATGGACGATTCTTTCGTTTTGAGGAAATAGAAAGCCTTATTGCGAAAAGTCAGACGACTCCTAATTTTGTCATGGAGTTCAATATGTTGAAACAGCAAGCGTTTTTGAAAACAAAAGAATGATGTCGCTTGTTCTTTTTTTCAAATAAAAGATTGTGATGGAAAAAGGAATGATATTTCAGTATGTGATAATCGGCGTTGTCTTTGTATGCATCGTCGTTTATGTTGTGTGGAAAGTCAAGAATGGCGGCAAGACCGGAGGCTGCTCATGTTGCGATATTAAAGACTGCAAGTTGAAGCAGGCGAAAAAGAAAGAAGATTGTTGTAAATGTTGTGAAAACGACTGACTTTTTTTTGCTGAAATTTTCGTCATTCAAACTTTAATTATAATTTTGTGGAATTATTAAAACAACTATCTTAACAATCATATTATGAGTAAACCATATGTTGTAGGTATCGATGTCGGTGGAACAAACACCGTGTTCGGTATAGTGGACGCGCGAGGCAATGTTCTTGCAAGTGGATCGATAAAAACAGCCAAGCATGCAGCCATAGAAGATTATATTGACGAGTTGCATACAGAGTTGTCTAAATTAATAGAAGCCAACGATGCGGTTGACAAAATCGCAGGTATAGGAATCGGTGCTCCTAATGCCAATTATTTCACCGGCGTTATTGCCGATGGTGTGAATTTGCCGTGGCCAACTCCAATTCCATTGGCAGATTTGGTGTCAAATAAATTCGGTATCCCTGTTGCTATAACAAACGATGCAAATGCCGCTGCTATCGGCGAGATGACTTATGGCGTGGCTCGCGGTATGAAGGATTTCATCATGATTACATTGGGTACGGGAGTTGGTAGCGGTATTGTTGTCAATGGCCAGATGGTTTATGGTCACGACGGTTTTGCCGGTGAACTTGGTCACGTTATCATGAAGCGCAACAACGGACGTATTTGCGGATGCGGAAGAACAGGTTGCTTGGAAACTTATGCGTCTGCTACAGGTGTGGCACGTACTGCGCGTGAATTCTTGGAAGCAAGAGCAAACGAACCATCGACACTCCGCTCGATGGATGTAGACTCAATCACATCAAAAGATGTCTATGATGCAGCCGTGGCCGGCGACAAATTGGCAAAGGATGTCTTTGACTTTACAGGAAACATTCTTGGTGAGGCTTTGGCAGACTTCATAACATTCTCAAGCCCGGAGGCTATCGTGCTTTTTGGAGGCCTTGCCAAATCTGGAGATTTGCTGATGCGTCCGCTTAAAGAATCAATGGACCGCAACACGATGACGGTGTTCAAAGGCAAGGTTAAGTTGCTTCTTTCCGAATTGAAAGAAAGCGACGCAGCAGTGCTTGGAGCAAGTGCTTTGGGTTGGGAGGCAAAAGCTGCCGCAGACATCAAAAAATAATAGGAATGCAAATGACACAAAAAGCGGACTCTTGATGGTATAGAGCCCGCTTTTTGTGCTTTTTTGTCCGTGAAAAGGTTTGTGCTGTCTGCTAAAATTTATAACTTTGCGACAGATAAAAACCCATGCCTGAATGTGTGGGTTTCATCGTTGATGAATATAAATCATAAACAATATTTCTACTATGGGATATAAAATCATCGTCCTGGCCAAGCAAGTGCCAGACACTCGAAATGTAGGAAAAGATGCGATGAAGGAAGACGGAACAATCAATCGTGCGGCGTTGCCTGCGATTTTCAATCCGGAAGACCTTAATGCATTGGAACAAGCCCTGCAAATTAAAGAACAAAATCCAGACACAACAATTACGATTTTGACAATGGGACCTCCTCGTGCTGCTGAAATTATCAGAGAGGCCATTTTCAGAGGAGCTGACACAGGAATCGTATTGACCGACCGTGCATTTGCCGGTGCGGATACGCTCGCCACTTCGTATGCTCTTTCTGCTGCAATACGTAAGGTGGGAGAGTTTGACTTGATTATTGCCGGACGTCAGGCTATTGACGGCGATACAGCACAGGTAGGTCCTCAAGTCGCTGAAAAGTTAGGATTAACACAGGTCACATATGCCGAAGAAATCCTGAACGTAGACGAAAAGAATCGCAGTATCACAGTGAAACGGCATATCGACGGTGGTGTCGAAACAGTGGAAGGTCCGCTGCCTATCGTGATTACGGTCAACGGTTCGGCTGCCCCCTGCCGTCCGCGTAATGCCAAGTTGGTGATGAAATACAAACGGGCATTGGGCGCGCAGGAAAAAGTTCCTGCTCCCGCCTGCCATCCGGAAGGCGTATCGGCACTGCCATACCCCGAACTGTATGAAAAGCGCCCGTACCTGAATATTCCGGAATGGAGTGTTGCCGATGTAAACGGAGATCTCGCACAATGCGGTTTGTCCGGTTCGCCGACAAAAGTCAAAGCGATTCAGAACATCGTGTTCCAGGCAAAGGAAAGCAAGACGCTGACCAGCTCAGACAAGGATGTGGAAGATTTGATTGTTGAACTGTTAGCTAACCACACTATCGGATAATTGACAATTGATAATTGACAATTCATACGGTAAAAAAGATTGAACAATATGAATAATGTATTTGTATATTGTGAGCTTGAAGGTACAACGATTGCCGATGTAAGCCTCGAACTGCTGACCAAAGGTCGCAAGTTAGCCAACCAGTTGAACTGCCAACTCGAAGCCATTGTGGCCGGTTCCGGACTGGAAGGGATTGAAAAGCAGGTGATGCCTTATGGCGTGGACAAGGTGCATATTTTTGACGCTCCCGGTCTGTTCCCGTACACTTCCCTTCCTCATTCTTCTGTTTTGATCAATCTGTTCAAAGAAGAAAAACCGCAGATCTGCCTGATGGGAGCAACGGTTATCGGCCGTGACTTAGGCCCCCGTGTTTCTTCTGCACTGACAAGCGGTCTGACAGCAGACTGTACATCCCTCGAAATCGGCTCGCACGAAGACAAAAGAGCTGGTAAAACATACGAAAACCTGTTATACCAGATCCGTCCCGCTTTCGGCGGTAACATCGTAGCGACGATCATCAATCCGGAACACCGTCCTCAGATGGCGACTGTTCGCGAAGGTGTGATGAAAAAAGAAATTCTGGACGCCGGTTATAAAGGCGAAGTGGTAAAACACGACGTCGCCAAATATGTTCCGGAAACGGATTATGTCGTAAAGGTCATCGACCGCCACATAGAAAAGGCCAAACACAACCTGAAAGGTGCTCCGATCGTAGTAGCCGGCGGTTACGGAATGGGTTCCAAGGAAAGTTTCGATATGTTGTTCGAACTGGCAAAGGAACTTCATGCCGAAGTAGGCGCCAGCCGTGCAGCCGTTGATGCCGGTTTCTGTGACCATGACCGCCAGATCGGCCAGACAGGTGTGACGGTCCGTCCGAAATTGTATATCGCTTGCGGTATCTCCGGACAGATCCAGCATATCGCAGGTATGCAGGATGCAGGTATCATCATCTCTATCAACAACGACGAGAACGCTCCGATCAACACGATTGCCGACTACGTGATCAACGGCACTGTTGAGGAGGTGATTCCGAAGATGATTAAGTATTACAAACAGAACAGCAAGTAAAGAGATGGCAAATTATTATACAGACATTCCGGAACTCAAGTATCACTTGAACAATCCGATGATGGAACGTATTTGCGAACTGAAAGAACGCAATTACAGAGATAAAGAAGAGTTCGACTATGCACCGCAGGATTATGCCGATGCAATGGACTCGTTCGACAAAGTGCTTGAAATCACAGGCGAAATCACGGGTGAGATCATCGCTCCCAATGCCGAAGGAGTTGACGAAGAAGGCCCCCACTGCGCAAACGGACGTGTGGAATACGCTTCCGGGACCAAACAGAATCTGGATGCAATGGTGAAAGCCGGCCTGAACGGTATGACGATGCCGCGCCGTTTCGGTGGTTTGAACTTCCCGATCACGCCGTACACCATGTGCGCCGAAATCGTGGCCGCTGCCGATGCTGGATTCGGAAACATCTGGTCGTTGCAAGATTGTATTGAGACATTATATGAATTTGGAAACGAAGACCAGCACAGCCGTTTCATTCCGCGTATCTGCGCCGGTGAAACGATGTCTATGGACTTGACAGAGCCGGATGCCGGTTCCGACTTGCAATCCGTGATGCTGAAAGCGACTTTCGACGAAAAAGAAAATTGCTGGCGTCTGAACGGTGTGAAACGTTTCATCACAAACGGAGACGCCGACCTTCATCTGGTCTTGGCCCGTTCGGAAGAAGGGACGAAAGACGGGCGTGGACTGTCTATGTTCATCTATGACAAACGCCAAGGTGGCGTAGATGTCCGCCGAATCGAAAACAAGTTGGGTATTCACGGTTCTCCTACCTGCGAATTGGTTTACAAGAATGCGAAAGCCGAACTTTGCGGAGACCGCAAATTAGGTTTGATCAAATATGTGATGGCGCTGATGAACGGTGCCCGTCTGGGTATCGCCGCACAGTCTGTCGGTCTGAGCCAAGCCGCCTACAACGAAGGGTTAGCTTACGCAAAGGAACGCAAACAGTTCGGCAAAGCAATTATCGAATTCCCGGCTGTTTACGACATGCTGTCTATCATGAAAGCGAAGCTGGATGCCGGCCGTGCCTTACTGTATCAGACTTCCCGCTATGTAGATATCTACAAAGCACTGGACGACATCGCCCGTGAACGCAAGCTGACTCCGGAAGAACGTCAGGAACAGAAAAAATATGCCAAACTAGCCGACTCTTTCACCCCGCTGGCAAAAGGTATGAACTCCGAATATGCCAACCAGAACGCATACGACTGTATCCAAATTCATGGTGGTTCAGGCTTCATGCTGGAATATGCTTGTCAACGTATCTACCGGGATGCCCGCATCACCTCCATCTACGAGGGGACGACGCAGTTGCAGACAGTTGCAGCCATCCGTTACGTGACCAACGGTTCCTATCTGGCTACCATCCGAGAATTCGAAACAATCCCGTGTTCTCCTGAAATGGAACCGCTGAAAGGCCGCCTGGTTGAAATGGCCAATAAGTTCGAAGCCTGCATGAACAAGGTGAAGGAAGCCCAGAACCAGGAATTGCAGGATTTTGTTGCCCGTCGCCTTTATGAAATGGCAGCCGACTGCATCATGGCTCACCTGCTGATCCAAGACGCGACAAAGGCTCCTGAAATGTTTGCCAAATCAGCTGTCGTATACTTGAATTATGTCGAAGCGGAAGTGGAAAAACACAGCAGCTTTATCTTGAAATTCAATGCCGACGAATTAGCAAGCTACAGACAATAATAGAGCGTATCTAATTTCATAAAAGCCGGATATCTTCTCTTGATTTCCGGCTTTTTCCTTATATTTAGACTCGTATTAAGCCAATAAGACAACCATCGACTATGAAACAGTACAATCCAGACATCCACCATCGTCACAGTATCCGTTTGAAAGGATATGATTATTCACAGGAAGGGTT
>ERZ779890.4686-NODE-4686-length-11256-cov-4.936613_pt1 | contig 11256 bp, 14 predicted proteins | sample MGYA00511553_ERZ779890 | MGnify/ENA primary metagenome ERZ779890 (study PRJEB29588, sample SAMEA2152064) | human gut metagenome | biome: human gut; feature: human-associated habitat; material: faeces | place: Denmark | collected 2008/2010 ...
ATTAAAAATGTAAAGCCCTTACCGCAAATTTTTTTATCCTCTTTCCCATCCTGTTTTGGGGATGACTGGAATTCAAATTTATACCCCAGCATTTGTAAATTCCCAATGATTCCCTCCGCGGGAAGTTCTCATATAATTATTCAGTTTGTCCAATAGGCAAATTCCCGCTGTACGCTTATAATGAATATAAAACAATTCTGCCGTTTTCCTTTCCACATGCGGCCGGCGGATAGCTCTTCCCGCCGGGTAGAGGTGAACAACCATGCAGATCTTCTCCGGACAGTCAATTTCATCTGATGTCGTTTTCGGCCCTCTTCATTTCCTTACGCCCGCACCGCCGACGATATCTGCTCATTCTCCCCTCCCGCCAGAAGAGGAGTGGGAGCGCTTCTCCACGGCTCACCGCCAGGCAGTACTGGAGCTGGCCCAGCTCTATGACCAAGCTGTCCAGATGGTGGGGGAAAAGCTGGCCACCATTTTTGCCATCCACGCCATGCTCCTGGATGACCAAGACTATCAGGACACTGTCTACTCCATGATATTTTCCTGCGGCTGTACAGCTGAGCATGCCTCTAAGACTGCTATGGATCACCTGGTATCCCTCTTCTTTCAGGGCCTTGATGCCCTGAGTCCCGGAATAGTCGAATTCGCACGCTTGGCCGATGACGATCGGGCCAGAACCGATTACCATGATCTTCTTGAGATCTGTACGCTTGGGCATATCGCTCCCCGCTGGGCAAGGGTAGATTTGTTTCGTCCGCAACCGGCCTCTCCACCGGCTGACACCAATGGCCGCACGCCGAAACAGCGGCACTCCATCATATAGGGAAATGAAGAATAATGAATCCCTCAGTTCCTACACGCCATTGTTCCCGCTGGCAAGAGGAAGAAGCGCACCTTTTCCGGAAATCCCGCCGCTCCTTTTCCCCTTCCGGACGCGCGACGGAAGGAATACAGCCAGCCGTTCCGTACGAAAAACGCGGCTTACCTCTTGCGTTTTTTTGGGAGAGCGTATATGAAACCAGTCTTTGGTGCGGACAGTCCGTGCCCCTAGAAAGATTTTTTCGGGCGACCGTCCGAATATATGGAGGATGTCATGTCCAAGCAGTGCGAATTTTGTGGCAAAAAGCCCCAGACCGGCAACTATGTGAGCCATTCCAACATCAAGACCAAGCGTGTGTTCAACCCCAACCTTCAGAATGTGCGTCACCAGTTCGCCAACGGCGAAGTCCGCACGGTTTCCGTGTGCACCCGCTGCCTGCGCTCCGGCGTGGTTACGAAACCCGTTGTCCGCAAGGCCGACTAGTTCCCGTGTCTGCGGCATGGTTTTCCAAAAATCCCCGGTTGTCCGCAGCCGGGGATTTTTTTGCTTTTTGGAGAACAGGCCTTACCTCAAGGATATGACACCGCCACCACGCCACCTCTCGCCCACACGGCAGGCCACCACCCCTTCGCGCCGCCCTCCTCTGCGCAGGCGTAAACTGCGCCTGTGGATGCGCCCCTACAGCGTCCCCCGTTTTTGGAGGATGATCGACGACGGGGAAAAGCGGCCTACCCTCCCTCCTCCGCACCTGTTCGATCTTTGGATCACAATACTCGCCTCCCGGAACATCCCGTACCTGCTTACAGGACGAGGCAACAAGCTCCGCCTGTACGTCCCCGCCCTGCTCGAACGCCAGGCCCGTTCCGAGCTGGAGGCCGTACTGGCCGAAAGCAGAAAGCCACGCCCTGTCTACATCGAGCCCCCCACGCACAACAACGCGCACTGGGTGCTGTCAGTGCTGCTTCTGCTCATCCTCTGGCATGGCGTCAGGATGCATTGGGGATTTTTGGCCCATCTTCCCGGCCTGCCGGATCTGCCATCTGAAGAATGGTCGCGGCTCGGCTCACTGGATGTTTTTCGCGTGAAGACATTCGGAGAGTGGTATCGTTGCGTTACGGCATTGACCCTGCACGCCGACAGCCAGCACCTCTTCGGCAATGTCCTGTTCGGCGCGCCTTTTCTGATCCTGCTCTGCCGCAGGGTGGGCCTCGGGCTTGGCCTCTTTCTTATCTTGCTGGCCGGAAGCTTCGGCAACGCCCTCAACGCATGGTACCGCCCCGCCGGGCATATCAGCCTCGGCTTCTCCACGGCCCTTTTCGGCACGGTGGGCGTGCTTTCCGGATTCATGGCCCTTCAAGGATGGGGCAGCAGAACGCAGAGCGATACCGGAAAGCTCTCCTGGCGCAGAGGCATCCTCCTGTTGGCCGCAGGCACGGGCATCCTCGCCATGCTCGGCACGGAAGGCGACAAAACGGATTACGCCGCACACCTGTTCGGGCTGCTCTCCGGCTTCATCGTAGGTGGAGCCTCAGGCTGGATATCACGGCGTACGGCCCCCTCTCCGGTCATAAATACGCTACTCGGCCTGAGCGCCGCAGGGCTGGTCGTGCTGTGCTGGAGGTTGGCGCTGTAAGGAAGCCGCGATCTCTCTGCCGTAAACGAGCCCCATCGGGAAGAAGAGCAGGACAATCCCATCCTCTCTATCCAAAGAAAATTCGAACAATCCAAATACACTATAGAAAATAATGACTACTTGAAAAAACAAATCTTTTTGAGCTAGAGTCTTCTTTAAAGCCAGCCCAACAGACCATATAAAAAGAGTCGTTCCCACTATTCCATACATGAAAAGCAAGCCAATAAAGATGTTATGCGGATGATATACTGTTTTCTCTACTTCCCTATATCGTGAGTTCAAATCTTCCGCATTTTCCATGATATAATTATGATGAAAAGCTTTAAACGCTCTTATTGAGTTACCAAACCATGGAGCGGATTCAATACCTGCAATGGCAGCTTCCCAAATAGGCTTACGTGTTTCAAATGTTCTGTCATTTAAAGGCGATTCAACTGAAGATACTACACGATCAAGCTGTTCTTGTGGCAAAACAAATATAGTAACAATACAAATACTTACTATAATTACTATTGGAACAATTCTTTTCTTTGATAAATAGAATATCAGGAAAGATAATGAAACAAAGGTTGCCAAATAAGCAGCCCTATTCGCACTTAAAATAAGTATCAATGTGATCAAACAACCCATTCCTGACAAAATATAACGAGATATCCCTTTCCATTTATTGCAATATGTTATAAGAAAAAGGAGAGCGATAGCTGAAACAGCTCCGAGAATATTAGGATGCTTCAAAAAAAGGACAAGGCGCTCATCACAAGAAACTAATGGCTTTGAAAATATACCTACCATAAACCCAATATAGGTAACTGATAGCGCTATAGGGAGAAAGAGCATTGAAATAAAATACCTATCCTGCAATAACAGAATAGCCATTATTCCAATCAAATAGACAGAAAGTATTTCATAACCGTTTCTTATATCTGCAAACAGATATCCAGGGGTGAACATCGTGTATAAAGCTGCTGCAATTGGTAGTAATGCCGCTAAAGGGATACGACGTATAAATCGGTATACTTCCGCCTTCCAAAGATAATACCCACCTATAAACAGAGGAATACTGATCCGCTTCCATGTCAACGAACCTGTCCCCAGCCACCAAAAAAGAACACACAATGATATAAAAAAAAGTGCATATTCATTAAAAAGGCTTTTTACCCATTTAGCTTCCCATATCTGCACAGTATGAACCTTTTCATATTTTAAATGGATTTACCTAATTAGTAGCCCATAATCATTAAAAAAATCAATAAATGTTAAAAAGCCATTCTTCAACTTTTCTGGCTTGCTCTTCAACATGAAAACCTTGCACTGCATGAGCATAAAAATCTTTTTTGATTCCAAGCAAAGCTTCACCAGGCAAGGTCAACAGAAAATACAAGGTTTCTGCCATGTTGCTACCATCATCATGGGCTTGAACCAACAATGAACCTTGATCGGTTGGCCAAATTTCAGGTACGCCTCCACTTCTGCGTGCAATACAGGCTAGACCTTGAGCCATAGCTTCTTCCAAGGCAATCCCGAGCGCCTCGCAGTAACTCGGGAGCACATAAATATCTCCCTTTCCCAGTTGTTCCTGAACATTCGAAACATGTCCTGTGAAAGTTGTGATATCATCAAGCCCCATTGACGAACACTGCTCTTTGACAAGCTGTTCATCAGGACCAGTCCCCACAACGATACAACGAAAATCCACCCCCTGTTCCCGCACTTTTTTCAGAGCATAAAACATGTCTTTATGTCCCTTGTCTCTATCCAACTGACAAGAGGTAATAACTACCCGTGGCTTATGAATAGTTGAGGGGGGTGTCGGAGCAGGAAAAACTCCAGGGTGGATAGCCTGAAAGTCATATTTGCCGAGCATCGGAACCGAACGGATCAAACCCGCCTTACAAAACTCGGAGCACGCCAAGAGCCGGGGTTTCAAAAAATATTGCGTTGCCCAAGTTTTAAACCTGTTCTTAAGATCTCCCGGATCCCCAAGGCGATGTATTATCGGAATACCAAGGAATTTTGCAGCGATTCCAGCCGTTCGCAGGTCTTTAGAAACATTGCATATACAAACGTCAATATTGTTCCTGCGAAATTCTTGGAGAAAAAACCAAATGGTCAATGGGTTTCCATCAACGCCAAAACGGACTTCCTGCGCATTGAGACCCAGCTCTTGAGCTTTCTTGGGAAAAGGCCCGGGGCGTCCGTACACGTATACCCCATGCCCTCTCTCTTCCAGAGCCTTTCCAATGTTGAGGCACCATGTCTTGACTCCGCCCCATCTGCGGGTAGAATTCACAAAAGCGATGTTCATGAACTCACCTTACAGAACCCGGCAGCCGTCTTCAGTGACCAGCACCATGTGCTCCCAGCGGATCCCGCCCCATTCAGGGAAGTACAGGCCGGGCTCCACGGTCACGATCATTCCGGGCTCCAGCGGGGTTTTATTACGTCCATTAAGGCTCGGCCCCTCATGGGTTTCCAGTCCGACGCCATGCCCGAGCCCATGCGTAAAGGCTTCGGCAACGCCGAGAGACTCGAAGTGCCCTCTGGCCGCCTTATACACATCACAGGCCAGAACACCGGGATGGATAGCCCGGATAGCCTTGTGCTGCGCTTCTTGTACGGCCTCCAGCGTCTTTTTGAAGCGCTCCGTCGGCTTTTCGCCGACCCAGAAAGTCCTGGTCTGATCGGAACAGTAGTCTTCCAGACGGCACCCCACATCCACCAGCACAAGATTTTCCGCCTCCAGAAGGGCGTCTTTGGAGGGCAGGTAGTGCGGGAGCGCCGCGTTGGGGCCATGCCCCACAATGCTCGTAAAGGCCAGCTCGGTCGCCCCGTGATGCCTGAAAAACATTTCAATGTCCCACGAGACGGCGGCTTCGCTTCGCCCGGGAACGAGCACGCCGGGCAGCCACTCCATCATCTGCTGGTTCAGGCGGCAGGAAATCTCCATACGCCGGATCTCTTCCGTATCTTTGATCACGCGAAGCCGTTCAACCAGACCGTCAGCCTTTGAAAGGCGGCAGCCCGATCCCGCCAGCGTTTCCGCGAATTTTTCATAGAATTCCAGCGTGACCGCGCGGGCCTCAAAGCCGATGGTTTTGCCGGGCACAAGCCCTTTCAAGAGCTTGGCGATATCTTCCGGCGCGTCCGCGCCATAGATGAAAACCCGCTCGGGCTCCCACAGCCGCCGGGCCGCGTCCAGATAGCGCGAATCCGTCAAGATCCAGTCTTTACCGTCCGCCATCACAATCAGGCGGCCGGCGCTTTCGTTCAACTGCACATCATGCAGTTCGAAACCCGAAAGATAGTACCGGTTCGCCGCGTGGCTGATCAAAAGCGCTTCGATTCCCTGTTCCCGCATCAACGCACGCAGGCGTTCGCGGCGCTGTTCGCACATCTGTTCGGACATAATCGCATCCGTTTGTTTTTATAAATATTTTCAATAAATAAGCTGAAACATATACAGGCAAATACCATATACGGGCACGTCACCCTTGTCCAGCGAGGGGAGGGGCATGGGAATCCCCCCTTCTATAATTATAAGGGACGTGTGAGGAGTCACCCAAAATGAGAATTTGTTGCAGCCAACTTGAGAATGTGAACTTGTGAAATATTCGGTTGGCACGATGTTTGGATACGGCAAAAAAAAGGCTCCAGTTTTTGGAGCCTTTTTTGTTCATTAGAAGTTCCGGATCAGGACTTCCCCGCACTTTAGATTTTTGCCGTTCGAGCAGGTGTAGTTGACCTCCGCTTCCTCAAACAGGAAGCGCTTGAAGGTCTCCCGGACTCCGGGCGTGTCGTTCAGAGAAAGGATGAACTTCCCCCGCACGCCCTCCAGCAGATCCGCCAGCTTGCCGAAGTCCTCCCGGCTGAAGAATCCCTTGCCGTAGTAATCCTCACAGTCCCAGTACGGAGGATCGATGTAAAAGAAGGTGGTGGGCTTGTCGTAACGCCGGATGACCTCATGGTACGGCAGGCATTCCACGTAAGCTCTCGCCAGACGCAGGTGGGCGGCGGAGAGCGTTTCCTCGATGCGGAGCAGGTTCAGCTTCGGGCCGCGCACGGCGGCGTACCCAAAGGATGGGTTGGTAATCCGACCGCCAAAGCATTGCTGCTGCAGATAGTAGAACCTCGCCGCCCGCTGGATGTCCGTCAGCGTGTCGGGTTCGACACGTTTCAGACGCTCAAACTCGTCCCTGCTCACTAACACCCACTTGAAATAGCGGACGAATTCTTCCAGATGGTGCTGGATGCATCGGTAAAAAGTCACCAGCTCCCTGTTGATGTCGTTGATAACCTCGACCTCGGACTCCGGCTTCCGGAACAGTACCCATGCCGCGCCCGCGAAAGGCTCGACATAGCAGGTATGCTCGGGAATGGCGGCGACAATGCGCTTGGAGAGCTGGAACTTGCCGCCCATCCAGCCAGCCAGAGGCGAGCGGATGGGCTTGAAACCTTCGTTATCTTGCGTCACTCATCATCTCGGTTCGACCTTCTCGCGGCTCTGGTCTGGCGCTCAAGGCTCGCAGGAAGTTGTAGGCTTTGCAACGGGGACACTTGAGTTCGAGAACCAGAGCCTCGCCCTTTGCCAGCAGTTTTCCACACTTGTGACACCGAATCTCCTTCAGCTCAGTCATTTTGATAGTCCTTTCAACTTGCACCGGACTCCGGCCTCTGATAGCGTGACTGCGCCCTATCCGTGGGCAATCACAGCAGGCGGAATCGCTGCGGGCATCTCGCGTATGTCCGTGGTGCCGTGGGGAGCTACGTCCACTCAGCCGGACGCCTCTCCGGAGGGGGCATCACAACTGCCCCCTCCTCTGCCGTCTGAAACTTTCCCAAAAAAGAAAGCCTCTGGCGCGTACCATGACGCAAACCAGAGGCGTTTTCCGGAATCCTCGCAAGCTATGCAAACTATTTTCAGCCGTGCAATATGCTTGTGTTTTTCTCAGTTATCCCGTATAATCCATTAAAGATTTTGGGATATTGCAGGCTCATTCGACCGGCGTGATGAATCCGGCGGCGATGAGATCTTCGATGTGCTCCTCTACCGTTGTGCATCGTATTATGCTGCCGCTGTAGATTTGCGCCCGTTTTGCGGAATCCTTCATCCAGTCCTCCAGTGTTTCCGCTGGCGTCATCACCATTTCATTCATGATTTCCGCCAGTTGGCGGGGGCTGTCCGCCCCCACGATCTTCCCGTTCAGCATCCTGTATTTCATCTTCCCTCCCTCGCCGCAAATACGGCGGTACGGTTTCTGTAAAATTCCGCTATGTTGGCGTCTATTCCGTCAAAAAGTCCGATGGTGAGCGTCGTCGGTTCGTTGCCGATGAGCTTGTATCCGGGCTTGCCGTCCAGTTTTATCGCTGCAACCTGAAGCCCCGTGCGGCGAAGGCGGGCTACCGTGGCGCGAGCCGTATGCGGAAGCCATCCAAAGTGCTCCTGCAGGGCCTCCAGCGTCACCGGGCCTTCGGCGAGCATCGCGGCAAGCCGTCCCTGCACCCCGCCGCGCACCGCGATTTCCGTGCTGGCTGGCCTTCTGCAGGCTTCGACAAACTGCTGCAGGAAAAGCACCCAGTTTGTAACCTTCGCCGCATTTATTGTTCCGCTATGCTGGCGAAATTCTATCGTTTTGTGGACATAGTAGCTCTGCAGGTTGACCTTGAAGTAGCGCCCGCCCTGCGCGTTGACAAGGTCGCGTATCGTCCCGGCGTTCTGGAAGCGTTCGCTCCGCGCCAGTTGTACCACGCTGCTGCAGTAAGTATTGCTATTTCCCCGGCGGCTCGGCGGCATAAAGGCGTCTATCTCGCTTTCGTGGTCTGCATAGCGTGTGACGATGGCCCGGATGTCGCTCGCCGTCAAGCCTTCGGCATCAAGATGGACATGGTATCCGCAACTCCTGTTCGCCGTAGCGCCCATGTCATCCAATGCGGTTGTAGCCTTGCGAACTTCATCAAGCCCGGCCTCACCCTGCAGAACCGGGCTGACGACCTCGAATCCTCCCCGCACGCTGGAGTCGCTGACGATCTTCCAGTGCCTGCGCGTCTCGTGGTTATATCCTTCTTCGCGTACCGCAATGCCTACCCCGGTAAGAGCTCTTACCGCCTGTTCGCGGGTAATTTCGACTAGCTCCAACTCGACTCCAAACTTGCGATCCATATTGATAACCTCTTGGTTTGTATTTCGTTTCCGCTCCGTGGCGTGGTTGTGTGTTCGCTCTTGTTGCGGATGGATGCAAGTCATTTCTCACTGATTTTAAAGATTTTTTTAGTTCTGATGCGGCCCCCTCCGATGTTCTGGAGGGGGCCGGTTCCGTTATGCCGCGTTAGGGAAGTAGACGATGTACCCAAGCCCCATCGAATCGACGCGGCTTGTCCCAAGCATATCGCCAAGCTCGTAGGGGGTAACCTCTTCAGTTTCGCTGACAAAGTCAGCAAGTGCGAGGGCAAGCTCAAACGGCTGGAGGTCGTCATTCACGGTTATGCCGGGGCATGTTCTCCCGTACATGCATCTCCCTGAATAATCAGGGTAAAAAGTAACTTCGCCTTCATATGCATTGCAGAAATTTTCGAGAGCCTTTGCTACATTAAACATTTCAACACCTTGTTTTTATTTGTTTTTGTTCGTTTCCGTGGTTGTGTGTTCGCTCTTGTTGCAAAGAGATGCAAGTCATTTCTTGCTGATTTCAAAGGATTTTTAAGGGCGGGGAAGTACCCCGCCCACCCTTTCGCTTACGCCGCCTTGCCTAAGATATTTTTTAGGCTCCGCTCAAAGTCTTCGGTTTCGTAGCTCCAGTATTCAAGTATCCCCCGGAAAGCGGCATCCTGCCGTTCAACCGGCAAGCCGAGGGCATATACCGGCATCCCCATCGAAAAAGCCATGCTCATCTGTATGATGGCTCCAACTGTAGGGTTCCCAAGATGGATCACCTTGGATACATTTTGGGTCAGCGCCACCTGCACCAATTCTATAACGTTATCACTATCCGGCTCGATCTTTATGAGATTCCAGTCCGGGAGCGTCTTTTTCACCCAAGCTGAGAAAATCTGGTTGGCGAAGTGGTTCGTTTCCGTTTCGATTAAAAAAATGTTCATCTTTATCTCCTTAACTTGTCGTTGTTGTTTGCCTTTTGTTCCTTTCCGTGGTTGTGTGTTCGCTCTTGTTGCAAGGAGATGCAAGTCATTTCTTGCGATAACCAGATGTTTTTACACAAAAAAAGGCCGGGACTACTCCCGGCCTTCATGTGGCTCTCATATGCACCCCTCTATTCAGCGGACATGATGAAACTCCCTCGGTAGACGGGCATATCCCCCTGTTGTTCCACCTGTTGTTGATCGGTGGAAATCAGAGCGCAGCGTCCCAGACGGTACGCGCACCGGCTGCAGTCTTCACTGCATGCGCTGCCTGCGGTCCCCTTGCAAATGGAAAGATTTTCAGATGCTTCTTCAGACTCTGCCCATATCCACGCCAGACACTTGTCTCCAAGACATCGTCGTCCCGTATTATATGGGCACCATCCGTAGTTTACCGCATTATATCGGGTGATTAACTTCATAGCTGTCTCCTCGTCGTGACCGGACACTAGCTCTGTGTCCGCACGAGTCAACAGCTTTCTGCATCACCCCGCCGGGGTTTTCATACAATCTCAGGCGCGGCGCGGCGTCTACGGCTCTCCGCAGCTCACGCAGGCTGACATGCTGGTAGTGCCGGAGGATCATACGCTCATCGACATGCCCCATTGCCGTCGATACGGCTTTCAGCGCAGGCGTGTACGCCAGCAGACGTGTGGCGAAGGCGTGACGCAAATCGTAAGGCCGGATGCGGCGGGAAATCCCGGCTCTACGGAGAGCATTGTGCCATCCCGTGGAAATACTGCGGATTTTCCGGCCATGATGATGGATGACATATGGGCATCCTGCCTTGGCATCCTCTTTCGCCCATGCCCGGAGCGCTTCCAGAGCGTCCTTCGGGATAGGAATGGCCCTGTCCGCAGCCCGTGCGCCTTTTTTGGCGTTCGGCATGTAGACGATGCGCTCCTGCAGATCAACACGAGACCATTCCAGCCGAAAAAGCTCGCTGGGCCCTATGCGCGGGCCCAGCGCCATGCCGAGCAAAACCACTCGCTTGATATGCGGCGCGGCGGCACGATAGATCAGACGGGCCTCATGCGCCGACGGCGGCGTGATGCGTTGCGGCTCCACTTTCTTGAGCCGAAGCCCCGCAAGAGGATTACTTGGGACATGTCGGGCGCGGACGCCCCAATTGTATGCGGCCCGCAAGATAGAAGCCCTGCGGTTAATTGTGGATGCGCCGACGCCTCTGGACTGCTGCACGGCTATCCAGCCGTCGACGTCATCCAAAGTCATGCGAAGCGCCCGCCTCTTACCGAAAATGTCTAGTATTGATGTGATATGGTAAGCAGTTGTTTTTCGTGTGGCAGGATTGTCCAGCGCCTGAAGATACCGGTCTAGCAGTTCATGTACTGTAAGCGAGCGGGAAGAGTTTGCAGACGCGCGGCGCTTGGCTCTTTTCAGCAGCGCCTTCTCCCGCTCGTATTGCTCCGAAATGGCTTTTTCGAAGGCCCGCGCTTCCGCTTCGGACTCCTTTCCTTTCCAGCTCCTGACGCGCTGCCTCCCCGCCCACGGGTCACGGTATGTCAACTTCCAACAGTCTCTGTACGGCACATACTTCAATGGCATAATTTTCCTCCTCCATGTTTTTGACACAGGAACACGAAGAAGAAACTGCCGCAATCAGAAATAGTCACTCTTATTTTGTTATTTTTATTATTTTGCTTCAGCA
>ERZ779890.4690-NODE-4690-length-11249-cov-3.928980_pt1 | contig 11249 bp, 3 predicted proteins | sample MGYA00511553_ERZ779890 | MGnify/ENA primary metagenome ERZ779890 (study PRJEB29588, sample SAMEA2152064) | human gut metagenome | biome: human gut; feature: human-associated habitat; material: faeces | place: Denmark | collected 2008/2010 ...
CAGGAAAAATGATACCGTCCTCCGGTACGAGGAACTTCTTGTTCTCCACGCACTTGTCCATGTTGTCCAAGATAGTTTCACAGGAAATGGAGAACGTGCAGGTGTGCGTTACGGTGGTATCCACCGTTGTGTCCTGCGGCTCTACCGGGTCAGGCTTGCCCTCCGGGACAGGCTCAGTCATGTATTGGTCCTTATCGCCGGTGTCCTCCGGCTGCTCAGTCTGCTTCTGCCCACAGGCAGCGCAGGACAACAGCAGAAGAATTGTCAGAAGCAGGGTAATGATATGCTTTATTCTTGCTTTCACATTACTGCTCCTTCTTGATGCGGCGGTAGCGACGCACCATACCGAAAGCCAACAGCGCGACGATGACGACAGCCAGCAAAATCGCACCCAGCGGCGTTTCCGTCAGAGCAGCCCCCACGATCTCGAACACGCTGTTGCCCTTGCCGTCTGGGCCAAACTTGCCGTTCTCGGCGGCTTGAAGGTAAGTGAGGGCGGATACAGCGGAGGGGAAGTCCAAGAGCTTGCTTGTATAAGAGGGCAGTTCGGTCAGGCCATCCACATCTGCATCTACCTCTGTTCTGGTGACAAACCCAAGCCCATCAATGTAAAAGGTTTTCAGGCCATCCGCGACTGTGTTGCCGTTCTTTACAAAGCGTTCGTCATTCAAGGAGATACCCGCGGCGTCCATCATATCCAGCACGGCAAGAGTCGCTGCGCCGTCAGGCAGGCCATCTCTGCCGGGGAAGCTGCCGTCCGCCAACTGCACGGAGGAGAGATATTCAATGGCACTTTCTACCGATTTAGCGATGTATTCTTTATCCGTATGCGGAGCCAGCGCCGCGACAGCACCGGCGTTTAACTCCACTTGGTCTTTGTTCGTGAATTTGCTTGTCTGCCAGTCCTCGCCCTGCTTAAGTACATACTTGTAATGATCGTCAAACTTTCCGTTCGGCATCTGGTATTCGATCATAGCCGCCGCATACTCATCCACAAGCATATCCGCGTCGATGCCCCGTGCGCGCCACACATTGGGATCGACCGCGTCAACATCCTTCAGCAAGTCGTCGAGTTGGGGAAACTCTCTGCCGTCAAGAGATGTCAGCGGTGCGAGATAATCAAGTCCCTCCACATTGCCGGGGTCCATCCCCAACGCAACGAGAGCTCTGACAGCCCCACACGAAAGGGTCTTACTCTTCTTTTTATAATAGTATTCCTTGCTGGTCAACATCATGTTCTTCATCAGCTCGGAGAGCTGTGCCTTCTCCTCCTCGGAGAATCCACCATTCGCCTTTTCGAACGCCAATACTTCCCTCGCAAAAGAGGATATGCCGCTCTCTGTCACCATCCATGTATCCTCGTTCCAAAGGCTTCCGTCGGATACCTCCTGCTCAAAGAGCGCCTTCTGTTCATCCAGCAATTTGGAAAAGTCTATGGTGGACGCATTTTCGGACGCGGAGGGGGCAGGCGCGGTGACAGTAACACCCGCCGCTTTCGCGGCCGGCCTGATACTGCACAAGCCTGTATACGCCGCAGGATCAATATACATCCGTCTTAATACACAGTCTCCCTCCATAAGTAACTCTTCATCAGACGATATGATCGGTGGTTTCGGCATCAACTTCGCTGTACTATGATACCAGCCACCCCAAAGAGCATTATAGCCCCATTTTACCTCATAACGATAAAACCCTTGATACGGTGCATTCTCTGCTTCCTCAAAATAGAAATCCTGATACCATCCCATCATGCCGTCCAGCACAGTGTGGCCGTCTTTAACAAAGCGCTCATCTGTGAGGGAGATGCCCAACGCGGCCAACATTTCCAGCACCGCTGCGTCCTCCTCCACGTCCTCATCACCGTACTTGACGAAACCGCCGCTGGAGAGCTGCTGCTCGGAGAGGTAATTCAGTGCCTTATCAATGGCCGTGGCTACATCCTTGCGGTCCTGATAGGGTGCGAGGGCCTGTGCGGATCTGGCAGTCAGAAGAATATAGTCAAAGCGATCCGGCTCACTGACCACGCCGTTTTGCTTCAGTTCTGCGGGCCACTTGGAGGTGTAACGGAACTCGCCGCTGCTCTGCTGCCGGGCAAGAGCCTCTGTCAAAAGCTGCTCCCGCAGGGCGCTAAACTCGTCGGTCTTGCCTGCGTCACCGGCAGCATCCAGATCCATCAGCATATCCAATCGGTTCTCATCTGCCTCCACCAACTCCGGCTTCCGCAGGGCGTCCATGAGGTCATGACCGGCAAAGTCGGTCACGTCCAGCCCCATGGCCGCCACCGTGCGGATGGCGCCGGGGATGTAGGGCGTCTTGCTCCGCTTGACGGCAAGGTCCAGCCAGTCGGCCAGTGCCTGTAAGTATTCGTCATAGAAGCCGCTGGGCACCGTCGCTCCGGAGGTCCACAGGGCGTAGACCACCTTGGCATTCTCCTCCTGTGTGGCCGTGGCAAGATAGTCCTTGCTCTCCGTGACGCGCTGGACGACCAGCTCCGTCACTGTCTGATACGCCTGCTCCGCCTCATCCGTCCAGCCCTCCGCGGGGACAGCCTGCGCGGTCATAGGCAGAAGCATGACTGCCGCCAGCAGCGCGGCGAGTACTCTTGTGAAATGCTTTCTCATTGGCTCTCCTTCCTGCGGCGAACAACTACCGTCACGGCTACCATGATGACCACCACGCCGCCGATGATAAGAAACAGGTTTCTCTGCGCCGCGTCCGTCTGTGCTTTCACTGCAAGTACGGCATCCCAGTTCTGGATGAGTGCCTTGTCATGGTCGGACAACGCCTTGTAGCGTTTCACCAGCCTGTCCACGGTGGGCTTCTCGCCCAGTCCGGGTTCGGTCATGGGGATGATCTGCTCCTGAATGTCTGTGTTTATAGCCTCGATCTCCGCATACAGCGCATCTATGTCGCTCTTGGCCTGCGTCAGCTTGGTCATGTAGGTATCATAGCCGTCAAAATCACGGCTCATTTTCAGCTTGTTCAGCAGAGCCGTCACTTCCTCATCGTTCTCTGTACTCAGCTTCTTGGGCAGGGCGTCCGCCTGCTGCCGGTCGGCCTCGGTGAATTCGTAGCTGCCCGCGAAGGATACATCGCTCTCCTCCGGCGTCAGTATCTTGGCGGACACACTGCCGCCGCGGAAATCGTACAGGATACCCATTCCCTGCGCCTGACGCCACACGGCCGCCAGTGCCAGTAGCGCTTGATCGGTGGCCATGCTGTTGCTCTCACCCGCAATAGCGGAGGGGTTGCCGGGGTCGGAATCGTAGGAGTGGGCGAAGCCGCCGTCCTCCTGCTGGTAGTAAAACAGCGCATCCAACAGGTTGATGCCGTTTTTGATGAACCGCGGGTCATTCTGCGGGTCAATACCGATAGAGCACAGCGCCACGATGATCTGCGACACGGATTCGGAGTTCCGCGTGCCCCAGCTGCGGAAATCGCCGGTATCCAACTGCAATTCAGACAGGCAGCTCAGCGCCTTATCCACCGGGTCCTTCACGTTGAACGTAGAATCCCAATAATAGGGTGCCAACGCCTGTATCGCCATAGCGGTGATGTCCGGGTCAGCGGTGCTGCCCTGCGCGAAGCGCAGATTAAAGCCGTTATCCGGGAGCTGGAAGGACAGTATTTTCTTTACCATCTCCATGCGGGTATAGCTGGATTTCGGCGGGATATTATACGTCATGCTGTCCAGCGTGATAAGCCCCCACAGCCAGCCGTTGAGGCCCTGCGCGCCGATGTCCATGGTCTTGCCGCGGTCATATACGCCGTCCGCGATGAGGTTGATGTCGTTACCGTTTTCATCCTTGCCGAAATGAGTGGGGTCGCCGCCGCAGGCCAGCACAGCGAGAGAGATGCGGTGCCACTCGGTGGCCTTCACCCGGTCCAGCTTGTCCGGCTCACGGTACTTCTGCTCAACGTAGGTCTGCAAGGCCGCGAGGTAGGCGTCATAGTCATCCTCCACGCCGCAGCGGCTCAGACCGATGGGCAGCCAGTCCGCAGCCGTGCTGCCAGCGTAGGTCAGCTCGTCCCCGGAGAGTAAATTGTCGGTCTCAGACAGTCCCAGCACAGAGCGCTTCTGCGCCATGATGCCCTGAATGGCCTCGGAGATATCCTCCAGCGTGTATTTGCCCTTAGGCACTACCTGCCGCTGGTTCTGCTTTTGTGCGGCCGCTGCCTGCTCTGCCGTCATGGGCGTAACGGCGATATTCACATCGGCGGTGAATGTGCCGTCTATGAACCGCACCTCGCCAATGGAGTTGGAGCGCTCCTTACGGACAAAAACGCCCCAAGTCTTCTCCTCCCGCTGTGCGTCCTTGCCCACCCGTATCTCCACCGTGCCGGTGAAGAAATCCGGATGGTCCAGTGTCACGGACTGCACATAGTACATCCCATTGATGGAGATGCCGCAGGAAACTTCGTTTTTGCTGTCCTTCAGCACGGCCAGCACTACGAGTGCGTTTTCGCCAGCAGGCAGATCATAGTTCTTATTGGCAGCGAGGTATTGCACTTCCGCGCTGTCCGTATCACCCGCCCTTTCAAACACCCAGTAAGGCAGTATGGCCCCTTCCTGTGCCTCAACATTGATGCTGTATCCTGCCGCGTAGGCTGCGGGTATCATGCCGAAAACCAGCACCAACGCCAGCAGAAACGCCGTCAAATTTTGCGTTTTTCTTCTCACAGAGGTATTCCTCCTGCTTCCGTTTATATAGCCGTATTCGCGTGGACTGAAGTTCCGCCCACGCGAATCGGCAGACTACACCCGCGGCGTAATCAGATTTAATTATTTCTCGTCATGCTCATCGCGCTTGACCTTGTGGTAACGGCGTACCGCGCCCACGATGATCAGCGCCGCGATGACGGCCACGATGCTCCAGACGAGGATGGGATTCTCACGCACCACCGTGCCGATGATCTCCCACACGGAGTTACCGCTGGCACCGCCCTCGGTATCCTGTCCGTCCGGCACGTCGTCCGGGGCATCGGAGGTCTGGGGATCGTTGGTGTTGTCGGTGTCCGGCTCGTCCGCGTTCTCGGACAGGCTGTCCATGCTCACCTGCTGGGAATCCAGCCACACAGGGAAGGTCATGGACGTACCGCTGGCCTCCCACTTGCTGTACAGACGGTCTGCCAGTGCTGCAAGGCTGCTGGCGTACTGGCCGTAGATGCTCTCATAGGTGCCGCTGGCCATGCCGCCGCCACCGGTCAGCCACGCACTGAATACCTCCTCGCTGCCGGAGTCGATGTACTTCTGCAGCGCCTTGGCGATGGTGTCGCCGTCCTTTCCGTCCACGCCGGTGTGCTCGTTGAGACTGGCCAGCAGCAGAGCCGCCAGATCCTTGGCCTCATCGGTCTTCTTGCCCACGGCTGCGGTGGCCATGTTGTCCAGACTATTGGTCAGCAGAGCGCGGACCACGTTGGGATTTTCTTCCAGCCACTTCTGGAAGGACTTGTTCCCGCCGTTGGAGCCCCACTCAGCGTAGGCGCCCAGCACAAGGCCCTTGATGTCGTACTCCACGTCCATGTTCAGGCCGTCCTGCAGGCCCTCGTCGTCCTTATCGCCGGTGCCGGTACCGTCGCCGCTGCCGCCGTAGTAGTAACCACCGTTACCGCCGGGGCCAACACTGGCAAATTCGGCGTGGATAGTAACATTGCTCTCTGCGGGCATGACGATGTTCGTCGTGCCCTTAGCAGGCAGAACATCAGTCTGGCCGTTATGCGTCCATGTCAGGGACTTCAGGCCGAAGGTGTTGTCCTTGGGCGTGGCCTTGATGGTCACACTGGTACCCGCAGGCCCATAGACTGCATTATCCGCATCCTTGGTGCTGGTATAGCCCAGACTACTATCAAGCGTTACCGCACCGCCAGTGCCGCAGTCCACGTCTGTACGGTAGTACCGCTTGCTCATGTCGGGGTTGTCCAGCAGTGTCGGATACTTGTCATCCTTGTCCTGCTTCCACCAGCCGAGCTTGGCATCCTGGTCGGTACCGCCCTGGGAGCCTTCGCCCTTGCCGCCGACGCCCCAGGCTACCTTACCGCTGGCGAAGTCATCCGCGCTGGCCCACTCGCCGCCATATGCGGTAGAAAACTCGCCCGCGCTATCAGCGAGGTAGTAAGAGTTTGTGACAAGCTCATTGGATGCACTGATGGCAACGTGCTTTGCCTCATTGTAGGTAAAGCAGTTCTTAATGTTGCCGGACGATGCAATGCCATACGCACGTTCTGCCGCACCTTTTCCAGCATCAGCCGTTACCTTGCCGAGGTTGTACGAGAAGGATATACCGCCAATTCCCGAAATATCTTCGCTTTTGCCGTATGCAACGATTCCCGCGGCTATACGCGTGCCGGTAATATTACCTTTGTTGAGGCAGTATTTCGCTTCGCCGCCATATGTTGAGCTCAGTCCGTATGCAATGCCCCCCGCATACTGGCCGCAGACTTCCCCGGTATTCACGCAGCGCTTTGCCCACCGCAAATTAGTCGCGCATATACCTCCGGCGTAGCCGCGCGTTCCTGTGGTTCCTGTAGCTTTAACCGTGCCACTATTTTCACACCTGGTGGCTGTGCTATTAGTGCTGCCGCCCAATATGCCTCCGGCATAGAGCAGGCCGGTAACGGAGCCTTTGTTTGTACAATCCTCCAAGGTGTATTGGCTTGCCGCGTTAGGATCATTATTGGCACCGGCGATGCCGCCTGCTGTTGCGCCGGATATATTCCCCTTGTTGGTGCAGTTGATGACCTTGACGACATTGTAGGCAGCGCCGTTGTTTGCAACATTATATCCGATCAAGCCGCCGGCGGAACCGAAAGGAAGGGCATAATTTGCATCACCATGGCTGGTTACTGTTACCTCCGTCGTGATGTTCTCTAGCGTAATGGTGCCGTTTCCCACGATAGCCGTTAAACCGCCGGCATGACCCTTTTCCGCCGTTACATCCCCGCTTATGGTCAGGTTCCTGATATATGTACTCGTGCCGTCCACACCGAGAAGCCTGAACAGTCCCGCATACCACTCCTCGCTGACCTGCAGGCCGGTGATGGTAGTGCCGTTGCCTTCAATGCTGCCGCCGAAAGAGGTGTTCCCATTGCCGATGGGCGTCCATTTCCCGGTAAGAGCGATCGTTTTATTCTCCGGCGTTAAAGCAAAGTACTTGCCCTTGTAGTTGAAGCCTTCGTCATTGACCTGCGTTTGCAGAGCAGTCAGCTTTTCGGCATTGGAGATCTGATACGGACTGTCCTTGCTGCCGTCACCGCTCCAGATATTTTTCCACACCGCGTAGAGGATAACGTTCTTTTGCTCTTTGGTCACCGTAATTGTCGGGGCCTCACCACCAAAGGTATACTCCGGCACTGCGGCGTCCGACTGTGTACTCCAACCGAGGAACGTGCCGTTTTCGTGCTTGAAGCCAAGATCATCGGCTGTTTTTAGGGTAAATGTCCAAGACGCTTCCTCTTCCTTGAGCAGCTTGCTATCCGATACCGCTGTACCCACGGTTGCGGTGCCGGGGTCGTAGGTGATGGACACAACGCCCTCCTGTGCACCGGGCTCAGGATTGCCATCCCAGCGGGTCATGTGTACAGGGTTGTAGGGCGTGCTCAGCTTGTTGATCCACTTCTCTATATTGGCAGCGGTAGGGGTGTTATCGTTCAGCACCTCCACCAAGTCGGACGCAGCACTGTCCATGGTGACCTTGTAGGTCAGCTTGCCGTTCTCCTCTTCGGTTATGGTAATTTCGGTCGTGTCCGCCTTGGTAGTATCGCTGCCGTTATTGACGTAGATACCGGTTTTCCCGGCAATATCAGCATAGTAGCTGTTGACCACCGTGCCGTTGCTGATGTTGTGGGTCTTTCCCTCTGCGCCGGTCACCGTGCCGAGGTTGTAGCAGTTGCTCGCTTTGTTGATACTGCCGGCGATACCGCCCGTGGCGCAGTTGCTTGTGACCGCGCCAAAGTTGGCGCAGTTGGTTGCCGTGGCCGCACTTCCGACCACACCGCCGACAGCAGAGCCGACCACTACGCCGGTTACCTGCACGCTGCCTTCGTTCCAGCAGAGGTTTATCTTACTGCCGCTAACAGCGTCGCCGACCACACCGCCGGCGCTGACGGCATTATTTGATGATGTAGCTGTCACATCCACTTTGCTCAGGCAGTTGCTCACAGTGCCGGAGCCGGCTAATTGTCCTACAATGCCGCCGACATAGAAGGTGCCTCCGCTGGTATAAGTGGCATCAACGCTGCCCTCGACCTGTACATTCCGCACCGTACCCGCACCCTTGAGGCGTCCAAATAAGCCGGCATACCTTATGTTGGCAGCTACGAGCAGGCCCTTGACCCGATGACCGCCGCCATTGAACGTTCCTTGAAAGACAATGCTATCGGTAAAGCCGATGGGCGTCCATGGGCAGTTGGAAAGGTCGATATCATTGGCCAGCTCAACAGTCTTGCCATCGAAACCCTTAGAGGGGATTTCCTTGCCGTCTTTATCCTTCGCCGTGCCGTTCACCAGCGCGGCAAAGCCGAACATCTCCGCTGCATTTTTCAGTATGTATGTATCTTCGTTCTCATGCCCCACATACCAATCGATGTCCGCTTCGATTTTGCCGCCGATGGTGTAAAAATATGCGTTCTTTGCGGCTTCAGCGGACGCTTCAATGCGAGTGATCTTCGTCGGCTCTCCGTTGGTGCCGTAGGTTACCATGTCGCCGCTTTCAAGTGTGGTCGTATCCACCTTCACAGAAAATGTTTTGTTACTGGCCAAGACACAGTAGGCATACCATGTGTCGCCGTTTTGGAACACGGTCACACCTTCGCCGCCCTCCAGACGGATGTCCTTGGCCGGCGGGGCGTACACCTTTGTCAGCGTCAGCTCATAAACACAGCCGGGAGCCCCTACTTTGATACGCGCCAGCTTAGGCACTTTAGGTTCATTATCCGACATGCCCCAGGAAAGGTAAGTATTCCTCCCCTTAAAACCGTCGGCCTTGCCGTTCAGCTCCCATGTTACGCGGCCGGCGGCAAATTCGTCCTCCGTCCGGGCGCCGGTGTCGCCGTTCTCGCCGTTTTCATCGGCCGTGCTGCCGAAGGTGGACTGGTCCGCCAGATAGAAGCAGTTGGTTATCGAGCCGTTACCGCCCACGGCAAGGGTGCCCATGCTGTCTTTGTTATAGTAATAGCTGCCGGACACCGTCGCGCCTTCCACGGCCGTGCCCACCAGACCGCCGACTGCGGCATTTTCATCGCCGCCCTTTGCCGTGGCGGTGGACATGCAGTTTTTCACCGTGCCGCCGGACTCCAGCGTCCCCACGAGCCGGCCTTTGCCGCCGCTGATGTTCACGGACTCGATGGAGCCCTTTACCACGCCGAACAGGTCGCCGTTCAGGCCGGAGATGGAATAGTTCGACCCCGCTCCGTTAAACTTTCCGGCAAAAGGATGGTCAGTATCCTTGCCGATGGGAGTCCAGTCTTCGATATCGCTTAGATCAATGGTCTTCGTAAGATTGATCGTTTTCCCGAAAAAGTTGATGTGCTTGTCGTTGACCAGCGTGGCCAGGAAGCGTAGTTCCTTTGAAGTGCTGATGTTATAATAGTTTCCTGCCGTATTTTTGTAATACCAGCCGCTCTCCGTCAGATCAGCCATAAGTTCATCTTCGGTGCCGTAGTACAGGGTAATGACGCCCTTTTCATCCGCATTTTCCGCGTTCACAGTGTACTCCGCCGGAAGCCCCACCAAATCATCTTTCGTGATCGCAACGCCCTCAGTCGGTTTTTTGAGCGTGTAATAGACTTTGCCGGTCCCCTCTGCCGCCGTCAGTGCAAGTGGCTCATTGTTCTTCCCCAGTTTGCTCTGCGCCAAATTGTTTCCAAATCCGACTTTTCCGGTCACAACGGAACCCTCAACGCCGGCAGCCAATTTTACCACCGCATCATACTTCAGTTCCATATTGATGACAAGAGCCGATTCGGATGCGCTCCACATCGGCAGCTTGTTCTCAAATGCATAGGCATTCAGCCCATCTGCCGCCGCCGCGGCAAAGCCGCCAAAGCTTTCACTCTTGATGAGTGTACCCTTTTTGCCGGTATGCTTAGGAACGTTGTGGTAGCAGTTGGTGGGCGTGCCCCCGCATACGCCCAGCATATTGTTGTCGTCTACCCAAGGTGTATAGTACCAGCAGTTGGCGGCATTACCAGTACCCACCACGCCGCCATTATTATTACTCTGATAACTTGTTTTTTTGTTTTTATCATTTCCTTGGACCGTCACTGTGCCGTAAAAGCCGCAGTTCTGCACCTTACCGGCACTGTTATTGTTTCCCACAATTCCGCCAACAGCCTTGATGAGGAGTGGCTTACCTACGGCGGTGCCGGTTTTTGTATTATTAATGGTGACATCACCTTTTACAATAACATTCTGTATCACACCAGAGTTATTACCGAACAATCCCTTATACAAAGAGGTTCTGACGGCCCAAACACTTGATTCGTTAATATATAGCTTCTCAATGGTATAACCGTTTCCGTCAAATTTGCCGGCAAAAGCATGGCTTGCATCGTTACCGATAGGCGTCCAGTTTACCTCATCGGCACCACTTTCATCCGCAGGATAGCATACGTTGGACAGATCAATGTCGTTTGCCAACACGATCTCGCACCCCGAAAAGTCCTTGGCTGGGATGCCTGTCGCCGTGCCATTCACCAACTGTGCCAGGCCGAGCAAGTCTGCCGCACTGCTAATGGTGAACTTCGTAGCATTTTCATTTGTCGTAATAGTCTCGGTATACCATGCAATACTTGGCTCGACAGCCACAGGAGTAGTACCTTCGACCTCCAGAGTGTCGATCTCATCGGTCGGCTCCTCGGTGGGCTGCTCGTCCTTGTTTTCCTCGTCCTTCTTATCCCCATCGGGATTTTCCTCGCCCTTGTTATCCTCGGCGGGCTTGTTGGCGTCGTCGCCGTCGCCCTCACCGGGGTTCTTGTTCTCGTCACCAGTGTCGGCGGGCTGCTGCTCGTCCGCGCCGTCCTCGGTGTCCTTATTCACGTCGTCTTTACTCTCGTTGTCCCCGCTGGTGTTGGCGTCAGCCTGGTTCGTGTTGCCCTCGACGATGGTCGTGCCGCTGCCGTCCACCACCTCCGTGGCAAACGCCGCGGGGGTCACCAGCGTCAGCGTGAGCACCATGCTCATCAGCAGGCTCACCACGCGCCGGGACATACTGCTTGTCCGTTTCTTCATGTGATCTGTCTCCTCTCGTTGT
>ERZ779890.4691-NODE-4691-length-11247-cov-4.540565_pt1 | contig 11247 bp, 10 predicted proteins | sample MGYA00511553_ERZ779890 | MGnify/ENA primary metagenome ERZ779890 (study PRJEB29588, sample SAMEA2152064) | human gut metagenome | biome: human gut; feature: human-associated habitat; material: faeces | place: Denmark | collected 2008/2010 ...
CGTCACAAAGAAGTCTTTTTCTTTACAAGCGTATTCCCCAACAAATACAAATTTATACTCTCTTCATGCAGGTAACCGCCATCGCTCCCGGTCCAATATGGCATGCAATACTCAGCGACAGTGGACTTTCTACCAGTTCATACTCTGGAAACCGGGTCTGGATTTCCTTTTTCCACTCGTCTGCCTCTTCTTTGCTGCACGTATACGCCATTCCAAGAACCATCTGATCTTTTACATCCGCAAAGCGGTCTGTCAGATCTTTTTCGATAGCATTGAGCATCGTCTTCTTCGCTGCCTTCCAGCCTCTGACTTTTGCAAATGCATCCAGCTTCTCTCCCTGGATCTGAAGAACCGGCTTTAAATTCAATACCGTTCCTATAGCTGCTGCTGCCGGAGTGATTCTTCCACCCTTTTTCAGATACTTCAACGTATCTACTGTGATATAGATACTTGCCTGCATTTTTTCTTTTTCCAGCACCTGTCTGATCTCTGCGGCAGATTTTCCCTCATCACGCAGCTTGATCGCATCGTAAACTGACTGTTCCTGCGTAACGGAAATTCTCTGATTATTTACAACCTGCACTTTTTCATCATAATCCTGTGCCAGTGAAAGAGCCGTTTCGCAGGTACTGCTCAGACCACTTGACATCGGAATGCACACAATTTCATCATAATCCTCTAAAAGCTTATCCCACAGATCCATGACATCTCCCGGCGATGGCTGAGATGTGGAAATTTCAGAATCAGCTCCCAGTTTTTCATAGAACTGTTCCTGTGAAAGTGTAATATCTTCTAAATATAATTCACCGTCAATGAAAAACGGCATCGGAAGCACGTAGATTCCCAGTTCTTCACCCCGCTTCTGCGTAATTCCGCTATTGCTGTCCGTTACTATTGCAACTTTACTCATTCAACTTCTCCTTCTCAAGCGGGCAAACCAAAGTGTCCGCATTCCTTTCTTTGCATCCCATTCCCGGGACTCTTGTATTTTAATTTTTAAAACTGTGGATCGGTGCAGGGATTCTTCCCTTTCTGTTAATAAATGCATCACAGCCAAACTCATTTACCGGCATGATCGGAGCATATCCGAGAAGTCCTCCAAACTCTGCCGTATCCCCTACATCTTTCCCGATCACCGGAATCAGACGGACTGCCGTTGTCTTCTGGTTCACCATACCGATCGCCATCTCATCTGCAATGATACCGGAAATTGTTGCAGCAGATGTCTTACCCGGAATTGCGATCATATCCAGTCCTACAGAGCATACACAGGTCATTGCTTCGAGTTTCTCCAGCGTCAGCGATCCTGCATGAACCGCATCAATCATGCCCTGATCTTCACTGACCGGAATAAATGCACCACTCAAACCTCCCACATAGGAAGATGCCATAACACCACCTTTTTTCACCTGGTCGTTCAGCATGGCAAGGGCTGCCGTTGTTCCCGGAGCACCTACCCGCTCAAGTCCGATCTCCTCCAGAATCTCTGCAACACTGTCCCCTACTGCCGGAGTTGGTGCAAGGGAAAGATCCACAATGCCAAACGGGATTCCCAGTCTTGCAGAAGCTTCTCCTGCCACAAGCTGCCCCACTCTCGTGACTTTGAATGCGGTCTTCTTGATTGTCTCGCAAAGTTCCTCAAATCCTTTTCCACGCACTTTTTCCAGTGCCTTCTTAACTACACCTGGTCCGCTGACTCCTACATTGATAACTGCATCTGCCTCTGTCACTCCAAGGAATGCACCCGCCATAAACGGATTATCATCCGGTGCATTACAGAAAATCACCAGCTTTGCACATCCAAGGGAATCATTATCCTTTGTCGCTTCTGCCGCTTCTTTTACGATCTGACCACAGAGTCGTACCGCATCCATATTGATCCCGGTTTTCGTCGATCCAACATTTACGGAACTACAGATCCGTTCTGTCTCAGCCAGTGCCTGGGGAATGGAACGGATCAGATTCTCTTCACTCTTCGTCATCCCTTTTGAAACGAGTGCTGAGTATCCTCCAATAAAATTCACACCGACTTCTTTCGCCGCCTTATCCAGTGTCCTTGCGATCGTCACATAATCTTCCGGAGTCTTACAGGCTGAGCCACCGACCAGTGAAACCGGAGTAATGGAAATTCTCTTGTTCACGATCGGGATTCCAAATTCTTTTTCGATATCCTGTCCTGTAGATACAAGATCCTTTGCAACTGTCGTGATCTTATTATAAATATTCTGATTTAACTGATCCAGATCAGAGTCAATGCAATCCAGGAGGCTGATTCCCAGGGTGATCGTACGGACATCCAGGTTCTCATGCTCGATCATCTTATTTGTCTCTGAAACTTCATACATATTAATCATAATCTTATCCTCATCTTCTATGTCTCTTCACTGCTGTACGGTAAATCCTATAATCTGTGCATCTTCTCAAAAATCTCTTCTCTCTGGCAACGGATACTTACTCCAATTTCTTTTCCGAGTGTATCCATTTCATCGCATACCTCTGTAAAGTCTTTTTTCAGATTTGAAACATCAACAATCATCATCATATTAAAATATCCCTGCACAATCGTCTGAGAGATATCTAAAATATTGATCCCGTTCTCCGCCAGATATGTACACACTCTCGCAATAATTCCCACCGTGTCTTTTCCAAGTACTGTGACAATACATTTTTTCATTTTCATTGTACCTCCGCTTTTTGTTATAAATCTGATCATACCGTAATGATCTCTGAAACTGAATCTCTGCTTGCAACAAACATATCAAGATTTTCTCCCTTATACTCATTATCCGCCAGAGTCACTTCCAGTTTTACTGTCTCATAAGCAAGCTTTGCATAATTATTCTCCTTGCTCAGATGTCCCAGCATAATATGTTTCAGATTATCATGTAGTATATCACAAAGGAGCTGTCCTGACAATTCATTTGATAAATGACCTCTGTCTCCGAGAATCCTCTGCTTCAGATAATATGGATATCCACCGACCTCCAGCATATGGATATCATGATTTGCCTCCAGCAGAACCGCATCTAGATTCTGTAAATTTTTCACTGTATACGAATCATACTTGCCGAGATCTGTTGCAACAGCAACGGACTTTGCTCCGCACTCCAGCCGGTATCCTGCCGGTTCGTTCGCATCATGTGAAATCTCAAAAGGATGAATATCAATATCCCCCAGCGTAAACGGCTCATCTGTATGGATCGGATGATATAATCCCTCCGGCATCTTTCCGAGTCCTGAATAACTTTTTATTCCTTCTAATGTACCTTTTGTGGCATAGATCGGGATCTGATACTTTCTGCTGAATACCCCCAGTCCCTGAATATGATCTGAATGTTCATGCGTGATCAGGATTCCATTCAGATCATTCCCTTTCAGATCCAGGGTCTTCAGTCCTTCTTCGATTCTTTTTTTACTGATTCCAGTATCCACAAGCAGATGCGTATTATCACTTCCCACATAAATACAGTTCCCGCTGCTTCCACTTGCAATGCTGCACATTCTCATTTTATAACTTATCTCCTATTTGTCTTTTTGTATCTTCAAAGTCTCCACTGTTATCAATCACTGCCTGACATGCCTGCCGGAATGTATCTTCCGATGGCTGTGAAGCGATCATATCTGTAATCTTCTCATCTGTATAATGCCTGGAGGCTTTCAGTCTCTGCCTGCGGATATTTTCAGAAGTATAAATATACCACATCTCATCGCACAGCTCTCTTCCTGTATCTGTCAGAAGTGCCGCTTCTACGACATACAGAGGCTTTCCCTGCTTTCTCTTCTCAACAATATCCTTCTGCACCCATTTCAGCACTGCCGGATGCACGATTGCATTCAGGCATTGCAATTTTTCCGCACTTGAGAATACCATTTTACCCAGTTCTTTCCGATCCAGTTCCCCGTCTTCTCCAACGACAGCATCACCAAATTCATCTACGATCTTTTTGAAACATTCTGTTCCTTTTTTCTGAAGCTGCTTTGCAACTTCGTCCATCTGACAGATACACGCTCCATACTCCTGTTCCATCCAGGCAAGTACTGCACTTTTTCCGGAGCCTACCCCTCCAGTGATTCCTATTACTTTCATATTATTTTGCCTCATACCAGTTCTTTCCTGTATGCATATCTGCCAGAAGCGGAACTGACAGACTCGCTGCATGTTCCATCTCTTCTTTTAAGATTTTTTTCACTTCGTCTACTTCCTCTTCTGCCGCTTCGATCAGAAGCTCATCATGCACCTGCAGGATCATTCTTGACTTCATATTTTGCTTCTTCATCTCATCACTTACACGGATCATCGCAATCTTGATGATATCTGCCGCAGTTCCCTGAATCGGTGCATTCATCGCCACACGTTCTCCAAAACTTCTCTGCATAAAATTGCTGGATTTCAGCTCCGGCACCGGCCTTCTTCGTCCGAATAATGTCACTGCATAGCCTTTTTCTTTTGCATCTGCCACACACTGATCCAGAAAAGTCTTGATCCCCGGATAGGTCTCAAAATAATGTTCAATATACCTGGCTGCCTCTTTTCTTGTAATACTCAGATCCTGACTTAAGCCAAAAGAACTGATTCCATAAACGATACCAAAATTAACTGCCTTGGCATTCCTTCTCTGAAGATCTGTCACCTCATCAAACGGTACATGAAATACCTGGGATGCCGTCATCCGATGAATATCCCTTGCCTCCCGGTATGCCTGAATCAACTGTTCATCCCCCGAACAATGGGCAAGAATCCTCAGTTCAATCTGAGAATAATCTGCATCCACAAATACGCAGCCTTCTTTCGGCACAAAAACTTTACGGATCAGACGCCCCAGTTCCATTCTCACCGGAATATTCTGAAGATTCGGTTCTGTACTGCTGATTCTTCCTGTTGCAGTAATTGTCTGGTTAAATTTACCATGAATCCTTCCATCCGGCCCGATAAATGTGGCAAGCCCGTCAGCATAAGTCGATTTTAACTTTGTAAGCTGCCGGTATTCCAGAATCTTTGCCACGATTGGATACTCCGGTGCAAGCTTATCCAGCACATCTGCTGCTGTAGAATACCCGGTCTTGGTCTTCTTGGCATGCGGCATTTCCAGTTTTTCAAAAAGGATCACTCCCAGTTGCTTTGGAGAATTAATATTGAATGTCTCTCCCGCCATATCATAGATTTCTTTTTCCAGTTCTACAATCCGGTTTCCAAGCTGGTCTCCATATGCCTTCAATGCTTCACCTTCCACATGGATTCCTGCCTGTTCCATTTCATACAGAGTAAATACCAGCGGCATCTCGATTTCCCGGAACAATTTCGTCATCCCGGTTTCTTCCATTTTCCGGTTCAACGGTTCTACTGCCATATATGCCGTATAAGCTTCGTAGCATGCCTTTGTACTTTCCTCTGTCTTTTCATCAATCAGAAGACCCAGTTGTTCTCTCGCTACATCCTCATAATCATAATCACTCTTTAATGGATTCAAAAGATAAGCTGCCACAATCACGTCAAAACTGTTCTCTCTCTTTGCCTGCGGTAAATAATTGAGAGATTCTTTCAGTCCACACATAGAAAATACTTTCACCTTCTCAGCCAGACCAGAAATCATTCCTGCCAGAGTTTCAAAATCCATCTCCATATCACACGGAATCGTAACCGTCTTTTTCTCAGTATAACAAAGTGCGATTCTGCCAATTCCTGATGGATGTGCAAACAGCGGCAATACATTTCCCTTATCTTTGGAAAATGCAACTCCGACCTTCTCTGCCTTCTCTGCCTCTTTAAATATCTTTTCAATCGCAGCTTTTCCTGTCACTTCACAAAAGGTTGCTTCCACATCATTTGCTGAAGTTTCTACATCGAACCGTCCCAGCAGATTCTTAAACTGAAGCTTCTGAAACAGCTCATGTGCTTCTTTCGTATAAGGGTTACCGTGTCTTGCTCCATTCAAATCAAATTCTGTCTCCGCATCCAGCCTAATAGTCGCCAGCGTCTTACTCATCTGTGCCTGCTCCCAGAACTCTTTCAGATTCTTGCTTGCTCTTGGCGGCTTTAATTCGTCTACATGCTCATATGCATTTTCAATCGTCTTATATTCCTGGATGATCTTTGTCGCCGTCTTTTCTCCAATTCCCGGAACTCCGGGAATATTATCCGATGTATCGCCCATTAAAGCTTTTACATCAATAAATTCTGTCGGAGTCACTCCATAACGCTCTTTCACATCAGCCGCAAGATAATCTTCGATCTCTGTCTTTCCCTGCTTTGTCTTCGGAATCCGCACCTTGATATGCTCCGTGGTAAGCTGAAGTGTATCACGGTCTCCTGAAATGATCGAGACATCCAGTCCCTCTTTTTCACATTGATGAGAAATCGTTCCAAGAAGATCATCTGCTTCCAGTCCTGCCTGTTCAATGATCTCGATATTCATTGCCTTCAGAACCTCTTTGATCACCGGAACCTGCTGACGCAGTTCCTCTGCCATCGGCTTTCTTGTTCCTTTATATTCCTGATACATTTCATGCCGGAAAGTCGGTGCATGCACATCAAATGTCACCGTCAGATATTCTGGTTTTTCCTCATCCAGTATTTTGAACATAATATTCAGGAAACCATATACCGCATTCGTATGAAGTCCTTCCGAATTTGTCAGATCCGGTACGCCATAAAATGCCCGGTTCAGTATGCTATGTCCATCGATCAGTACAATCTTCTCTCTCATCTGAAACTTCTCCTCAATCTTTGCTCTTTACACTGCTGATCCACTGCCCGTGAAACCCTCAGTTTCTTTATAACCCAACAATAAAGTATACACTAAAAACTATCTTTTTAAAAGGCTCATTTTATGGTATTATGTACGCATCATTAAAAATAAAAGAGGAAATAAATATGGATAGTATTATATTTGACGTAGATGGCACTTTATGGGATTCTGTAGATCCCGTGGCTGAATCGTGGAATCTTGCGATCGCCGAAAATACCGATATGACACCTGATCTGACACGGGACTCTCTTGCATGGCTCTTTGGAAAAACCATGACTGAAATTGCCGATGCACTTTTTCCCCAGATTCCACTCGACGAAAGAATGCGACTCCTTACGATCTGCTTTGATTATGAAAACCGATATCTCGAAACTCACCCGGGGAAAATGTATGATGGTGTTGTTGATACGATCAGAGAACTTTCCCTCAGATATCCACTCTTCATTGTCAGTAATTGTCAGTGTGGATATATTGAAGTCATGATGAAATCATCTGGGATCGAACCTTACATCAAAGATCACCTCTGCTTTGGAGAAACCCAGCTTTCAAAAGATCAGACACTTTTACAGTTGATTGGGAAAAATGGGCTGAAATCTCCGGTTTACGTTGGTGATACGCAGGGCGATGCTGATTCCTGCTCCAGGGCTGGTATTCCTTTTATTTTTGCTGAATACGGACTGGGCGATGTCCCGGATGCAAAAGTACGGATTGCACGCTTTGAGGAATTACTGAAGATTGCCGATAAATAAGGATAAAATACCACCAGCATTGAGGGAGCATCTTTCTTAACACAAAAAATCCCTGAACTCCTTGTAAACACTGGATTTACAGGAGATTCAGAGATTCTGTCTGATGCCGCTGGCCGGACTCGAACCGGCACGGCTACTAACCGCTTGATTTTGAGTCAAGTGCGTCTGCCAATTCCGCCACAGCGGCTTATTTTGTCGGTTCATTATTCCCCGAACCGACTTTTTAATGATATCATATTTGCTTATTTATTTCAACCACTTTTTTATTACTCACCAAGTTTTTTGCCTATCTCAAAGCAATCAAATGTAGCGAAATAATCCTTCGGTGTCTCAGCACGACGGATCATCTGCACGCTTCCATCTTCTTTCAGCAATAACTCCGCTGACTTTAATTTTCCATTGTAATTGTATCCCATGGAAAAGCCGTGAGCCCCCGCATCATGAATCACCAGGTAATCTCCTCTTTCAATCTCTGGGAGCATTCTGTCAATCGCAAATTTATCATTATTCTCGCACAGAGATCCTGTCACATCGTATTTATGGTCACATGGTTCATTCTCTTTTCCAAGAACCGTAATATGATGATATGCTCCATACATTGCCGGACGCATCAGATTAACTGCACATGCATCTACACCAATATAATCTTTATAAGTCTTTTTCTCGTGAATCGCTTTTGTAACAAGGCAGCCGTAAGGTCCCATCATGTAACGTCCCAGTTCTGTAAAGATTGCTACATCACCCATTCCAGCAGGGACTAATACTTCCTCATAGACTTTACGCACGCCTTCTCCGATCGCATAAATATCATTCGGCTCCTGATCCGGTCTGTACGGAATACCAATTCCGCCTGACAGATTGATAAACTTAATATTTGCACCTGTCTCATTTTTAAGACGTACTGCCTGCTCAAACAAAACTTTCGCAAGCATCGGATAATAGTCATTTGTCACCGTATTGCTGGCAAGAAATGCATGGATTCCAAACTCTTTTGCACCTTTGCTTTTCAGGATTTTAAATGCTTCCGTGATCTGTTCTGTTGTCATACCATATTTGGCATCTCCCGGATTGTCCATGATATCATTACTGATCTTAAATAAGCCGCCTGGATTGTAACGGCAGCTGATCGTCTCAGGAATATGTCCGATCGCACTTTCAAGGAACTCAATATGGCTGATATCATCCAGATTGATGATCGCACCAAGTTTATCTGCCAGACGGAAATCCTCTGCAGGAGTATCATTTGACGAGAACATAATATTATGTCCCGTTACACCTACTGCTTCTGAGAGCATCAGCTCCGTATAAGATGAGCAGTCACATCCACAACCATACTCCTTCAGGATATCCAGAAGGAACGGATTTGGAGTTGCCTTTACTGCAAAATATTCTTTATATCCCGGATTCCATGAAAATGCTTCTTTTAATGCCTTTGCATTCGCACGGATTCCTTTCTCATCATAAAGATGAAACGGCGTCGGGTAGGTCTTTACGATCTCTTCAACCTGTTCCTTTGTAACAAATGGTTTCTTGCTCATCTTTCTTCTCTCCTTTTCGTATCTTTATCAGTTCAATTTCATTTGCAAGTGCATTTTTAAATACTGTCACAAAATTTCTCTGACCGGAATAGACACACGTATTCATGCTGCCCATTCCATATTCTCCTGAAAGAACATAGCGGGAATCTACAATCAGTCCGATCTGCTGCTCTTTTTTCCTGGTTACATAAACGATAACTTCTTTCATCGGAAAAGATTCATCCGTAATCAGAACAACCTTTTTTCCTCTTCTCACCAGTTGTAGAAGTTCCTCTTTAAATTCCTCCAGGCATCCTTTAGAACAGGAAAAATAGACCCGTTCTTCTGCTCCGGTCAATAAATGATGAATTTTGTCTGCAATATTCTTCTTACCTTCAACCGTAATATATCCATCCTCTTCCACGGACTCGCTGGGAAGATTCTGCTGAAGCCATTCCAGCTCTTTTTCAAGTCTCCGGATCCGGTTTCCACAAAACTCCTGTGGAACAATGGGGATATAACGCTTTGCATCGCCCTCTACCAGATATGCAGCACCTTTTTCCACCATTGCTGCAAGCGAAGCATAGGCATTCGACCTGGAAATCCCGGTATCTCTTGCAATCTCATACCCGGTCTTTTTTCCCCCTTCAAGAAGCTTTCTGTAAATAAGAGCTTCCTGCCTGGATAACCCGAAATGCATCAGGTATTCAATTTCTCTGCTTTCATCCATTCTCTGCTCTTCTCCATAGTAGTTCTTTACAGGAACACTATACATCACAGCCTGTCTGCTGTCAATGAAAATACCTTTGAAAAGTTATTTTTGAGAATCTTTTTCATTTGCTTTATCTATCACTGGCAGGTTCCTTACGGATGCATGCCATTTAAAATCATTCTGACAACCTCTTCCGGTGTCTCTGCAAGCCCGTCAGCTCCCGCTTCCTCCAGTTCTTCTTTCGATCCGTACCCGTACAGAACACCGATGGCACGGATTCCTTCTCTATTTGCACCTTCAATATCATAGCACCGGTCTCCAACCATTCTGATTTTCTCCCGGTCTTTTTCTTTGCACTGTTCCAGGACATATTGGATCACTTCCTGCTTTTTTGTTCTTGCTCCATCCATGCAGGCTCCACCGATCAGATCAAAATACTTCGCAAATCCAAAATGTTCTGCAATCATTTTTGCAAATTTTTCAGGCTTTGACGTTGCCATTACAATCTTCAGTCCGGCTTCTTTCAAAGTCTTCAGCATTTCCATGACTCCATCATAGACCCGGTTATCAAAAATTCCTTCTTCCTGATAGTATTCCCTGTATAATGCCACCATCTCTGCTGCCTCTTTCTCTTCTATCCCACAACATTTCATAAACTGTTCCTGCAAAGGAGGTCCAATAAATTTGCGTAATTCATCCTCCGGTGGAATTTTCCTTCCAGCCTTTTTCAGTGCATACTTTACTGAATTTATAATCCCTGATCCCGAATCAGTGATTGTTCCGTCCAAATCAAATAATACGGTACTGATCTCCATCACCGTTCATCTCTCCTCTCTCACAGTACTTTTCTTCTTGAAACTATCTTTTTAAAAGCTTCTGATATGATCTTCAGCTTCATCTTCTGTCTTGATCACTTTGCGTATCACTACATAATATCCAAAATCATCATTGACTTTTATATAAACCCGATCGCCCTCTTTATGTCCCAGTAACGCCTTGCCAATCGGAGATTCTATACTGACAAGGCCATTCAATGAACTTCCCCGGACAGAAGTGACGATCCGGTAAGTTTCCACTTCATCATCATCCTCACAATACAGTTCCACTGTATTATTCAGTCCGATTTCATCTGCTTTGGAATGATCTTCTACAATTTCCGCAGTCTTGAGCATTCTCTCCAGGTAACGGATTCTGCTTTCATTCTGATTTTTTGCTTTTTTTGCCGCATGATATTCAAAGTTCTCACTCAGATCCCCATGAGATCTTGCTTCTTTTACCGCTTCGATCAATTCTTTTCGTTCCACCAGCTTACGGTGTTCAATCTCGGCTTTAATTTTTTCAACGTCGCTTTTCGTTAATCTTTCACGCATAATGAGTCCTTTCTGTATGAAATTAAAGATTTGTATTTGTTGGGGTGAAAATGATTCGGTAGCAGGAAGGCTTTTTGACAGAAGAGCGTCCATATCCGCACTTGTTGTTGCATCGCAGTGCAGGACCCGCTTTACCTCAGCCCGTTGACAACT
>ERZ779890.4698-NODE-4698-length-11235-cov-5.428980_pt1 | contig 11235 bp, 18 predicted proteins | sample MGYA00511553_ERZ779890 | MGnify/ENA primary metagenome ERZ779890 (study PRJEB29588, sample SAMEA2152064) | human gut metagenome | biome: human gut; feature: human-associated habitat; material: faeces | place: Denmark | collected 2008/2010 ...
CACCTATGAGCAAGCTCATGTGGGCTTAGACCTTTTGACCCTGGCATCATAAATACAATACAGTATAATGTGAACTTCCAGAAATTTTACATATAATAAGGAGGAAAAGAAAGGAATGAACAAAAAGAGGTTACAGAGATTGGGTGTGGTGTGCATGGCAGCAGCCATGGTACTCACGACAGTAAGTTTCCCAAGAGTAGCGAAAGCTGAGGGGGAAACGTCAACGCAGACAGATGCGGCAACGAGTACTGAACAGGAAGCAGGCAAAGTTCTGATGCAGGTGGATCCTACGGTATTGCAGGCAAGAGCGATGTGCAACAGTCAGCAGGATCCGCACCACGGTAGTGATGGTCCGAAAGAATGGGCATTTGACACAGAGAATCATTGGTGGCACAGTCGTTGGACCGGAACAAAACCTGCATCTGAAGATACGATCAATGCGACAGTGCGTCCATGGATCGGTTCGGGATTTGACCAGGCAATCCTGTTGAAAAAAGTGACTTATCAAGGTCGTGGAGGCAACGCAAATGCGAATAATAGTATCAAAAATTATTCGCTCTATTATGCAGATACCAAAAAAACAACACCAGACTCAAGTGATTGGATACTGGCTGAAAGAGGTTCTTTTACAGAAAGTTCAGAAGCACAGGAGATAGTATTGGATCAGGCTGTAACAGCAACGCATTTTAAACTGGTTGCTGAGAGTACAATCAACTGGGATCAGAGCCAAGATAAAAGCACCTGTGCAAAAGAGATTAAAGTTTATGCGGAGGATACATTAAACCTTACTGTAACAGCACCTGTAGATGGTCAGACTTTGACAGATGTAAAAAATGAGGCTGTTGAAGAAACAGTTGCTACAGTAAAGGATACATCAGAAAATCCGATTGATACATCAGCAGCTATAATGAACGATGATGGAACATTTGGTGGACAGATTGCAAATGTCGATGACAGTAAACTGAATGCTTTGACGGGAACAAAACCGTTTATGATCCGGATGAAAGTGAAATTAAATTCTGCGGCTACGAAGGACCATATTTTAATTAACCGAGGTGGAGAACCGTATCAGATAGCATATGGCAAAGATGGTACAGCTTCAAGGATCAAATTTCAGATGTGTGATACAAGCGGTACGTGGCATGAGACAAAAGTATGTGTAACAGGGAAGATTGGTCAGGAAATTGATATCCTGGCATTGTATACAGGAACAACGATGGGATTATGGGTTGATGGTGGACGCTGTGATGATTATTCAAATCAAGGTCACAATACCAATCCAAATTCCAGCTATACAATGAAAACTGGAACAGTAAATGCATTAAAAATAGGAGAGGTTGGTTTGCCGGCGTCTATTAAAAGCATGCAGGTGGTAAAGGATATTGGAACAATAACAAATACAGCAAATTATAATACGGAAGTGATACCAGCATTTAATCGGGGGAATCGGCTTTTAGATCTTCGAGTTGTTGAGGGAATGAAGGATCATCAGTATACGCTGACTTCAAAATGGACAAAAGATGGAGTGGATGTGACAGAAGCTGCAAATGCAGACGGAACTCAAAATTACAGTGCTGTTGTAACTGCAACACCGACAGAATCATTAGTATTTACTGAGGATAGCATGCCACAGATGCTCAAAGTAAATGTTGATGGAACAAAGATAATAGAAGATGTTCCGGTGACAAACAGTTCAGTGGACGAAAATGGAGTGCTGACAATCACCTACAATTTTGAAAAAATGTTTATTGGTGGATCTTTGAGAATGGATCATGGTGACATTTATGATCAGACTTCCATGCGTTATGGATATGACTTTACATTGCCGGACGGAGCAACGTTTGTAGGATGTGAATGGTATTATGGTACGTCAGCAGATAATTTAACTAATTCATTAATACCAGATTCGACAAAATACATTACAAATCCGGATAATAAAGGGGAACAAGTATATCGTTCCAACATTGTATTTACTAATATTGGAAAAGCCAATTATAAAAGCAATGTGTATAGCAGGATTCTCGTGAAATATACTTTGAATGGAAAATCCTACAGCAAGATGGGATCATTTATTGATACACGTACAGTAAAAGAAGTTGCAGAAAGTATCGCAAATTCAGATAATGCAAGTGATAAACAGAAGCGTTATGCAAATGGAATTTTAGCTACAATATCTAAATAAAAGTGGGAGATAAAGATTATGAAAAAAAGAGTATATAGTGATCCATCTATGGAAATTGTAATATTAAATGGCGAGGATATTATCTGTGCAAGTAATACTGACGCAGATAATAATGCTCCCTCACCATTCTCGAATAATAGTACAGAATCCAATTCATTAGATTATAGTGATCCGGTAGAATAAAAACAGAGATATGCAGAGGTAATTATGAGCTGCAGCAGATTTGTCACAGGATGAATTTGCTGTAGCTTTTTTGTTTATTTCCTTTATAATGAAAATGGATATAAGGAGCAGGCAGAGGAGAAAATATGGAAATACAAAAATCGGATAAAGAACAGGAAAAGCTGAATATAGAAAAAGTCTTGGAAGAAAAAGGTTATTTAATGACAGCACCTTTTGGGACAAGTATGCTCCCGTTCATAAGACCACAGAGAGATATTATCGTCGTGAGAAAGTACCAGGGAGAAGCAAAATGCCGGGATGTTATTTTATACCGGAGAGTGGGCGGCAAATTAGTTCTTCACCGTATTCTGGAAGTCGGTGCCGACAGTTATGTACTTTGTGGTGATAACCAGTATATAAAAGAATATGGCGTAAAAAAAGAGCAGGTATTAGGAGTATTGGAGGGAGTTTACAGAGATGAAAAATATATCGACTGTAAGAAAGGCAGGGGGTATAAAGTGTATGTGAGATTGTGGTGCAAGTCGTTGCTTATGAGAAGAATTATATTAAAAGTAAAGTGGACATTTATAAGGGGAGGATCCTTTTTACAAAAAAATATAAAAAGGGATTGACAAAAAGAAGAACCTTTTGTATAATAAACCTCGCACTGTTGGTGCTAATTGAATAAATACTGTAGAAATACAGTAGAGTTCAGTCAGGAGAAATACTCAAGAGGCTGAAGAGGTGCCCCTGCTAAGGGTATAGGTCGGGTGACCGGCGCGAGGGTTCAAATCCCTCTTTCTCCGTTTGATATCATCCGGAAAACTACTGGATAGCCAGTAGTTTTTATATGTAAGAGTTACAAAATGATATCAAAGATGATATAAGACTGGTTCAAAAGAAAATGAAAAACTTTGAAAAAAGTATTGACATTCCTTCCCCCTTGTAGTATTCTATACTTGCCCGAAGGGAAAAACCACCGGGACAAATCGAAAGGGGATTTGCACAATGACTAACAATACTTTTAGCAAGAACATTCTGACCGCCACGGCGTCCGCCATGTTCGACCTCTGCGAAGCTGAGATCGACCGGCAGAAAGCTATTCAGGCCATGGGCCGGAAGGTCAATCCTTCCGCTTATTCCAACACTAGTAAACAGATTCAGAAAATGACTGTCCTTGAATCCGTTCTGTTGTCCGTTCCCGCTGACCTGACCATCACGGTGGAAGGCTGTCGTGGCGACGACGAAAGGGGCTGGGCGCTTTGTAATGCCGGCTCCATCGTCGAAGCCGTGGTCAAGTATCACATGACCGGGCATCCCGAAGAAGTCAGCAAGACTTTCGGTGACGGGAAGGACTTCAAACAGGGCTGCATCGGGGCCGAGGTTAAGGCAAGCCTGACCTGCAACAGCTTGGCAACGCCTTCCGAGGCTGAGTATACCATCCTGGTGAATCAGGTCGGCGTATTCACCATTCGCAAGGTTGACGTGATGAGCTATGTGAACAAGGCCGGGCGCCTGCCGTTTAACAAGGCTTGCGGCAAGCGGGTGAAGTGGTTGTCCGAACGGTTTGGCCTGGGGGAGTAATCCCCCTAGGCTGGGCCGGAAGGTCGGAAGGGTAAACAAGTGGACAGGGCGCAAGCCCGGAAAGGAAGTTAGTATGAATAAGGAATATTTGGAGCGGTTTCTCAGTAATCAGCTTGCCTATATGCGTAACCTGCATGGTAGCAAGGATTGCCTCGAACGGCTTGCAAGTCAGGCTTTCGGCGCTTGCTCTTTCGTGAGTGACTGCCTGTGCGCTGACGGCGTGTTTGACGCCGAGGTTGACGAATGGCTGACTAACCTGTGGCAGAACTTCCGGGGTCAGGTACTCAAGGAATTCGGGCTGGAGATTTGAAAGCGGATAGGGGCGGGGCGCAAGCCCTGCCCCGGAAAGGAATAGACAATATGGCAGTTTGGGTAAAAGCGCTTTGGGTAACGGTCAGCGGCTTTGCAATGCTGGTGGAAATTGACGCCTTGCATGGTAAGGAAGGTAATATTTGCAAGGTTATGATGGCCGCCGGGCAGTTTGTTATGACCATGGTGGCGGTGCAGGTTCTGTAAGAAAGGGGAATGGATATGGAATGTGCAGGTAACGGCTATGCAATCTATGTAAACGGCAGGTTTGAACATTGGTATCCGGATGAGGGCAAGGCGCAGTCCTATTTTGAATATCTTCGGGATATGCTTCCCGATACTGAAACAGTGGATTTGATAGACTTTCTCACGGGAGAGGTTTTGGCATCCACGGTTGACTGGAAACATGAGGACTAACACGGCGGGCGGGACGCAAGTCCCGCCTTCCCGATAGGGCGACTTGTGAAAAAATTCACAAGCGCCGATGTAGTAGTCTGGGGCAGAATACTATGTGAATGTTTTCACAAGACCGGTGTAGTAGTCTGGGGCAGACTACTTCATCCCGTTGACAGACCGGGCGGGCCATGGTATAATGAGGTATCACTTGAAGGGGAGGCCGCTTGTATGCGTTATACTGCTATCGACATTGAATCCGGGGAGACTGTGACTTTCTGCACTTATGAGGGGCAGAGCCTGCACCAGGCCCTGGAGGAGGCGCTGTATATCATGTGGGAGCTGGAGCCTGCCGACCGGGATTGGTTCCGTCAGCTTGCCACTGAATGTTACTGCGAGTTCCGCTATGGAACGTCTGAACGCTACATCGTATCCTACGGCTGGGACGGCACGACCATCGAGGTGAGACCCTATCCGAGTTTTTAAAAGCTGAGAGCTGGGAGGGCCGCAAGGCCCTCCCCTTTTTACGGGCATCGTAGTAGTCTGGTCAGAATACTACTGAAAGTTGACAAGCGGCGCAAATTGTGGTATGATGATACCATCAAAAGAGAGGAGAATACCCCATGTATGAACTCATTAGTCCACTTGTTTATGTAGTCAAAAACATCGAAACTGACGATTATAGCATCCATTCCACCGTGAGCGGCGCCATCCGGGCGGCTGTGGACGCTATCGAGGAATCTTTTAGCGGTATGGGTGAAGACTGGTTCCTTCACGAAGCTGGCGAAGCCTGTGGTACTCCGTGTAAGGAAGCCCTTGTGCGTTACTTCATGGTGAGACCGAATCGTCTTAATGATTACGGTATGACCGTTGAAAGTCGGTGTGTGAGGGACTAAGTCCCTCCCATCGAATATAGTAGTCTGGACTAGACTACTACGGAAAGTTGACGAGGAAAACTAATTGTGATATAGTATAAGTACAGAAAAGGAAAGGAGAGCATATTATGAATAACATTGACTTCAATTCTCTGAACGATACTGAACTTGAAGCCTTCGTGTCTGCGGCAACAAAGGAGATGGAACGCCGTAGAAACGAGCGGAAAGAAGAACTCTGGAGACAGGTTAAATTGGTCATTATTGATTATGTCAACCACTTCGGTGACATCAATGTTGATTATGGAAGTTTTTACATTGATGGTAGCTCTGATTTCTCCCTGCCCGGACTAATTCACTAAGGGGACTTGTTCCCCTTTTATGTGTAGTAGTCTAGTCCAGACTACTACGCCGGAAAATTTTTTTCAACTTCTTCTTGACTTCCCGCCGGGGATATGATATTATAATCATGTCAGGAGGGGAGAGAAACCCCGAGGACAAAAAACAGGGTGGCGACCAAACGCCGATTTTAGAAAGGAGTCTATTATGACTACTCGTGAATTCCTGACCGCTATCGCTACTTCCGAGGACATCGCCAACATTGCGCCCGAGCTGACCGAGGAGGCCGGCGTCCGTATCGCCAAGCTGGACGCCGCCAACGCCGCCCGCAAGGCCAAGGCTAGCTCCAAGCCTTCCAAGACCGCCCTGGAGAACGAGCCTATCAAGGCCGCTATCCTCGCCCACCTGGCCGACATGACCGAGCCGCTGAGTGCCGCCGAGCTGGGCGAAGCCCTGGACATCACCACTGCCAAGGCCGCTAGCCTGTGCGGCAAGATGGTGAAGGAGGGCGTGCTGGAGCGCACCGAGGTCAAGGTTCCCAAGAAGGGGAAGACCAACAAGTACAGCGTGGCAGAGCACGACGGTGCTTGTGCCGCCGAGTAAGAGAAACAAGTGGGAGACGCCATGCCGGGGCGTCTCCCCTTTTTTTGGAAGGGATAGTAGTAGTCTGGACAGAATACTACGGGAAGTTGACAAACTTGGTATAGTATGTTATACTACAAATACAGTAAAGGAAAGGAGTTCCCCGATGAACAAAACTAAAATGATTTGTCTGGACATGGACGATACTCTCAATCTCTTCTATAACTATCCCGATTGGCTTTCCCTTCTCCGAGCCGAAGACCCTGCGCCCTACGCCGAGGCCGAAGCCAAATGGGATATGGAACGCCTGGCCGCTGTCCTCCGGATGCTCCAGGGTGCTGGCTGGGAAATCACTATCATTACCTGGCTTTCCAAGGACAGCTCCGAAGCTTACAAGGATGTCACCCGACAGGTCAAACGGGACTGGCTGGCCCGCTATGGTATCCCTTACGACCATTTTCACGGCGTGCAGTACGGCACGACCAAGGCAGACACCGTGCGCCGAAGCGCATACTATGCCGTTCTGGTAGACGATAACAAAGCCATCCGGGATGGGTGGACGCTGGGCGCAACCATCGACCCGAACGCCGTGGACATTGTGAAAGAGTTGAAAAAGTTGGCAAAATGGGCGGTTTGACCGCCCTTTTGCATCAGAAAAGAGTAGTAGTCTGGACAGAATACTACGGGAAGTTGACAAATTTGAAATAGTATGATATACTACAAATACAATAAAGGAAAGGAAGTAAACACTATGAAGGAAACGGGTATTGTGAGAAGAATCGACGATTTAGGCCGGATTGTTATTCCCAAGGAAATCCGGCGTACCTTGCGCCTTCGTGAAGGCGACCCTCTGGAAATTTTTCTGCCGGAAGATGGCGGGGTTGTATTCAAAAAGTATTCCCGGATGGGATATAATGAAGATGCAATCCGCACGGTGAAGCAAGTGGCTTCAATGTCGAAAATGACTATCGGAGTATATGACACTGATGGCCCGATATCGGTCCCGACTAGTTTTCCACGCTTTATTCCTGACGATTGGTTTGACCATGGCACCGAGCCTTTCCATGAAAGTGCTTATTATGTATGCAGTGTATTCTCTAACGGAGAACGTCTTGGGTTCGTCGTGTCGGACAAGGGCGGAGCAGAACTGACCATGATTGTTCGGTTTTTGTCTGCGACGTTAGGTGACAACTAAAGAACAGGGCGGGAGACCGCCCTTTCTTTTACTAACGAAATAGTAGTCTGCACCAGAATACTATACCAACTTGACACGGTGCGAGGTCTATGTTATAATACAACCATAGAAAGGAGAATGATTATGAAGAGATTTGAAAAATGGTTTGAGGATAACTACAACGAGAAAATGCCGGAGGGATGTATTTCTTACGGATGGTTTTTCAAGCACGATCTTCCGATGATTGTTCATTGCACTTGTTGCGATGGCACCATGCTTTTGCCCAATTCCATCGTGGCAGAAGACGGCCGTCTCTATTGTCCCAGTTGTGCCGAAGGATGCTTTGAGGAAGAGGAAGAGTAAATCTTCCTCTCCCATATAGTAGTCTGGAGTAGACTACTATAACGAGAAATTCATTGTTGACAGACGGCGTGCGGTATGCTATACTATGTATACAGTAAAGAAAGGGGCAGAGTAAAATGACCGAATTCGAAATGTATGAGAAATCTTTAAAAAGAATTTGGACGAAGGTTGACAAAAATAGTCAATGTGAAGTGATAGCACATAAATCTAAGGGTTATATCAATGTTTATGACTATTGGGGAACTTGTTTTATGACACTCACGTTTGATAAGCAAGGAAACCTAATTGAATTAGACATTGACTAAAATAAAATAAGTATGCGAAAAGAAGAGTCCTAAAACTCTTCTTTTATATAGTAGTCTACTCCAGACTACTACACACGGCACGATTTCCAAATTTTACCATTGACTTTTTCGGTATTTCTGATATAATAGTAAATGCAATCGGGGAACGATGGTAAACCCCTTTTGACATTATATGAAAGTTGGTAGTAAAAAATGGTAAAACTGGATAAGCGCCGGGAGTATTTCCTGATTCTGGATTGTGAAACGGCCTGCCTTCCCCATGTCGCAGACCTGGCCCCGGCACAGCGTAAAACCGTTGGCATCTCCAAGCCGCTGATTTACGACATTGGCTGGACTATCATCGACCGTCAGGGCCGAACTTATGACCGCAAGAATTTTCTCATTTCTGAGATTTTCAGCGTTCCGGCTATTTTCGATACCGCTTATTACGCCTATAAGCGCCCGCTTTATCTCGAAAAGCTCCAGGCCGGGGAAATCATTCTTACCGACTGGCGCACCGCAACCAAGGAACTTGAAGACGCATTGAACGCCGTGAAGGCTGTCGGCGCATACAATGCCGCTTTTGACTTCAAGAAGGCAATCCCCTTCACTGAATTGTATATCAATAAACTGTATTCCCCCGACTTCCACGACTGGCTTGACTATCAAAACTACCTCATTGATCGAGCGGCGAATGGCTTTCGCAATCAGCGCACGACCTCCCGCAAGCCCACAGACGAAAACGAAATTTTCCGTTTCCGTGGCGGCGTGTATCCTCTCTTTGATATTTGGGCGCTGGCGTGCGAACATATCATGGACAGTGATGAATACCGGGATTTTGCCTGGGACGAAGGCTGGGTGACTGATTCCGGCAAATACTACAAAACTAGCGCCGAAGTTGCATACCGTTTCATTTCTCGCAATCGGGAATTTGTGGAAGCGCATACGGCGCTTGACGATGCCGAAATTGAATCGGAAATTTTGGCTTCCATTATCCGGAAGGACAAGAAGAAACTGAAAATGGGAATTGTGGCCTTCCCGTTCCGCATTGTGGGAACGGTGAGGTAACAGAGAAGGGAGACGGGCGACCGTCTCCCATTTTCTTTCAGTTCCGGCGCAGTGTAGTAGTCTGGGCAGAATACTACAAGCGATTGACAGACCCGGCGCAGTAGGTGTATAATGTAAACATAATTAAGGAAGGAAGTAAGAATGAAAATGAACAATTCTGATTTCGTGTGGGTTCTGACTGACGGAGAAACTAACGAATATGATATCTTCAAGTCCGAGGACGGCGCCATGTATGAAGCACTTAAAGCCATTCGTGCCTCTTACGGCGGCATCATCCCCAAGGACGTTCTTGAAGATTTCTGTGGTTCTTCCAACGAATGTGATTTCTTTATCTATCTATGCGAACATCCAGGGAGACTTCACAATTTTAGTCTTGATGTGGAGTGCCGGGTGGTGAGAGACTAAGGTCTCTCCCCTCTAGTAGTCTGGGGTAGACTACTATTCACCCAAAATCAAATCTTGACTTTTTCAGAAAATTCTGTTATACTTGTATTACAAGATGAGGGAGGGAAAGCAAGGCCGGGCTTCCCGCCGGATTCCCAACAACTCACTTGAATTCAAAAAGCCAATTTATGGCAGAAAGAGGTATACTATGGCTAATCCTATTCGTGACAATCTGCGCAGTCGCTACATGACCGCCGTGCGGGAGTTCCTGACCCAGGCCGGGGAGGAAGTCCTGGAAACCAATTCCAACGAGTTTGCCATTCCTTGTGTTGACGAGAAGGGCAACGACGAATTCATTGTTGTGTCCTTCAAGATTCCCGTGGGCAGTCGGGATGGAGACCCCTATGACGGCTACTCCATGGCCGAGGACTACGCCATGAAGAAAGCCGAGAAGGCAGAGAAGGCCGCCGCCGCCGCCGAGAAGAAGCGGCAGAAGATGGAGAAGGACGCCGCCCGCCGGGCCAAGAAGGAGAGTAGCAAGGAGGCCCACGCCCGGCGCATGGAGGAGAAGGACAGCGCCGGAGACAGTGCCGAAGAGTAAACCAAAATTTGACAAAATGGGAGGGGTTATGTGCCCCTCCCAACTTTTGCCATAACTTGTGAATTATTTCACATACAGCGCGGCTTCCAATTTCTACCAGGTTTCCAGAAATTCCCAATTGGGAACTGGGTAGTAGTCTGGTCCACACAGTAAACCGTAACGGTGTAAAGTGATAACACACTAATACACTAAAGTGATAATACAGTAGCGAACTAATACACTAATTCGATAACACGTTAATACTTTAGCGTGCGAAAGTGGGGAGACTACTACTCTTCCAGATTTTGTCATTTCTCCCAAATTTTAGGTGAATGCGTCAAATTTGGCTTATACACTGATGTTGGTGTCATATAGGTGTTTTAGTATATGAGCTGGAAAGCTGCGACTTGAAAAGCTGCGTCCAAAAAAGCTAGGATTCACTGCGCGCCAGCGTATGTCAAATTTTTACGAGTCGGCTAATAAGCCGACTTATTTTCTACCCTAGGCTAGGCCTAATCCACCCCATTTTAGTATACCACAATTTTAAAATAAAATCAAATTTTTGGCACAGTGGTGTGTTCTATAGAATTCTAATTTTGACGGGAAAATTTGACAAGGCGTGCTTGCGCAGAATTTACCTATAAGCCCGTTCTGAATTTGCTTACTGGAAACCGGCGGCAGTTTAGTCCCAAACCAAAGCCTTCTCCAGACCGAATTTCAGAGCAAAACTTGTACTCCAGCTTTGTGTTTTTCTAGGACAACTTGGATTTGTTTGAAGAAAAATTTATTTACAACTTCTAAAACTTGACAACCCCCAAAATTTGACAGCGCCGCAGTGCCTTCATCATGACACAGAGCGCGGCGCCGCCGGGATTCTATAGGAAAAGACAAATTTGGAAAGCCCGCAATACTAAGCCTATAATAAGCTTATAATAAACCTATAATAAGTTTATTATCTT
>ERZ779890.4706-NODE-4706-length-11216-cov-6.753875_pt1 | contig 11216 bp, 13 predicted proteins | sample MGYA00511553_ERZ779890 | MGnify/ENA primary metagenome ERZ779890 (study PRJEB29588, sample SAMEA2152064) | human gut metagenome | biome: human gut; feature: human-associated habitat; material: faeces | place: Denmark | collected 2008/2010 ...
GGCCGGTCATGTCGCTTTTCAGAGAGGGAATGATCAAAACCTCCGCCTCCAGCAGTTCCGAAAGCTCACGTACCAGCGCGGCAGGCGGATACTCCGGGTTTTCGGAAAAGACACGGTCGCTGATCAGGACGCGCTCCCCGGACGGCGAGGACACCACGTTCCCGCCGTCAAGGTTGATATTGCTGTATGTAACCGACAGGCCGAGCTGTGGAGCCAGGTCCTTACGAAAATCGGCACTCAGATGGGGATCGTTTTTCAGATAGGACGGCTCATAGCGGAAGGACACCAGCTTTCCGGAGCCTGTCCGCACCGGCATGAAGTCCCGCAGTCAGATGTCTTTGGTCCTATCTAACGGTCGATAGGAAACATCATATTTTTTTAGAGCCGTAAGAATTGCTACCGCTTCCTTAGAAAACTTCCGTGGCAAAAGGGAGGAAAAGCAAATCATATGTTGCCCTCTATATCAATAGTTAATTAACTCCTAAGCAATCTGTTTTGATATGTTCCCAAAACTTTGCAATAGAAGGGGCAATGAACTTTTCAAAATCTTCACGGGAAATCATATCACTTTTTGCATTGTTACAAATTACGCAGGCAAACTTGCAGTTTTCGGGACGATATCCTCCATCGGGGTCCATTCGTTCAATTTGTAAGTTACCACTAAAACTTGGCTTTTTGGAGTGGATAACTCCATTATCAAAAGCGGCCCGAAGTGTCTCGTCATCCACTCCACAGTAGCAGCAGTGGCGTCTCCCTCTGTCATCCATTTCAGAAAGCCACCATTCCATAAAGAGAGAAAAATCGTTATTAAAGGGAGCATAATTCTTTTCATTCTGCTTTACGGTGAAACGCTGATAAATATTCTGAATATCATCTTTTACGATGCGGGCATATTCATGTTCTCTGAAATATTTGTCATACGAATTACCTAATTTCAGTTCTTTCAGCATGGCAACAGAATTACTCTGCTGTCGCTCAATAGCATATCTTGACAAAAATACTTTATCTCCATCAGAAAGACTCTCTCCCAAATGCGGGTACTTCTTTGCTAAATACCGCTCTAATAGCTCTTTACTTTTCATATTCTCTGTCCTCCAAACTTTTGATTTTTCTATATTGGTATCATACCAAGCGCGGCGGAAAATAACAAGTACGGTACAGCGGTCAATAACACCGATTTCTTCTGTGCTCCTCCAGTACGCGTCGGATCCTGTCCTTGCGCGCTTCGTCCAAATCCTCGTTTTCGTTGTGATACTGCGAAACCGTCTCGTGCGCTGTCTCGGGACTGTCCTTTGCGGTGGCGCTGCGGATGCGTTGGATGTCGGAATAGAGCAGCGTTTTCTTCTCGATGAACGCTTCGGTGATTTTTTCAAGAAACAGTTCGTTCCGAGAGAGAATGCTTTTCGCCTTGTTATAGCATCGCTCCAGCTCTGCCTGCACCGCCGCCTCGCTGCGGGCGTTCAGGCTTTCGGACATACTGACAGAGCGGTCGCTTTCAACATCAAGCAGAGAAAATCCCATCTTTCCCACATTGGCGGCCGCCTCACGGATGCAGTTGACCGCGCGTTTGATGTCTCTGCCGCAGCCATCCGCGAACTGCCCCGGATACCGCATCTCCACGGCGGCTTTACCGGCCAGCGCAATGATCGCTTCACAGGAATCGGGAACCGTTGTACAGGTATGGACAAAGCCGCCGCAGCGATTTTCTTTGGAGGGAAGCAGGGAAGCAAACCCAACACTGCCGGGGGATAGAATTTCACACGCCACCAAATGACCCGCCTCATGAAGCGCGGTCTTTTTGACAGCTTCCTCAGAATTATGGGGAACATCTTCCGAGGCGCCGTATTGCTGCTTCAGCACCGTGCCGACCATGTCCTCCATCCCGATGCTGTCCTTTCGCGCGAAGGCTGCACGGATCGCAGCTTCATTCAGGATCGTCTCCAGCTCAGCACAGGAATGATAGCTCATTATTTTTGTCAGATCGTTCATGTTGATGTCATCGGAGACTCGCTTCCCAGATAGGTAGTGGGCGATGATTGCTTCGGCATCGGCTGCCGTTGGCGCCCACACCCCGATTTTGCGATCAAACCGACCGGAGCGGCACAGGGAATCCGGCAGCTTACGAATCTCGTTTACCGTGGCGATCACAAATACATCCGTTTCCTTTACATCATCGATCCCCGCCTGCACAGCCACATATTCCGGCGTGTCACAGCGGGAGTCATCCTCATTGGCAAATTTATCCATGTCGTCAAGAAAGAGGACAGAGGGTGCTTCTTCCTTTGCTTTTGCAAACGCCTGCGCGATACTGTTGATAAAGGCGTCGCCACTTTTGTCCCGACGCACCGTAACCGTGTTCAGTCCGCATTCTTCCATGAAGCAATTTGCCAAAAGGCTCTTGCCCAAGCCGGGGGCACCATACAGCAGCAGTCCGTGGGGCAAATGAGCGCCCATTTCCTCATAGATCGTCCGGTTGCGGATCATATCGCAGATTTGCAGCAATTCCCGCTTGATGGATCTGTACCCGATTACCTTGTCAAATGAACTCATGTTTCTTTCTCCTTTGCGGTATTTGCCGTCAGTATAGCACCCCTTATAATAAGACCTTATTATATAAAATTATATAGGCTAAAATGTGGCCTTTTGAGCGATTTTCGTATGATTGCACAAATTTCGGTCGCCTTGTATAGTCATTATCACGATAATTTGTGCTGAATTTCAGTGCAGATTTCGGATCAGAATGCGGACAAAGAAACCGCAAGTCACCAAAATGATGACTTGCGGCTGTTTTAGGTGCCTCAATGAACTGTCGATTCCCTCGGCGATCGCGTCGTTTGTCAGTCCCAAATTCTCAGAAGTACGATTGGACCGGAATCGGAGACATGGGTCTCGCCCACAATGATCTGGTAGGGCTGATACGGCTCGACCACGATTTTCTCCACGCCTTCCCGGTTGGATAGCTCGCGGACAAGCTCAGCAGTCGATATGTTTTTCAAATCCATTTTCGGTGCTCCTTCCTGTTTTTTTACGAACCGCCAAAATATGCTTCACGTTGTTTGATGCGCAGTTCCGCATATTTGCGGTACCATTCTACAGCTTCATCGTATCGTTCCGCTCGCTTATAAAACTGTGCCAGATGGTGTATACCAGCCTCACAACCTTGCTCGGCAGATTTCCGATGCCAATACTCGGCTGCCTCAATATCTTTTTCCAGGCCATTGGCTCCCAAACAGTAATTGTGTCCCAAACAATCCTGTGCGTAAGGATCTCCCTGTTCGGCAGCAAAGGCGATCTCCTCTATCGTAACAGATTCCAGCACATCGAGTCGAGCATACGCGGCGTCATCTAATTCTGTGGCAAAGCCCGGCTCCTCACGGAAAATGTGCATCCGCTCCCGATCCATTTCATCGGCAGTATCCGAACGGTCTGCAATATCACTGGCGGCGCTAATCTCCGCCCGTATATACCAGGTAATCGCCATTGGAAGGCTTTGCTTGACTCCAATCCCTTTCTCGTTGCACAGCCCCATCATGAATCGTGCTTTGGCATATCCGTGTGTTGCAGAACTCTTGTATAGCTCGTAGGCTTTCTTCTCGTTCTTTTTGCCCTTCATGCTTGCATATATCTGTGCCAAGTGATACATTGCTTTTGGGTCACGCTGCTTGAGTGCTTTTTCGCGCAATTCAAGATGCTCTGTCAGCTTTGGATTGATGGTCACTTCCACGTGATCGTCCTCCTCTAATGCTCGATTTGCGGACAGTATAGCACCTTTATTTTTATGACCTTATTATAAAAGCCCTGAATTGATGCAAGTTTTTGAACGAAATCCCAGTGTGCTTTAGATTTTCGAATATGTGAAAAAGCAGCCATTAAGCGTGAGCATAGATCAACTCTCCGCCGACGATTTCCTCTGCCCTTGCTTTAATATTATTCATTGCACCGACCCATGCCATTTGATCGTCGGCTTTGAGCTGTTCGGTGATGCCTTCCTGCTCCGCCATCTGCTTTATCAGCCGATCTAACATTTCCTCCGCCTGTCGGTCAACCTCTGCCACATGGTCGCTCAGAATACCACTCATGAGCATCTCGTTGTAGGTCACCCTGCGATGCTCTTTCAGCCAGCGCCGATACCGCCGTCCCCATATACCGACCGGCTTTTTCTCCGGTAAAGTCAGACAGGGAACGTAGTAGTCACCGCAGCGCTCGTACCAAAGGCCGTTTCCATCATCAAAAATGTACTGTTCCATTGAAAAGTCCTCCGAAAAAATATTAAGATCATCAAGATGCTATTGAAACATCCTGCTATCTCCTGCTATAATAATTCCGCTGTGGTTGCCAAATACTCGGCATATCTCTCTGCAAGTTGCCCTGATATGCGGCAACAAACTGGCAACAAAAAATCGGATAGTCTCTATCTGATGAATAATGGAAACAATCAGGATACCACGCGCGAAAATTCCTACGCAAATTTGTTTAAGGAAGCTTTCGCATGATGGAGCTGGAGTGACCGACCGTCCAATCAATTTAACGCTCTCTTCTCAAAGCCCCCGGCTGCGGTCGGGGGCTTTGCCTATATCCGCGCGATGATTTTATGATAATCATATATAATTTATCGTAAAACGATAAGAACATATTGACAAACGAATACTCGGCGGTTATACTGTCCTCATCAAGCATCTTGAGGAGGTCGGAAAAATGAAGTGGAACCGTTGGATCATCAAGGCGGCCAAGATCATCACAAAATTTACAGAGCTCGGCTATTGGATGACGGCCGCTCTCATGCTCATAGCCGGAATATACTCGTTTGCGGACCGCACATTTCTCGCGGACGCTCTGGCGGGATCGATCCGTACCGGCCGTTTGGAGCTCAGCGTCCTCGGCTTTGAGTTCAGCGTACCGACTGCGAACGGCATTGATATGCGGGCAATGCTTCTGTATTTTGCCGCAGCCGTCGTGCTTCCTTCCCTCATGGCGATGATCTTCCGCAATCTCTACCTTATCATCAAGCGGTCAGAGAGCAGCACGGTTTTTCAGGCGGATAATATCCGTATGCTCCGCGAGATCGGCATTTTCGCCATCTCCATTCCGCTCGCGGGGCTTGCGCTGAGCACCGTGTGCCGCCTAATCCTCGGCACCGATACCGTCGAAACGAGCGTTCGGCTCTACGGCTTCTCCATGGGTCTTGTGATCCTCTGCCTGACGCAGTTCTTTGCGCGCGGCGTGGAGCTGGAACAAGATGTGGAAGGGCTTGTGTAAATGGGAAAGATCATTCTGAGACTGGACCGCATGATGGTCGAGCGAAAAATGTCGCTGAACGAGCTGGCAGAGCGCGTCGGCATCTCCAACGTGAATCTGTCCAAGATCAAGAACAACAAGGTGACGGCGATCCGCTTCTCCACGCTCGCGGCGATCTGCGAGGCGCTCAACTGCGATGCCGGCGATATTCTTGAATACCGGGAAGAGGACAAAGCCTGAATGAAAAATCGGAAAGCCGACGGCTCTCCGATTTTTTCTCTTGACAATATCGATATTCGATAGTATACTCTCCTCAAGAATATCGAATATCGATAAAAGGAGGCGGTACAATGGCCCGCGAAAAATTTCAGACGCTCACCGAGCAGATGTTTTACGTCCTCCTCTGCCTGCGGGAGGAATGCTGCGGCATGGACCTGATGGAGCGCATCCGCCTGCTCACGAGCGGCCGCGTGAGCGTCGGCCCCGGCACGCTCTACAATCTTTTGGAGCAGTTTGCCGCCGAGGGCTACATCGTCGAGACCAAATGCGAGGGCCGCCGCCGCAGCTACGTTCTCACCGAAAAAGGCGAGGAGCGGCTGCACGGCGAGATGGACCGTCTGACGGCGCAGATGAACGATTACCAGCGACTTTTGAAGGGAGGCGACAAGCCATGCGAACTGACCGATGGAACAAGAAGCGAGAACTGAACCTCTACGCCTTCTACGACCACACGGGACTCGAGCGGCACCTGGAGAAAATGGCCGCCAACGGCTGGATGCTTGAATCCGTCGGCACCTACGCCCTGCGCTACCGCCGCTGCGAGCCGAAAAAGCTCCGCTTCGCGGTGGTCTACTACCCCAAGACCGACAGCTTTTGTCCCGACGAACCAAACCACGAGAACCTGACCTTTTGGGACTACTGCGCCGGCGCGGGCTGGCAGATCGTCACGCAGCGCGACGACACGCACATTTTCTACAACGAGGACCTTGACGCCGTGCCCATCGAGACCGAGGCCGTCGTGCAGGTCGAAACGATGGAGCGCGCCAAGAAGGGCTATGTGCTCAGCAACACGATCACGGTCGCCTGCCTGCTGCCGTCGATGCTCTATCTTCAGGTGTCGCAGCTGCGGCGCGATCCGGTCGCCTTTCTCGCGGACGGCTACGACCTCACCATGATTCTGATGATCTTCGTCATAATCCTCCTCTTCGGCGTTGAGCTGCTCGGCTACCGGCTCTGGCTGCGCAAGGCGAAGCGCAACGCCCGCGAGCTGGGCATCTTCACCCCCACCCACTCGAGCCGCTGGCTGAGCTTCCTGCGCTCGATCTGGATCTTTGTCTTTTGGGCGCTCATGGTCATCCCCCTGCTTTTCCGCAGCGCCGGTCTGTGTATCGTTCTCGTCTCCGCCGGCGTTGTGCTCGTCCCCGTCGGCGGAGCCGTGCTCGTCGGCAAGCAGGTGCGGAAAAGGAGCGTACCGCCGAAAAAACGCAGGCTCATCTTAGCGCTCACGGTTCTTTGCTCCGTCCTGTTATCCGTCATGCTGATGATCGGCGTCATGACCTACGGCATATCAAGCGGCTGGTTTGACGACGTACCGAAAAACGCGGAGGAATACACCTACACCGTCGGCGGCAGCCCGCAGGTCGGCTACCTCTACCATGACACGCTCCCGCTCTATGTGCAGGGCCTGACCGATACCGACTATGCCCGCTACTCCTGCGAGGCCCTCGAGCGCGGAGACTCCGTCTTCGTCCGACAGGTCGAATACCGTCAGGAGCTCCCCTATGACGTGCGCTGGAGCGACGAGAATGACCCGCCGCTGCCGGAGCTGTTCTACACCGTCATCGACGTGAAGCTCGCCCCGCTCTTCGACTTCTGCCTCCAAAGCACGCTGCACGCAGAAGATCTCTACGGCAGCGAATACCGCGAGACCGATCCCGCGCCGTGGGGCGCCGACCGGGCGTGGCGGGAATGCGACGCCCATAGCGGCGAAAAATATGACACCTGGCTGCTCATCTACGGTCAGCGCATCGTGGAGTTCCATCCGCGCAGCTTCTCACCCGATGCCGCGCAAATGGCTGTGATCGGTGAAAAGCTCGGCAAATGATGAAAAAGCTGAGATGGCTCACGCCGTCTCAGCTTTTATTCACCTGTTCGGCTCCATGTCGCCGGCGAGCGTGTCGAGGTATTGGTAGTACGGCATCAGAAAGCGGAAGCCGTCGAGCACCTCGCCCTTGAGCTGCGGCGTGAAAAGCACGCCCTCGGGGTTATCGTCATAGCCGATGGCAATGTTTTTGCGGTTGTACCACGGATTCAGCAGCTTGCCCGCGTCGCCCTTGGGCCGCTTGAATTCCTCGCCGGAGAGCACAAATTTTGACTTATTCAGCCGCCGCGCCAGCCTTTCGAGCGGTTTGGGGTCGTTGTCGATGCGCGCACGGAGCTTCGCCATCGTCGCCGCCCCCGCGTCCCAGTAGCCGCAGCCGTAGCTGTAGTAGTTCGGCGCAAGCTCAAAATAGAGCGCGGGCACGCTCTCAAAGCGCTCGTGCGGCCGCTCGATGGTGAACCACAGATGCTCCTTGTACGGCCCGCGTCCGTGCAGCCGCCGCGCGTCGCGGTAGATGCGGCAGACGTGCAGCCGCCAGTCCTGCCTGGGATAGTCCTCCGCCAGCGCGGAAAAGACCTCCTTCCCCAGCTCGCGCATGGGAACGTCCACATAGTCCGTAAAATCCTGCTTGTGCGCCATGAACCAGCCCCGCTCGTTATTCAGGCTGATGCCCCAAAGGAAGTCGATGGCGTTCTGCGAAAAGCCCTGAAACATAGAAAAGACCTCTTTGCTTTTGTTTTCGTCAGTTTATCAGCTTTTCCGCGCCGCGTAAAGTGACAAATGCAACCACAAAGAAAAAACGCAGCCTAAGCTGCGCTTTCTCTTTCTACAACGAACGAGAGGAGGAAACTCTCAGAAGTTGGCTTATTGTCCGCGCTTACTTGGCGGAGTGGCCGTGATCGACCTCATACATGTGCTCGATGAGCTCGAGGACCTTGTTGGAGTAGCCGATCTCGTTATCGTACCAGCTGACGACCTTGACAAAGGTATCCGTCAGGGCGATGCCGGCGGTGGCGTCGAAAATGGAGGTGCGGGAGTCGCCGAGGAAGTCGGAGGAAACGACGGCCTCGTCGGTGTAGCCGAGGATGCCCTTCAGTTCGCCCTCGCTGGCCTTCTTCATGGCAACGCAGATCTCATCGTAGGTGGTGGGCTTCTCGAGGTTGACGGTCAGGTCAACGACGGAAACGTCCAGCGTCGGAACGCGCATGGACATACCGGTCAGCTTGCCGTTGAGCTCGGGAATGACCTTGCCGACCGCACGGGCTGCGCCGGTGGAGCTGGGGATGATGTTCGCGGTAGCCGCGCGGCCGCCGCGCCAATCCTTGAGAGAGGGACCGTCCACCGTCTCCTGTGTGGCGGTGACCGAGTGGATGGTCGTCATCAGGCCGTCCTTGATGCCGAAGTTCTCATGCAGGACCTTGGCAATGGGGGCGAGGCAGTTGGTGGTGCAGCTCGCGTTGGAGACGAACTGCATATCGCTGGTATAGTTCTTATGGTTCACGCCCATGACGAACATCGGGGTGTCGTCCTTGCTCGGCGCGGACATGACGACCTTCTTTGCGCCGGCGGCGATGTGACCGGCAGCCTTTTCCTTCGTCAGGAACAGGCCGGTGGACTCGACGATATACTCCGCGCCGAGCTTGCCCCACTTCAGGTTCGCGGGGTCTCTCTCGCTGAACACGGGAATGACCTGACCGTTGACGACCAGCGCGTTCTCGCGGCTTTCGATGTCAGCCTTGCAGCGGCCGTGCATCGTATCGTACTTGAGCATATAGGCAAGATAATCGGCAGGGCACAGATCGTTGATGCCGACCACGTCGATCTCGGGATGCTCGAGGCAGGCACGGAACACCATACGGCCGATACGGCCAAAGCCGTTGATACCGATTTTAATAGACATAAAATGCGCTCCCTTTCGTTTTTACGGAATATATCAAATGTATGGCACATTTGGTATTATAGCATACTCTTTTTCAAATGCAAGTGTTTTTTCAAAAAATTTTCCTTTACACGAAAGTTCTTGTATTTTCGACAGGAGTTTGGTATTCTACTTATTACCTCACATTGCACATTGCGCTCATCGCGCTGCGGTACTTTTTTCCACACGAAAATCGCGCCGTCCTGCAAAGGATATGAACAGCTTTCCCAAAGGAGGCGCACTTTATGATGCCGCTTGACGAAAAAGACCTCCAGCTTCTGGCCGAGGTCCTGCCGAACGTTTCGGCCCAGCTCCGCTCCTCGATGGCGAACGTGTTTGCCGCGGCGAACCGTCTCGCGCCGGCGGAAGCGCGTGAGGCCGACCCCATGCTGGATAAAAATGCAGCCATTCTCACGATGAGCTGCCATCAAATGCTGCGTCTGGTCGGCAACCTCTCCGCCGCGAGCGAGCTGGTGCAGGGCGGACGCTTCCGGCTGTGCAACGACGATATCGTCGGCTTCTGCCACGCGCTCTGCGAGCGTGCCGAGCCGCTTTTCGCGCTGCGCGGCGTCGCGCTGCGCTTTTCCGCCAGCCACGAGAGCCACGTCATCGCATTCAACGCCCCCATGCTCGAGCGCGCGCTTTTGAACCTGCTCTCCAACGCGCTGAAATTCACGCCGGAGGGCGGCACGGTCAGCGTGCGCGTCAAATGCGGTGAGCGCCATGTTCAGCTCACCGTGGCCGACACGGGCCGCGGCATCGAGCCGGAGCGCCTTGCCCACATCTTCGAGCGTTATCTGGATACGGACCGCCTTGATCCCGCGCCGCCGCACGGTCTCGGCGTCGGGCTGTCCCTCTGCCGCCGCATCGCGCAGGGGCACGGCGGGATGCTCGTGGCGGAATCCGCTGTCGGTAAAGGCACGGCCTTCACGCTCTCGCTGCCCAACGCCCGCTCGACGGATCTGTCGCTGTCCGACCGCCGCTTTGACTATGCCGGCGGCTTCGACCATGTTCTTATGGAGTTGAGTGACGCGCTGCCGAGCCGCGCGTTTCTGCAAAAATACCTGGATTGAGGGAGCGGCACGCATGGCAAAGAAGGTTTTAGTCGGTATGTCCGGCGGCGTGGACAGCGCCGCCTGCGTTCTCCTGCTGCAAAAGCAGGGCTATGACGTTTCGGGCGTCACGCTGCGGCTGCACCATTATAAGGACCGTCCCGGCACCTGCGGCAGCGCCGACGACATCGAGGAGGCCGGGCGCGTCGCCGCGCAGATGGGCATCTCCCATCAGGTGCTCGACCTGTGCGACCTTTTCCGCCGCGAGGTCATGGGGCATTTTGTCTCGGAATACTGCGCGGGCCGCACCCCGAACCCCTGCTTGGACTGCAACCGTGAGCTGAAGTTCGGCGCGATGCTCGACTGGGCGCTCGACCACGGCTTCGACTATGTTTCCACCGGGCACTATGCCCGCGTCGGCTTCGACGCGGCGTCGGGCCGTCACCTGCTCCTGCGCGGCGTGGACGCGCACAAGGATCAGAGCTATGTGCTCTACCAGATGACGCAGCGCCAGCTCGCGCATCTGCTGCTTCCCGTCGGCGAATACAGCAAGCCGGAGATCCGCGCCCTCGCCGCAGACTTCGGCCTTGAAAACGCGCAGAAGCCTGACTCGCAGGACATCTGCTTCGTCCCCGACGGGGACTATGTGCGCTTCCTGCGCGAGTTCGGCGGCGTCACGCCCGAGCCGGGCGACTTCGTCGATACGAGCGGCCGCGTCCTCGGTCGTCACCGCGGACTGGTCGCCTACACCACCGGTCAGCGCAAGGGCCTCGGCGTGAGCGCCGACCGCCCGCTCTACGTCCTTTCCAAGGACGCGAAGCACAACACCGTGCTCCTCGGCGACGACGCGGAGCTGTTTTCCTCCGCCCTGCTCGCCTCGCGCGTGAGCTGGATCGTCACGCCGCCCGCA
>ERZ779890.4707-NODE-4707-length-11216-cov-4.721530_pt1 | contig 11216 bp, 6 predicted proteins | sample MGYA00511553_ERZ779890 | MGnify/ENA primary metagenome ERZ779890 (study PRJEB29588, sample SAMEA2152064) | human gut metagenome | biome: human gut; feature: human-associated habitat; material: faeces | place: Denmark | collected 2008/2010 ...
TCCACCATCGTCACCAACACTGACGCCAACTGGGAGAACATTGGCTACGCCGCTTACGCCTACACGGTTCCCACTTCTGCCGCCAAGACCCGCACTGCTGTGTCCGATGTGACCGTCACCGGCGTGAGCCTGGGCACCAGCACCAATGGCACCGCCTATGAGGCGCTGACCAACGATGCCAACACCAACACCGATCCCGATTACCACATCGCTTCTCTGGATGCGGAGCGCACCTATTACTACAATGGCGTGCCCTTCTATCGCTATGCTAAGAACACTGCCGGTAATGTGGTCGGCATTGTCCTGAACAGCACGGTTCTGGCTCAGTACGAGGCTTCCAAGGGCAAGGTCGGCGTGAAGTTCGACTTTGTTGACAACGACAACGGCGGCCTGGCCGAGTCTGTCGTCGTTACCGACTACACCGTCCGTCCGCTGCGCCAGCAGATCTTCAAGAACGGTGAATGCATCTATCAGTCGCCCTCGATCACCGAGATCCGCGACTACTGCATGCGCGAGGTGGATACGCTCTGGGATCAGATCAAGCGCTTCGAGAATCCGCAGACCTACTTTGTCGACCTGTCCAAAAAGCTCTGGACCTGCAAGAACGAGCTGCTCGAATCCTGCCGCATCTGATTATATTCCAACATACACATGACAGCGGACCTTTCACGGTCCGCTGTTTTTCTGTGCTCAAATACGCGAGCGCAAGATTTTATAAACCGCGCAGGCGGCCGCGCATTTTTTCTCGCTCCGCAGCCTGACGGATGGCGGTTTTTACCGGTTTTTCTTCCGTTTTTTCTGCACGAATTCGCAAGATTGTGCTGGAAAACCGCGTTTTATCCTGTTATAATGTTCTCTGCAAGCAAAGGAATGCGGTTTCGAATTTCCTCAATGCTTCATTTTCGCAAACCAGAAGGGGTAAACACTATGAAGGCATTTTTATCATCTATCAGCCGCAACAAGCGTTTTGTTGTCGCTGAGCTGTTCCTCGTTTATTTCGCACACGGTCTCGGCTCGATCATGCTCGGCTCCGTCCTCCCCGATCTCCGCGCCGCCTACGGGCTCGACTACCAGCTCGGCGGAACACTGATCTCCTCCCAGTCTGTCGGCTATCTCGGCATCGGCCTGCTGTCCGGCATTCTCGCCGTAAAATGGGGACTCAAGCGGGCTTATCTCATTCTGTATTATCTGTTCGCTGTCGGCTTTGTCATGCTCCTGACCGGCGGCTCGCCGCTCTGGCTTCTGGCAGCCATGTTCCTGACCGGCATCTCCAAGGGCGGCATTACCGACTACAACAACCGCGTCATGAGCGAATACGCAAACGGCAGTGCAACGCCGCTCAATATGCTGCATGCTGCGTTTGCATTCGGCGCGTGCGTTGCGCCGCTCGCGGTACTCGCCTGCCAGAAGCTCGGCGGTGAAAACGGCTGGCGTCTGGCGCTCGAAATCGCAGTCGTTCTGCTCACCTTCGGCCTTGTGTTCGGCCTGTTTATGAAAATGGATGAGGAAAAGCCTGCGGAAAGCACGCAGAAATCCGCCACCGATTACGGATTTTTCCGCGAGCGTCTGTTCTGGCTGACCACCGCGCTCTGCTTTTTCTACGAAGCGGTCGAAGCATCCATGATGGGCTGGCTGACTACGTTCTACATCGACTCCGGCGTGCTTGCAGCGGGCGCGGCGCAGATCGTTACTTCGCTGCTCTGGATCTCGCTGCTTGTCGGCCGTTTCTCGTGCAGCGTGATCGCGGCAAGGTTCCGCCCGTGGCAGATGATCACCGTCATGTGCTTCGGCATCGCAGCCTTCCTCGTCCTGCTCGTCCTCGGCACCAGCCTTCCGGTACTGATCGTCGCTACCATCGGACTCGGCCTGTGTATGTCCGGCATGTATGGCACGACGGTCTCGAATGCCGGCGACCTGTTCTCGCGCTATCCGGCCTCGATGGGCATTTATGTGTTCAAGTGGAGCGTGCTGAAAAAGTACCTCGAAATGGACGAGGCCGACCCGAGAAGTGAAAATGACTTCGGCAAGAACATCATTCCCGCCCTCCTGCGCGACGAGCACAAGCTGTCGGCATACGATTTTGAGGGCTACTGGAAGGACGTCGGCACGATCAAGAGCCTCTGGGAGGCCAATATGGATCTGCTGGGCAAGGAGCCGGCGTTCAACATCTACGGCACGGGCGGCAACAAGATCTACGCCAGAAACACCGCCATGCCCGCAAGCTACATCGCAAGAAGCGCCGAGATCCACGAGAGCTTCGTGGCGGAGGGCTGTGAGGTCGAGGGCATGGTCAACCACTCCATCCTCTCCACCGGATGCAGCATCGGACGCGGCGCGGAGATCTCCGACAGCGTCATCATGCCGGACGTCGTGATCGAAAACGGCGCCATCGTCCGCAGTGCCATCATCGCCGAGGGCTGCCGCATCAAGGCCGGCGCCCGCGTGGGCGATTACCATGAGGGCGAGGAGCGGAAGATCTGCGTCGTCGGCAAGGACCAGGTGATCTCAGAGGGCGCGGTCATCGAGGCCGGCGCGATCGTCTGAGCGGGAAGAAAGGGAGGATACGACGATGGATATGATGGGCATTATTTTCTCGAACATCTATGACAACAACATGGGCGAGCTGACCCGCGAGCGCACCTCGGCTTCCATCCCCTTCGGCGGGCGCTACCGCCAGATCGACTTCATCCTGTCGAACATGGCAAACTCCGGCATCCGCGACATCGGGATCATCACCAAGTACAACTATCAGTCCCTGATGGATCACCTCGGCAACTGCGACGAGTGGGATCTGAAGCTCGGCGACGGCGTGCGCTTCCTGCCGCCCTACGCAACCGGCCACACCGGCGCGTACCGCGGCAAGCTCGAGGCGCTGCAGACGGCGCTGCCGGTGCTCGAACGCAATGACAGCGAATACGTTGTGCTGGCGGATACGACGGTGCTCTGCACGATCAGCTTCCTCGACGTGCTGGAGCAGCACATCGAGTCCGGCTGCGATCTGACCGTCGTCGCCAAGCGCGGCAAGTGTGACGGCATCAAGACCCATCAGCTTTCGATGAAGCTGGACGAGAGCGGCAAACTGGTCGATATGGCGGCGGGCTTTGCGGCGCCCGAGGAGTATCTGGTCGGCATGAGCATGTTCGTCATGAAGCGCGAAAAGCTGATCTCCGTCATCCGCGACATGGTGCCGCACGGAAAATACCACTTTGAGCGCGACTTCATTTTGCAGCATTACCTCGACGGCAGGCTGAAGGTCAACGTCTACCCGTTCAGCAATGTGGCGCTGTTCAACGAGAGCGTTCTGGAGTACTACAACAATTCCATGGATCTTCTCAAGGAAGAAGTCCGGCACAGCCTGTTCCGCAGTGAGGTGCCGATCTACACGAAGGTCCGCGACGCGGTGCCGACGCTGTTCGGTGAGGAGGGGCAGGCGCCCAACTGCGTGATCGCCGACGGCTGCCGTCTGTTCGGCTATGCCGACGGCTGCGTCCTGTTCCGCGAGGTCGAGATCGACGAGGACGCGGACGTGCGCGACAGCATTATCATGCAGGGCTGCAAGATCGGCGCGCACGCGAAGCTGCGCTACGTCATTCTGGACAAAAACGTTTCCATCAAGCCGGGCACGCAGCTTCTCGGCTCACCGGATCATCCCCTGGTCATCAACAAAGGAGCAGTCATATGAAAATAGCAATGGTCGCCTCCGAGGCCTCGCCGTTTATCAAGACCGGCGGCCTTGGCGACGTAATGGAGGCGCTGCCGCTGGCGCTGGCGCAGATCCCGAAAAACGAAGTCAGCATTTTCCTTCCGTTTTACGGCTCGATCAAATACGACGACCGGTTTGAGAAGGAATTCCTCGGTTATTTTGACGTGCCGCTGGCATGGCGGCGCGAGTATGTGGGCGTGTTCCGGCTGAAAAGCCGCAAGAAGAAGCTGAAGGTCTATTTTGTTGACAACGAGCACTATTTCTGCCGCGGCCGCGTCTACGGCGAGCCGGACGACGGCGAGCGCTTTGCATTTTTCAGCAAGGCGGCGCTGGCGGCGATGGTCTTTGTCGGCCTTCAGCCCGACGTGATCCACTGCAACGACTGGCAGGCGGCGCTCATTCCGCTGCTGCTCAAGACCGAGTACCGCGCCGCGTTCCCCAACACGCGGAGCGTGTTCACCATCCACAACATCGAGTATCAGGGCAAATGCGGCCTGAACTTCAACTACGACGTGCTGGGTCTGCCGGAGGGCTGCGACGAGGTGCTGCGCTTTGACGACTGCACGAACTTCATGAAGTCCGCCATCGTCACCGCCGACCGCGTCAACACCGTCTCCAGGACCTACTGCGAGGAGCTTCGCTACCCGTATTACTCGCACGGCCTGTCCGGCGTGCTGGCATCGCGCGGCGAGGCGTTCTCGGGCATCACGAACGGCATCAATATGGAGCTGTTCGACCCGGCAAAGTGCGCGGGTCTTGCCGAGAATTTCTCGATCAAGACCAGAAAAGAGGGAAAGGCCGCCAACAAGCTGGCGCTGCAGCGGGCGGTCGGTCTGGACGAGGACTCTGACTGCGCGCTGCTCGTGATGGTCACGCGTCTTGCAGGGCACAAGGGCATCGATCTTCTGTGCTACATCGGCGAGCGCCTGATGCAGCGGCGGGTGCAGCTGCTCGTGATCGGCACGGGCGAGGAAAAATACGAGTGGTTCCTGCAATATCTTCAGGGCCGCTTCCACGGCCGCGTCGCGGCAAGGCTCTGCTTTGACGCGCAGCTTGCGAACATGGCATACGCGGGCGCGGATGTGTACCTCATGCCGTCGAAGTCCGAGCCGTGCGGCCTGTCGCAGCTCATTGCGATGCGCTTCGGCACCGTTCCGGTCGTAAACGCAACGGGCGGCCTCAAGGACACCGTCTGGCCGTATGACCCGGCGAGCGAGCAGGGCCGCGGCTTCACGTTCCAGAGCTACAACGCAGACGACTTCCTTGCTGCCATCGACCGCAGCCTCCAGCTGTTCTATGACGAGCCGGAGAAGTGGGCGCGGCTGGCGGAAAACGATATGGCGGTCGACAGCAGCTGGCAGGAGCCGGCGCAGGAATATATGCAACTCTATAAGAAAGCGATCGAAGGTTAAAGACAAGCATGACGCAGAATATGACAAAAAAACAATTACTTGAAAGGCTGAAGGAGATCTGCCTCAATACCTTTGGCTGCACGCTGGAGGAGGCAACGGAAAAGCAGATGTACCGCGTTGTATGTCTTTACACGCGGCTGCTTCTGGAGGAGGAACGCCGCGCCTTCCGCAGCAAGATCCGCGACGAGGAGGGCAAGCAGGTCTATTACATGTCGATGGAGTTCCTTGTGGGCACGTCGCTCCGCAACAACCTGTATAATCTGGGGCTTCTCAAGCTGACGGATGAGGTCTTGAAGGAGCAGGGCTTCTCGCTGGAAAACCTCTGCTGCATGGACCCCGACGCAGGCCTCGGAAACGGCGGCCTCGGGCGGCTGGCGTCGTGCTATATGGACGCGGCGTCCGGACTTCGCTACCCGGTCACGGGCTTCTCCATCCGCTATGAGTTCGGTATCTTCAAGCAGAAGATCATTGACGGCTGGCAGATGGAGTTCCCCGACGACTGGCTGGAAATGGGCGATGTGTGGCTGCACACGCGCAAGGATCAGGCGGTCGAGGTGCGCTTCGGCGGAAACGTCCACGAATGGGTGGATGAGAACGGCAAATTCCGCGCCGCGCAGACCGACTATCAGGCCGTCACGGCCGTGCCGCACGACATGTTCATCTCCGGCTACAACAGTGACGCCGTCAACAAGCTCGTTTTGTGGAGCGCAAGCGTGCCCGACAGCCTCGACATGGCGGCCTTCTCGCGCGGCGACTATGTCCGCGCGCTCGAGCGCAACACGATGGCCGAGACGATCTCCAAGGTGCTGTATCCTGCCGACGATCACATCGAGGGAAAGCGTCTGCGCCTGCGTCAGCAGTATCTTCTGGTGTCGGCATCGCTGCAAAGCATTCTCAATAAGCATTACAAGCAGTATCACACCTATCGGAACCTCCCCGACAAGGTCGCCATCCACATCAACGACACCCATCCGGCGCTCTGCGTGCCGGAGCTGATGCGTCTGCTCGTCGATGAGAGCGACTACTCGTGGGACGAGGCGTGGGACATCACCTGCCGCACGCTGTCGTACACCAACCACACCGTCATGCAGGAGGCGCTCGAGCGCTGGAACGTCGATCTGTTCCGCGAACAGCTTCCGCGCATCTTCGGCATCGTGCAGGAGATCAACCGCCGGCTCATGCTCCGGCTGGCCACGGTCTATCCGAACGACCCCGGCAAGTGGGAGTATATGGCGGTCGTGTCAAACGGCGAGGTGCGCATGGCAAATCTCTGCCTTGCCTGCTGCCACATGGTCAACGGCGTCTCGAAGCTCCACACCGAGATCCTGGAGACGACGATCTTCCGCGACTATTACAACATGAATCCGCAGGGCTTCATGAACGTGACCAACGGCATCGCCTACCGGCGCTGGCTGTGCCAGTCGAACCCGGAGCTGACGGCGTATCTCAAGGAGCTGATCGGCGACGGCTTCCTGAAGGACGCAAACGCGCTCGAGGCACTTCTCAAATATCAGAAGGACCCGGCGGTGCTCGCAAGCCTGCGGCGCATCAAGCGCACCAAGAAGCAGCAGCTTGCCGACTATGTCGCGCACACGAGCGGCATCCTGCTCGACCCCGACAGCCTGTTTGACGTGCAGGTCAAGCGCCTGCATGAGTACAAGCGCCAGCTTCTGAACGTGCTGCACATCCTGTATCTGTATCTGCAGATCAAAGACCATCCCAATGCACCCTTTGTGCCGCGCAGCTTTGTCTTTGCGGCGAAGGCGTCGGCGGGCTACATCCGTGCCAAGCAGATCATCAGCCTGATCGTGGCGGTGGCGAAGCTCGTCAACTCCGACCCGCAGACGCGCGACAAGCTGAAGGTCGTGTTTGTCGAGGACTACAAGGTCTCGCTGGCGGAGATCATCATTCCTGCGGCGGAGCTTTCCGAGCAGATCTCCGTCGCCGGCAAGGAGGCCTCCGGCACCGGCAACATGAAGCTGATGATCAACGGCGCGGTCACGATCGGCACGCTCGACGGCGCGAACGTCGAGATCCGCGAGCAGGTCGGAGACGAGAACATGTTCCTGTTCGGCATGACGGCGGAGGAGGTCGACGCCCTCTGGCGGCGCGGCTATGACCCGCACGACTTTATGACTCCGGAGCTGGAGCGCGTGATGCGGATGCTGACATCCGGCGTCCTTGGCCAGCGCTTTGACGACATCTATGCCTCCCTCCTGACAAACCGCTTCGGCACACCCGACAGCTATATGACCATTGCAGATTTCCAGAGCTATGCCGCCGCGCAGAAGCGCGCGTCCGAGACATATCTTGACCGCGACAAGTTCGCCTCCATGATGCTGGTCAATACCGCGAAGGCGGGCGTTTTCTCCGCCGACCGCGCCGTGCGCGAGTACGCGGACAATATCTGGCATCTGTAAGACGGGGGTACTATGCGGATTTTGTTTGACAGCAAGCTCTCCCAGTTCAAGACGCCCTTTGGCGTCCTGAAGCCGGGAGAGGTCTGCACGCTGCACATCCAGATTCCCGTGAGCTGCCGGACGGAGCATGTGGAGCTGCTGCTTTTGCAGGAGGACGGCACGCCCGCGCGGGAGGTCTCCCTTTCGCGGCAGGAGACGGGGGCGCTTTACGAGTGCTTTGGCGCCGCGTTCTCGCTCGAGCGTGCGGGACTGTATTTCTACTGCTTCCGTGTCACGACGAAGAACGAGCAGTTCCGGCTGTATAAGCAGGGAAACGACACCAATATGGAGGCGGGCGACTTCTGGCAGCTCAGCTGCGTGGAGGATGCGTATCCCGTCCCGGAGGCGCTGCGCGGCGCGGTCATGTACCAGATCTTCCCGGACCGGTTCTATCAGTCTGGCTGCTGCAACTGCGCGGAAAAGCTCCAGCCCTATTGGGTGCATGAGGATAAGTCGGACGTCCCGGTCTATCTGCCGGACGAGCACGGCGAGGTGCTGAACAACGACTTCTACGGCGGGAATCTGAACGGCATTCGCGAAAAGCTGCCGTATTTGCAGGAGCTTGGCGTGGAGATCCTGTATCTCAACCCCATTTTCATGGCATTTTCCACGCATCGCTACGACACCTACGACTATAAGCGCATCGACCCGATGCTCGGCACGGAGGCGGATTTCTCCGCGCTGTGCAGCCGGGCGCATGCGCTCGGGATGAAGGTCGTGCTCGACGGCGTGTTTTCGCACGTCGGAAGCCGCAGCCCGTATTTCCAGAGCGCGATCTCAAACCCCGATTCTCCCTACCGTAACTGGTTCCAGTTCAAGCACTATCCCGACGTATACGAAAGCTGGTGGGGCATCACCACGCTGCCGTGCGTCGATAAGATGAACGAAAGCTACATCCGCTATATCATTGAGGACGAGGACAGCGTCCTTGCGCACTGGCTCCGCCTCGGAGCTGACGGCTACCGCCTCGATGTGGTGGACGAGCTGCCGGACGCGTTTCTGGCGCGGCTGAGAAAGCGCCTGCGCGAGCTGAAGCCGGACGCCATCCTCATCGGCGAGGTGTGGGAGGACGCGTCGAACAAGGTCGCCTACGGCGTCCGCCGGCGCTACCTGACCGGGCGGCAGCTCGACTCCGTCATGAACTACCCGTGGCAGAAGGCGATCCTGCGCTATGTGCGTGGGGAGGATGACGGGACAGGACTTGGCGCGTCTATTCGCACGATTGCGGAGAATTACCCGCCCGATGTGCTGCAGGCTGTGATGAATATTCTGTCCACGCACGACACCCCGCGCGCCATCAACGCGATTCTCAATCCGCGTGACGGCGACCGGACAGAGCTGGCCCGGCGGCACTTTACGGCGGAGCAGCTTGCAGAGGGGAAAAAACGTCTCAAAATGGCGGCATTTTTACAGTTTATGCTCCCCGGTATGCCGTGTATTTATTACGGCGACGAGGCGGGCATGACCGGCTACCGCGACCCGTTCAACCGCGCGTATTATCCGTGGGGCAGGGAAGACGGCAATTTAATCTCGTTCTACCGCTCACTGGCGCGCGTCAAAAAAGCTTCGGCCGCCCTGCGGCGCGGCACGGTTCTGGTATTGGAAGCGGGCGGCGGACGTCTGATGCTGCTGCGGCAGTATGAGGGCAAAAACGTGGCAGTCTGCTGCAACCGCTCGGAAAACCCGTGGACGCTTCCGCACAGCGGCACGATCCTACTCGGCGGCGGCATCGCCGAATATACCGGCGAAACGCTCACCCTCGGTTGCGGCGGCTTCTGCGCCATGGAGCGCGAATAATATACGGAGGCAATTCAAATACAAATCAGAGCTGCAGCGTGCTCAACTCGCTGCAGCTCTGACAAGACATGAGGAAGGAACCCGGAGCAGGCATGATTTCGGTCATGCCTGCTTTTCGTTCCAATAGCCGTCCTTTTCAGCTTGCCGCGCCAAGCGTATCCGCAAGCGCGGTATCGGCGGAGAAGGTACTGAGATTGTAGAGGAAAAGAACATCGGTCACGCCGCGCTGCGTCATAAGCTGCTCTACATCGTCGTAGTAATAGCGCGGATCGATCATGACGATCTGCTGATAGTAGGGGATGAGGAACGGTACGAAGCTGTTCGCATAGGAATCCTTGAAAATCAGCAGGATTTTCCCATTATTTGCGGTCGTTTTGATGGTGACAAGCGGATGGTTGCCGCCGAAAAAGACGGTGTATTTGTCTTTCGTATCCAGCGCAGAATCGACAAAGACAGAGCCGGCCTTTTCCTGCGTGCTGTCGTAGAGCACATAGTAGCTCACATCGGTGCCGAGCGGCTCATAGGCCGTGATCGTATCCTCGGCGGTGTGCTTGCCGCTCTTAGAGGCAAGCGTGCCCTCAAAGGAGTTGGTCAGGACATGGACGCGATAGTTCGTGATCGGCATCTCGATCCCAAGCAGCTCCGCCGAGGCGTCAAAGGCGCAGTATGCGCCGAGGCTTGTCCAATGGTGGTCAGTGCGGTAAAAAACGCCGTCCCTGACGTGGGCTTTCAAAGCCAGCGTCACATCCGCATACTGCATACAGGGCGAAAGCGCCTGATTGACGGTGAACAGATCCTCCTGCTGATTGTGCGCAGGCGCGTTTGCAGGAAGATAATCGCGCATAACGAGGGAGGCGTTTGGGACGATCATCGCCGACATGCGGAGATCATCGTGCTTCGCGGCGAACTCCTTCATCGCTGTCAGCGTCCGGTCGAGCACAGCCGGATCGGGGGCCTCCGGGATCTCAATCAGATAATTGTCCTGACAAAGGTAAACGCCGTTGGACTCCTTCTGCCCAAGCAGCTGGTCGATCCGCAGCTTGGCGGAAATCCAGTGGTCGCGCGCAAAGAACTGATCTGCAAAGGCAGACTGCAGCTTCGACATAAAGCTTCCGTCCAGAACTGAAGCCGCCGTCAGCGCCGGATAGGCTTGAAGCTTTCGGTTCTCATTTTCCGAGAAATCGCGCTTCGTGTGAAGCAGATTGACAAGGCCGAACACAAGCAGAACCACGGCAAGCAGCGCGGCCAGAAGGACTCCATGCAGCTGGCTGTTGCGCTGAAGGATCAGCTGCTGCTTTTCAGAGTCCTGCCTGCGCTTTTTTTGCGGATTCATGGGATCACCTCGCTTAGAACTGAGCATAGAGGAAGGATTGATAGGTGGCGTTCGTCATATACGGGACGCAAAGCAGGAAAATGCCGATCAGAAGCAGCGCAGAAAGCACAAGGCCAGGACTGCGCCGCGAGAACACGAGATGCCGGTAAAGCGTCCGAATCCATGGGCCGCAGCCAAGAATGCCGAGTACAAGAAGCTTCCAGTTTGCTGCAAAATAGTATTTTGCGGTGGAATCCCAAAACGCGCGGCTCCCGGCACCGAACATCCGCCCAAGATAGAAAATCGCCGAGGAAAAATCAGGAGAGAAGAACAGCACCCAGCCGACGATGACGGCCAGCAGCGTCAGAATATGGCGAATCGGGGAGGGCGTCTTTGCAAGGATGCCTTTGAGCGGATACTTTTCCAGCAGCAGCAAAATCCCGTGATACAGGCCCCATGCCACGAATGTCCACGACGCGCCGTGCCATAGGCCGGTCAGGATCCAGACGATCAGCAGGTTGCGGATGCACTTT
>ERZ779890.4708-NODE-4708-length-11215-cov-22.622849_pt1 | contig 11215 bp, 8 predicted proteins | sample MGYA00511553_ERZ779890 | MGnify/ENA primary metagenome ERZ779890 (study PRJEB29588, sample SAMEA2152064) | human gut metagenome | biome: human gut; feature: human-associated habitat; material: faeces | place: Denmark | collected 2008/2010 ...
TAGGCGATGCCTTCCTGATTAAAATCAAAGATTTTAATCAGGAAATAGTATTAGTGTTGCAAATCGCTCATAATTCTGCTATACTTGTTAACAACGCTGTCAAGTGTTGGAATACACTCTGGCAGTATAGCTGCGATGGACCAAATGCCCTGCCGGATGGCGGGGCATTTTTTACATGTCGATATGGGGGATTCCTATGAATGCGCAAAAGCGTCTGATTATCATAAAGGGGAAGGACAAAACGGACTCGGTCGCCAGTTTCCGGTTTCATGATGGAAAGTGCGACGTTGTTTATACCAGTTCACCCGGCAGAATATATAGCTTTCAGAACAGAAATGTGGAGATTCTCCCCCTGAAAAAACACATCGATCCGGCGCAGGTGATCGTTACCGCGAATGGACAAACGTTCGGCGAGATTGATGAGATTCTTGACTTTGGCGCGTATTACCGCATCATTCGCGCAGGGAGAAAGAACCTCTCGTTTCATAGGAGTGAGGTGCAGTTTCAGCGGAATTGTCTGGCGGATGGCAAAAACAAGGAAGCGTTCCAGTATTTTAAGGAGACCGCTGCGGCAATCGGTCTGGTGACGGATAACGGCATCAATATTCTGAAAATGCAGTATGACAAAATTCAGCAGCTCAGTGAGAACACTGTTTTGGCAAGCTATCTTGCGCCGCAGAAAGAAACCGAAGCACCTCGCAGGCCGGCAGCTGTGATCTATCCGTTTGGCCTGAATCAAAGTCAGAAGCTGGCGGTGGAGCGGGCGCTTTCCTCAAAAATCAGCATTATCCAGGGGCCGCCGGGTACGGGGAAAACCCAGACGATTTTGAATATTATTGCCAATGTTGTCAGAAGCGGGAAAACCGTGGCAGTCGTCTCCAACAACAATTCCGCGACGCATAACGTTGCGGAAAAACTGGAAAAGAAGGATGCCGTCTTTCTGACTGCGTTTCTCGGCAGTCTGGCCAATAAACAGAAATTTCTGGATACACAGACCGGTGTCTATCCGGACATGCACGACTGGGAGATGCCGCTGGAGAAACGACGTCAACTGGAGCTGGAGACGACTGCACTTTCCACGGAATTGAACGAAATGCTCAACACTAAGAACCGCATAGCGGAAATTGAGCAGGAATTATTGCGGCTTAACCCTGAGCAGCACTATTTTGAGGAATATTATGCGGCGTATGGCAATGTGCTGACGGAGCGTCTGGACAGGCTGCCCTCGCAGAAGATACTCGCACTTTGGATGGAATTTGAACAGCACGCGGAGCGTGAGACCCGTCTGGGACTTCTGCAAAAGCTTTCCATCGTACTTCGGTTCAACCGCGATGCTCTCAGGCTGTTTCTTTCTCCTCCGGAACAGGTCATTCCCTATTTACAGAGCCGGTTTTATGTTGTAAAAAGACGGGAGTTGGAGAGTGAAAAGCGGAAACTGACCCGGAAGTTGGAGCATTACGCGTTCGACGCGAAAATGGATGAACTTACGAAAAAATCCTTGCGGCTGTTCCGTGCAGAGCTGGCGGCGCGGTATCCCTGGAAAGGCACTCGGAAACGTTTTGAAGAGGGGGATTTCCGGCGGAACTCCGCAGAATTTACCCGCGAATATCCGGTGGTGCTCAGCACGACCTATTCCATCAAGGGGACGCTGAGCATAGAGCATGTCTATGATTACCTTATCGTGGACGAAGCATCGCAGGTCGATTTGACTACCGGAGTCTTGGCCTTTTCCTGTGCGCGGAATATCGTGATTGTCGGGGATATGAAGCAGCTGCCCAACGTGTTAACGGAGGATGACATCCGCACCAGCGATGATATTTGGGCAAAGTATTCTCTGGATGAGCGGTATCGCTTCTCAACCCACAGTCTGCTTTCCTCTGCGTTGGAAACATGGCAGAATGCACCCGTCACGCTGCTGCGGGAGCATTACCGCTGTCACCCGAAGATCATCAACTTCTGCAACCAGAAGTTCTATCATGGACAGCTGATCATCATGACGAAGGATCATGACGAATCGGATGTGCTGACCATGTATCGGACGGCTGCCGGTAATCATGCCCGTGGGCATCTCAACCAGCGCCAGATAGACGTCATCCAGCAGGAAGTGCTTCCACGGCTGAATCAGCAGAATTTCCAAAGCATCGGCATTATCACGCCGTATCGGGATCAGGTGGCGGCCATCCGGAAACAGCTGGGCGGCGCTTATGAGGTGGATACAGTTCACAAATTTCAGGGACGGGAACAGGACGCTATCATTCTGACCTCGGTTGACAATGTGATTACGGATTTTGTGGACGATCCCCATATGCTGAATGTGGCGGTTTCCAGAGCGGTTCATTCTCTGACGGTGGTCACATCTCAGGACCCCCGCAACGACCAGACCAACTACGGCGACCTGACACGATACATCGAATATAACAATTTTGAAGTCATTCAGAGTCAGGTCTACTCTGTGTTCGATATGCTTTATCAAGGCTATGCAGAACAGCGCAGGACGTATCTGAGAAAGCACAGGCGAGTGTCCGAGTACGATTCTGAGAACCTCATGTACTCTGTGATTCAGGAAGTACTGTCAGAGGAAGCGTTTTCTTCGATCGGGTGTGCAGTGCATGTTTCTCTTGCAGCGTTGGTGAAAGACTATGAACCGCTAACAGAGGAGGAACGCAGGTACGCCCGCAACCCATTGACACATATCGATTTTCTGCTGTTCCGTCAGATGGACAAGCAGCCCGTGCTGGCGATTGAAGTGGATGGGACGAGCTTCCATGAAGCCGGGAGCACGCAGGCAGGACGGGATGAGAAAAAGAACCGTATTATGGAAAAGTGTGGCGTCCCGCTGCTTCGTCTGCGGACAGACGGCAGTGGGGAGCGGGAGAAAATCAGAGACGCACTGGTTTAATTTGAATTTAAAGGTTGGTGATAAAAATGCCTCTGGAAATCGTTCGCAATGATATTACACAAATGCGCGTGGACGCCATTGTCAACGCGGCAAATGAAACCCTTTTGGGCGGGGGCGGCGTGGACGGCTGCATTCACCGCGCGGCGGGGCCGGAGCTGCTGGCCGAGTGCCGGACGCTGGGCGGCTGCAGGACCGGCAACGCCAAAATCACGGGGGCGTATCGTCTGCCCTGCAAATATGTGATCCACACCGTCGGTCCCGTGTGGCACGGCGGCACGCACGACGAGCGGGAACAGCTCGTCTCCTGCTACCGGACGAGCCTTGCGTTGGCGAAGGCGCACGACTGCGAGACGGTGGCTTTTCCGCTGGTTTCCTCCGGCGTCTACGGCTATCCAAAAGATCAGGCGCTTCGGGTGGCGGTGGACACCATTGGGGAATTTCTGCTGAACAACGATATGACGGTCTATCTGGTCATTTTCGACCGCAAGTCCTATCAGATCAGCGGCAAGCTGTTTGCCGATATCGCCGAATACATCGATGACCACTACGTAGACGTACACGCCGACGCCATGAGTGAGTGCCGGCGCGGTATGAGCATTTTCGGAAGCCGTGGAAAGTCCGTCTGCGAGGAAGCAAAGTCCATGCCTATGATGGCGCCCTCGTTCGTCGGCGGGCTGGACGATCTTCTGGCGCATCTGGATGCCGGTTTCTCGGAGACCCTGCTGAAGCTCATTGACAAAAGCGGAAAAAAGGACTCCGAGATCTATAAAAAGGCCAACGTTGACCGCAAGCTGTTCTCCAAAATCCGAAATAATCCGTACTACAAACCCTCCAAAACCACGGCCATTGCCTTCGCCATCGCTTTGGAGCTGGATTTGGACGAGACCCGCGACCTCATCGCCCGCGCAGGCTACGCCCTCAGCGCCAGCAGCAAGTTCGATGTGATTATTGAGTATTTTATTCGGCAGAAAAAGTATGACGTTTTTGAGATCAACGAAGCGCTGTTTGCGTTTGACCAGAGCTTGCTGGGGGCGTGAGGAATGAGAAGGATAGGAGTCCACGTTGCGAACGGCCGAATTGTTCGTCATTTTTGAAGGAGAAAAAGGGTGCGAGAAGTGGAGTATTATATTTCCAAAGATTCCTGTGGAAAAGAATACAAAACCAAGACAACGACCATCTGCGGGTTCGATGAAATCAAAAAAGAGATCGAAGAAAACGAATGTCTGCACGATTGGAGTTTGGAATATGTGGCCTACGATGGGACAACGGGACAAATAACCGCAAAATCCTATAGCAGCCCAACGCTATTTCACTTTTCTTTTGCCGGTATACAGGAGATTTCCATTGATCTTGATGTTCTGGTTCGGTGGATCATGGAGGTTGAAATGGTGAAGGGCGACAATGTTACACTTACCTTTGACGGCGTCGGAATCATAATCACGGCAAAAAAAGTTGCGCTGAAGATCCAAACGCAGGAATCATGAATTTGTCGCCTGACAGGCGACCAAATCCTCCTTCCAATCCGCTACAATAAGCGCGTAATCAAACGAAGGAGGGTTTTCATTATGACAGAATTGGTTTTTATCCTGGATCGCAGCGGCTCTATGGCGGGGCTGGAGGCGGACACCATCGGCGGCTTCAACTCCATGATCGCCAAGCAGAAGAAGGAAGCGGGCGAGGCGCTGGTTTCCACCGTGCTGTTCGACAACGAGAGTGTGGTCATCCACGACCGCCTGCCGCTGGAAAAGGTGCCGCTCATGACGGAGAAGGAGTATTTCACCCGTGGCTGCACGGCGCTGCTGGATGCCGTGGGCGGCGCGATCCACCACATTGGCAACATTCACAAGTACGCCCGCCGCGAGGACGTGCCGGAAAAGACAATGTTCATCATCACCACCGACGGCTACGAAAACGCCAGCCGCCGCTACAGCTACGAGACGGTGCGCAGGATGATCGAACGGCAGAAGGAAAAATACGGCTGGGAATTCCTGTTTCTGGGCGCGAACATCGACGCGGCGAAGGAAGCGGCTCGTTTCGGCATCGGCGCCGACCGGGCGGTGAACTACAAGTGCGACGAGGCAGGCACGGCGCTGAACTATGAAGTCATCAGCGAGGCCGTGTGCTGTGTCCGCGCGGCAAGTCCGCTCAGTGCCGATTGGAAACGCCGCATCGACGAAGACGTAGAAAAGAGGGGGAGGTAAGCATGTACGGGGCAATTCTCGGCGATATCGTGGGCAGCCCCTATGAATTCGACTGCAACAATTACAAAGCAAAAGACTTTCCGCTGTTCAGCCAGCAATCCGAATTCACCGACGACACGGTTATGACTTTGGCGGTGGCGAAAGCGCTTATGGACACCCGCGGGCAGGATGACGCGGCCATCAAAGCGGCGTTGGTGCGGGAAATGCAGCGTTTGGGGTGCACTTATCCCGACCGGGGCTACGGTGTACGGTTCGGCGGTTGGCTTTATGAGGACGCGCCGAAGCCCTATAACAGCTACGGCAACGGCAGCGCCATGCGGGTATCTCCGGCGGCGTGGCTGGGAGGGGACATGGAGGAGGTGCTGCATCTGGCGCGGCTTACCGCCGAGGTCACCCACAACCATCCGGAGGGCATCAAGGGCGCGCAGGCCACCGCCGCGGTGATTTACCTTGCCCGCACCGGACATAGCAAGGCGGACATCAAAGCGTATGTGGAGCGGGAATTTAGCTACGATCTCAGCCGCACCTGCGACGAAATTCGCCCAACCTATCATCATGTAGAAAGCTGTCAGGAGACGGTGCCGCAGGCCATTACTGCGTTTCTGGAAAGCACGGATTTCGAGGATGCTCTCCGCACGGCGGTATCCCTCGGCGGCGACAGCGACACTCTGGCCGCCATCACAGGCAGCATCGCCGAAGGGTTCTACGGCGTGCCGGAGGATTTGAAGCAGGAATGCCATCAACGCCTGACACCGGAGCTGACGGAAATTCTGCTTGCGTTTCAAAACAACGATTGAGTGGAAAAACGGTACGAACAGGAAGCGCTTCTCCAAAGTTTTCTTGCAAATAATGGGAGCAGGGAGGATTGAACGCGGTGGGTACTATGGCTACTTTACTGCTTCAAAGCTGCACATGAAGGGCTGCCCTGTGGCTGAACCTGATACTATTTCCTGATTAAAATCTTTGATTTTAATCAGGAAGGCATCGCCTAATGGCGCTGCCAGTTTTGTGATTTATAAGGAAAGAAATCACAAAACAAGTCTCATATGAACTCCTTGCCCTTCGGGCAATTAAAATCTTTTCTAAAGATTTTAATTGGAGTTCAGTATGAGAATATTGTACTTTTCCATATCCCTCCATACACACCAGAGATGAATCCGATAGAGCAGATCTGGAAGGAGATACGAAAGCGCGGCTTTCGAAACGAGGCTTTTGCATCCTTGGAGAAAGTCGTTGATCGTCTCTGCGATACCATTTGCTCGCTTACTCCTAATACCATTTTCAGCATTACCGGACGCGATTGAATTATTAAATCGTTTAATTAGGTTTTAGCATTAGATGGAATTCCAAAAATAATCTTTGTATTTTCGTCTCAATGTGTTATAATGTTCTTGCGACACAGTTTAATTATTTTCCCGGCAGGCATACTTTTGGTAAAAATGTATGCCTGGTCGTCATACCCTGCTGGGAATGAACTGTGTCGCAACAGGACCGAGCTGCGTTTTTCGGTGCGCAGTTTCGGCTGCGCACTTTTTATTTTCAAACGCATCAAATATAACAGAAATGCGGTGGTTGACTATGGCTGTAAAATTCACCTCGGTAAAATGCCCAGAATGCGGCGCAAATCTTCCTATTGAGGAAGGGCGTGAACGTGTTTTCTGTTCCTACTGTGGAACTCCCGTCATCATAACAAACGAAAATGAGAAAGTTATCCGTCATATTGACGAGGCCAAAATCAAGCGGGCAGAAACGGATAGAATGATACAGCTTGAGCAACTCGAACTTGAAAAAAGGCGCTTGAATCAAGAAATAAGAGATGCAGATCGGGCAAGCAAACTCCAAAGTGTTCTCACGAAAATCTGGGTAGTCTTCGTTGTCATTCTCTTCTGCATTTGTATCGGACTGATTTTCATTCAAGGAAATGACGATGATGTGCCTGGCTGGGCTGCAGCCATTGTATTTTTGTTCTACATTGGCGCTCCAATAGCGGTAGGCGGAGGAATCCTTGTCTTCAAAGTGCTCCCAGAAAAAACGAACCAGAAACGGCTCATCAGTCAAGGTGGCATTCGCTTTCCAAAGAAATTGGAACCATTTGACGAACAGGACTTTCATCATATGCGCAAGGTACTAGAGTCGTCCGGCTTTAACAATGTTGAATGCATAAATAAGCACGATGTGATATTGGGAATATTTGCAAAGGCAGACAGGGTCGAAACAGTTTCCGTTGACGGCAAGGAAGTAACCTCCGGTGGAAAGATTTATCTTCCAGATACCCCTATCACAATAACCTACCATGGGAAATGAGGAACACATTATGAAATGTCAAAATTGCGGTGCAGATTTAGATGACGGAGTTCTGTTTTGTCGTGAATGTGGTGCCAAAGTTGAAATGCAGAAAAAATACTGTCGTGAATGTGGAAAGGAAGTTCCTGTTGACGCACGTTTTTGTTCGTACTGTGGCGCAGATTTAAGCGTCATCCCCGTTTTAGACCAGCCCGTGTCAGACGAGGAAGCCGAAACTCATACTTCTGGAAATGAAGAAAATTCAGCACATACACAGCCCTCCCATCCAAGCAACGATGCGGAACATAACACCGCAATAACCTTTTGGAAGAAAATTGCAATGAAACTGCGGACGTTTTGGAACGGACTTGACAATTTTTCCAAGGTATTTACAATTGCATCTGTCATAGTAGTGCTACTATTATTGATTTCTTTTGCTTCCCACAATGCAGTTGCAGCCTTTTTCTCCATCCTTCAAATCGCTGGCCTTGTCATATCGATGTTGTGGCATAAAGGCGTACTTAATCCACCCCGGGAATGGCTGAAGTATATTACACTGGCAATCGCTGTCCTTTTTATTGTTCTAAATATTATGAGTTATTCTTGGGGTAAGAATAAAGTTGTTGAGGAATCTGATAAATCAGCTGTTTCATCCAGCGAAACCAATGCGACTAACACTATTGTTTCTCCACCATACAATGCCACTGACTGCCTCGGACAAAACTATGACACAGTAAAGAACGACTTTATTTCAGCTGGATTTACCGAAATTTACACCGATGCCGTAGAAGACCTTTCTTACTCTGAATCTGACAGAATTGATACCATCGAGTCCATCTCCATCGGTGGTAACAACAGCTTTTCCGATAGCGAACAATTCAGTAAATCTGATAGAGTAGAGATTTCCTACCATGCTTACAAAAAGGTCAGCGTATCCATTGACGTGGACTTCCTGCCAAATCTTTTCTTCGATAAGTACGGCGTTATCCTTTGCCTCAACGGAGAAAAAATAGGAGAACTGGCACATGGTGAGGATAAATCTTTCTCTCTGGAAGTTTCACCTGGTACATATACACTTGCGTTTCAGAAGAAAGATGATAATTCCTGTGCAGGCTCCATCGAATTAGATGTAAAGGGCGATGTGAACGCTTCTGTTCAGATCAGCTGTCAAAGCGACAGTGTTCGTGTAACAACCCTTTATATTGAGAAACTAGGCGAAATTCACGAGGGAGAAATTATGATGCCCCAAGCACTATCCTCCTTCAAGTATAAAAATTACCTGGATGTTCAGAATACTCTTGAAAATTTAGGCTTTACAAATATTTCCACCGAAATTCTATATGATATTTATTGGGGTTGGACAGACGAGGGCGAGGTTGAGAGCGTTTCCATCAACGGAAGTACCAACTGCGTCAGGGGGGATATATTCCCGGCAGATACACCAATCATTATTACATATCATATGAAGCAAGAGGATGATCCAAATCGCCCAGTGGAGGCCACCACACCAGCAACACAGCCAGTATCAGAAGACAAGTCAGTTTCTTATTCTACAAATACAACAGATACATACAAGAATGGGAATTCTGGTATCTACGCTTATAAGAGCATCGGCAACAGCTATGATAACTACTGGATTATAGATTTTGATGATGGCTATGTATATTCTTTTACTGAAGGGCTCGGTGACAATAGCTGTTCAAAATATGCCATCGAATCCGGCGATTTGAACTCTACACTTACGTTTTCTATGCATTCAGACGGCACAACGTATCAATGGTTTGCATTCTTCAAATGGAAAAATCAACCAGACCATTTAGTCATTGTGGATGATGATAATTTTGATTATGATTTCTATCCGACCAACTTATCCGATGCTCTCCGACTAAGAAAGCAAAAAAACATTACCTTATATTGATGCGGAATTCATCAGTTTTAACCTTATCTTAAAAAAACATGCTCCACGGAAAATCGCCGTGGAGCATTTAGCACGGTGCGTTCGGTAAGCGCACAATGTCAAGAGCCGCCAGTTTTCTTCCTGAAAACTGGCGGTTTTGGTCGGAGTGTAATTATAGGATTTCAGAAAACGCAGATATATCAACGGTTTGCTGGCAGTCGGCAAGAGGTATTTATTCTAAAAATTCAAAATAGCGAGAACAACGCCGCCTATGTAGACAGTAGGCGGCGTTTTATATAGCACAGTCAAATTACATTACTGTAGATATTGAAGCGCCAAAGCAATCAGCGCCAGACAGCGGTTGAAAAAATAGTCATAGTGTCGTATATCAACAATGTCGATTTTATTTGTTTCGTGATGTCTAATACGAAAATCGTTGCCGATAGTAGTTAATTCCTTAAACTCCGTAGAAAACAATGTCTTATAGGCATCTTGACCGCAGGCCATATCTTCAATTATTTTGTCTGCGGATTGCCTTTTGTCTAAATCTGCATAGTATGTCTTTAGTCGTTCTAATACATCCCATAGTTTCTCAACCGCATCTTTGTGCGATTGAAGATTAGGCTGCATATGTTTTTCAATGGCAAGGTCAAATAGTTCTCTCAATCCCGGCTCTTGAATTTGCGTACTCAAAGCAATAATGTCAGAAGTTAGTACCTCATGCACGGCCAACTGTTCTATAAGCCCGCTATCATTGAGCTTAAATGACACATTATCTCTTTGTAACAATGTATTGATTTCTGCTTGAAAAGCGGTTTTTTCTCGGGAGGATAACTCGTCATATTGAAGTTCAATTATATCAAATAGGAATGGTGTAAAATGTGCGGCTAAAATTTCATAATCAGAACATGGGGAAATATTCAAAGCACGGAGATCCACCACGGGAATTTCAAGGTGTTCATTTAAACGTCGGACAGCTTGTTCTAAAGCATCGGTATTTTCTGTCCAGCTATCATAACGATTAGGTTGGTAGCGCATAGGCTCCCTAAATTCTAACATGATTTTGCAAATGTGTTTTTTGGCGTTTAAGTCTACAGAACCGCTAATATTATCAATAGGCTGTCCCTGACCATATACTACCAGTTCCTTGTAGCGCTCGGTAAAAAGACTATCAGGAAAACAGGGTTGAGTAGGTTCTATATAATTTCTTGCCCTATATACATCTCTCCCAGAAATATGTTGCGCTGGATATAATTCGTACCCATCAGTTCGGAGTAATTCATTGAACTTATCAAGATACCGTTTCCAATCTGATTTTTCATTTCGTACCGCGGGGTGCAACATTTCACACAAGAATTTCAATAGAGGTTCATCGCCATCACCATGTCGTAGATTGAAGCGATCATCAGAGAAAAACCAACAATCATCGTCATAGTCACCAAACCGAAGATGGCAACTAATATCTCCGAGTGCATTTCTGTATCTACTATCTTTAGAAGGCATTTTTTCTAAGTCATAAATTCTTGACAAAAATGAAATCTCATCTATGCGTCCGTAATAAGGAATTTTAACAGGATATTCCGTTATGTAATCGCCAGCATTGTTGTCATAGGTTGGCTCATCCAGATGAACAATGAAACCATCTTTGATAATATCCAAAATGTCTTGGCGAGTAATTTCAGAAATACTATTCATAAGCTTTCCCTCCTATCGGACACTAAATATAATCCAATTATAGCATGAAGATGAGAAATACGCCACCCCAACAGGACAATGGGCGGCGTTTTCATATATAACACCATGAAGGGAGGTCACTTTCACCCGGCCAGTCTGCGGACTGGCTTTTTCCATGCCACGAAAAGGAGGTTTGCAAATGGCAGATGATAAGAAAAACATTCCCGAAGTAGCCCCGCCCGCCGAGGCTCCCGCTCCCGC
>ERZ779890.4712-NODE-4712-length-11211-cov-18.206077_pt1 | contig 11211 bp, 8 predicted proteins | sample MGYA00511553_ERZ779890 | MGnify/ENA primary metagenome ERZ779890 (study PRJEB29588, sample SAMEA2152064) | human gut metagenome | biome: human gut; feature: human-associated habitat; material: faeces | place: Denmark | collected 2008/2010 ...
TTTTTATATTTGTTTTTTAATATTGGGTATATTTTTAGGATATCTTCTTTAAAAAAATACATTATAATAATCAAATAATAAATTATAATTTGCCAAATTTTTGGCGTTGGTATTAAAAATTTAGTTAAAGGTATTTTGCTTGAAATCTCTGCAATGAAAATAAATATTTTTAATAATGGCTTTAATAAAAAAGCAACTACATAGGCAATCGGCTCAATAATTAGTGAAACACAGAAAATCATCCCTAAAATCAAACATATTCCCATTATAGGCGTTGCAAGTAAATTTGATATTATAAATGTTAACGATATAGTGTTAAAATGGTAAGCCATAATTGGTATTATAACTATATTAGCTGCTAAAGACATTATAGTGGTTTGTTCTATATATATTAATGTTTTATATTCACATTCACTATATTTTTTTGTTGTTTTCTTCTTTTCTTTCTTTGTCGACTCTTTTTTCTTAGTAATACCTTTTAGCTTTAATCTAATATTGTATAATAATTCTACAAATATAACTATACCAATAGTACCTCCAAATGAAAGTTGAAATCCAATATCAAATAATGAATATGGATTAAATATTAATATTACAAGTGCACTTATTCCCAAATTATTAAATGTATCTGATTTTATAAACAAAATCTCGGCAATTAGGTTTAATATTGTCATTATACATGCTCTCGATACAGAAGGAGTACAACCTGCCAAAAACATAAAGCACACTAAAAGTATGCATATACAATATCTTGCCCACCTCTTGTGTATTTTTAAACAAGATAAAAAAGTTGAAAAGCCTAATAATATGTATGATATATGTGCTCCAGAAATTGCAAGTGTATGTGATAAGCTTGCCTCTCTAAAATACAATTCTGTCTCACTACTTATTCCAGCTTTTTCTCCTAAAAGTAAACATGCACATAATCCAGCCTCTTCTTCCGGCAAAATTTTATATATTCTATTTATTAAACCACTTCTAAAATCATTTATGAATTTACTAAAAATATTAACATTATCTCTCCCTAATATTTTTATTTCTTCTTTTTTAGTACTGACAGTTCCACAAATTTTTTTAGTTTTCAAATAACTACTATAATCAAATCCCCCTTCATTTCTCTCAGTATATGGTGCTTCAAAACTAGAATTAAAAGTTATTTCATCTCCAAATTTTAATCCTATATACTCTTTATTTCCTTTCACATCACAAATAAGATTAAACTTTTTTCTTTTTACTTCTCCAGTTTTGAAATTATATGTTTTCACTACTCGAATTTTATATTGTGTTTTATATTTCTTTTGATTACCATTTGATATAATAATACCCTGTATTCTTATTTGTTGTTTATTATATGTCTTTTTTATTTCTAAGTAATTGTTTTCTAAATAGCAAACATAAACACTAAATATTATTATAAAAAACATTAAAATTCTTATGTTTTTATTATGTTTTATATAAATAATAATTATAAATCCTACACACAATAAAAGAGCTATACTTTTTAAGTATAGCCCTATTATAATTCCTAAAATTGCTCCAATAGCGGCAATACAACCTGGTCTCATTTTCAACCTTTCTATATAGTGCCCCTATTAAATTAGTCTTAATGCTGAATAAAATCTTCCTTTATAAATCGTTTTAAAACTTGATATTTCAACCGCATAACATGTTGTTGATGCATGAATAAAATTATCATTTCCAAGATATATTCCACAATGTCCTATCCCTTTTCCCGTTTCATAATCAGTCAAAAAGACTATATCTCCAACTTGCAATTCACTGTATTTAGTAATTTTCTTTCCTTTTCCACATCTGTACTGAGAATTTGCTCCATGTGGAATATTGATTCCAAAATGCTTATATACGTACATTGTATATCCTGAACAATCAAAAGTTCCATTTGATCCGTCCCCGCCATACACATATTTATATCCTAAATATTTTTTCGCGTATGCAACAATATCAGTACCTTTTATTGTTGTATTATCATCTTTGGTTGTATTATTACTTGTAGATACTTTTGTATCTTCTTTAGATGTATTTTTTTCTGTTGTTGTTTCAACTTTTTGCGTTGTCTTGTTTTCTGTTCTTGAAACAGAATTACTTCTTGTTGTCACAACTTTTGAGTCTGATACAAATTCTTTTGAAACATATCCTGTAGTATTTCCAGTTTTTACTTTATACCATTTTCCATCTTCACCAATTATAGTTAATTGTGTATTTAATGATAATACTTTTACTATATTATATGAAGTTCCAGCTCCTTTTCTCATATTAACAGAACTTTCACTTATATATGCTGTTTTTTCTGTATATGAATCTGTGTTATTATCTTGATTATCGTTTTTATTATCAGATGTTGTTGGTGCTTTTGTATCTTCTAAATACTCTGTCCTTACCCAACCACAATTATAGTCTGTTTGTATATAAGACCATCCTGAAATCTCGTTTACTAGTACTACACTTTTATTCTTTTTTAAAGTTTCAATATTACTTGAATAGATTAAAGGTAATATTTTAACTGTAGTATCTTGTTTTACTTTTTTATACACAATCGTATCTGTTTCTTGATTTTCATCTTTATTATTCTGTCCAGTAGTTTCGTTGGTAGTTTCTTCGTTTGAAGTATTATTTGATACTACTTGGTTATTATTTTCTGTGTTATTATCAGTTGTTGTTGTTTTCTCTTCATTTACTATTTTTACATATTCTTTACTTACATAACCTGTGTATGTTTTATATTTAATTTTGTACCAATCGCCTTCTTCTGAAATCATTTCACATTCAACGCCTTTAAATAGCATAGCTACTACTTTTGAGTCTGTTGAAGGGCTTTTTCTTATATTCAAAGTATCTCCAGTAACTTTCAAAGTCGTTGCAGATTTAGAAATAGTTGATATTGTTAAAACAGTAGCTGCCGTAAGTGTAAAAGTTATCAATATTTTTTTTAAATTCTTCATTAAAAGAACTCTCCTTTTTCAATATTAAAATTATTTTGTTCTTTGGTACGAATATAGTATATAATTAAAGTCTAAAAATGTCAATAAAATTAGATGATAAAAAGCAAGGTGTCACAATTTCTTGTAACCCTTGCCTTTTCTATATTACATAATTTAAATTAAGCAATAATTTCAGATACAACACCTGAACCTACTGTACGTCCACCTTCACGAATAGCGAATCTTAATCCGTTTTCGATAGCGATTGGAGTGATAAGTTCGATAGTCATATCAACGTTATCTCCCGGCATAACCATTTCTGTTCCAGCTTGTAATTCAATAACACCTGTAACGTCTGTTGTTCTGAAGTAGAATTGTGGTCTATATCCATTAAAGAATGGAGTATGACGTCCACCTTCTTCTTTAGTTAGAACGTATACTTGTGCTTTGAATTTTGTATGTGGATGAATTGTTCCAGGTTTTGCTAATACTTGACCTCTTTCAACTTCGTTTCTTTGTGTACCTCTTAATAAAATACCAACGTTATCTCCAGCTTCTGCTTGGTCTAATGTTTTTCTGAACATTTCAACACCAGTAACAACTGTTTTCTTAGATTCTTTAGCTAAACCAACAATTTCAACTTCGTCTTGAAGTTTTACTTGTCCTCTTTCAACTCTACCAGTAACAACTGTACCTCTACCACTGATTGTCATAACGTCTTCAATTGGCATTAAGAATGGTTGGTCAATTGGTCTTTCTGGAGTTGGAATATAGCTATCAACAGCATCCATAAGTTCTTTGATTGGAGCATATACAGGATCATTAGGATCTGTAGATGTGCTTTCTAGAACTTTTAATGATGAACCTTTAATTATTGGAATCTCATCACCTGGGAAATCATAGCTTGATAATAAGTCTCTAACTTCCATTTCAACTAATTCTAGTAATTCTGGATCATCAACCATATCGCATTTATTTAAGTAAACAACGATATATTTAACACCTACTTGACGAGCAAGTAAGATGTGCTCTCTTGTTTGTGGCATTGGGCCATCAGCTGCAGAAACAACTAAGATTGCTCCATCCATTTGAGCAGCACCAGTAATCATGTTTTTAACATAATCAGCGTGTCCTGGGCAGTCAACGTGTGCATAGTGTCTTTTGTCTGTTTCATACTCTACGTGAGCTGTATTAATTGTGATTCCTCTTGCTTTTTCTTCTGGAGCACTGTCGATTTGATCATATGCTTCATATTTAGCTTTTCCTAGTAATCCTAGGTATTTTGTAATAGCTGCTGTTGTTGTTGTTTTACCATGGTCAACGTGGCCGATTGTACCAATGTTAACGTGTGGTTTTGTTCTTTCAAATTTTGCTTTTGCCATTTAATTTTCCTCCTTAATTTTGTTAGGGATTTTTTAATCTCCTATATTTATTTTTAATTTTTTAATATTAAAATCTTTTTCAAGTATTTGTATTTTATACTATTTTGCGGTTAAAATCAAGTACTTTTTATTATTTTGTCTAAGCATTTTAAAGGCTTAGTTTTGTTTTTTTGCTCTTGATGCAACTATGTTATCAAATACAGATTTTGGAACTTCTTCATAATGGCTTGGTTCCATTGAGTAAGTACCTCTACCTTGTGTTTTTGAACGTAAGTCTGTTGCATATCCAAACATTTCTGATAATGGAATAAAGCTTCTAATAACTTGGTTTCCTTGAATAGCTTCCATTCCTTCTAGTCTACCACGTCTAGAGTTAATGTCTCCAATAACATCTCCCATATATTCTTCTGGAACTGTTACTTCAACTCTCATGATTGGCTCTAATATAACTGATTTAGCTTGTTTACATCCTTCTTTGAATGCCATAGAACCAGCAATTTTGAATGCCATTTCTGAAGAGTCAACTTCATGGTAAGAACCATCTACTAATGTAGCTTTGAAATCAATTACAGGGTATCCTGCTAAAATACCGTTTTGAGCAGCTTCTCTAACACCTTCTTCAATTGGTTTGATGTATTCTTTTGGAACAACACCACCAACGATTTTGCTCTCAAATTCAATTCCTTTTCCTGCCTCTAATGGTTCCATTTCTAGCCATACGTCACCGTATTGACCTCTACCACCAGATTGACGAATGAATTTACCTTGTACTTTAACTTTATTTCTAATTGTTTCTTTGTAAGAAACTTGTGGTTTACCTACACTACATTCAACTTTAAATTCTCTTTTTAAACGATCAACGATAATGTCTAAGTGTAATTCACCCATACCAGCGATGATTGTTTGACCAGATTCTTGGTCTGTCCATGTTTTGAATGTTGGATCTTCTTCAGCAAGTTTTGCTAAAGCTATACCCATTTTTTCGCTATTTGCTTTATCTTTTGGCTCAATAGCTATATCAATAACAGGCTCTGGGAATTCCATTGATTCTAATATAATTGGATGTGCAGGATCACATAATGTATCACCTGTTCCAACTTCTTTTAAACCAACTGCAGCTGCAATATCACCAGCATATACTTTATCAATATCTTGTCTGTGATTTGAGTGCATTAATAGAATTCTTCCCATTCTATCTTTTTTATCTTTATTTGCATTTAATATTGTTGAACCAGCTTCTAATGTACCAGAATATACTCTGAAGAAGCAAAGTTTTCCAACAAATGGATCTGTTGCAATTTTAAATGCTAATGCAGCAAATGGTTCACTATCAGATGTTTTTCTTTCTGCTTCGTTTCCATCCATATCAACACCCTTAATATCTGCAATATCAAGTGGTGATGGCATAAAGTTAACAACTGCATTTAATAATTCTTGTACACCTTTGTTCTTGTAAGAAGAACCACAGCATACAGGAATAAGTTTGTTGGCAATTGTACCTTTTCTGATACCTTTAATGATTTCTTCTTCAGTTAGTTCTTCACCTTCTAAATATTTCATCATTAATTCATCATCTTGCTCAGCTGCTGCTTCAACTAATTTTGCTCTAAATTCTTCAGCTTGTGCTTGTAATTCAGCAGGTATATCACATACTTCGATTTCTTTTCCTAAATCATCTTTGTGAATAAATGCTTTCATTTTAATTAAATCAACAATACCTTTGAAGTTTTCTTCTGCTCCAACTGGTAATTGAATTGGAACTGCATTTGCTTTTAAACGATTGTGTAATTGTTCTACACAAAGCATAAAATCAGCACCTGTAGTATCCATTTTATTTACATATACCATTCTTGGAACTTGGTATTTATCAGCTTGTCTCCAAACTGTTTCTGTTTGTGGTTGTACACCACCTTTAGCTGCTAATACTGTTACAGCACCATCAAGAACTTTTAAAGATCTTTGAACTTCAACTGTAAAATCAACATGCCCAGGAGTATCAATAATATTGATACGATGTCCTAACCATTGACAAGTTGTAGCTGCAGAAGTAATTGTAATACCTCTTTCTTGTTCTTGGACCATCCAGTCCATAGTTGCTGCGCCTTCATGAACTTCACCAATTTTATGTGTTTTACCTGTATAGAAAAGTATTCTTTCTGTTGTAGTTGTTTTTCCAGCATCAATGTGAGCCATGATTCCTATATTTCTTGTTTTCTCTAAAGGAAATTCTCTTCCAGCCACTTATTTTTCCTCCTCTTATTTAGTTTAATTGTGTATTTTTTATAATTCTAATTTCAAAATCAAAAACAAAGCAAAAGTGGTATATTGCTAGGAAAGCGAGCTAAAAAATTTGAGATTATACTGATGTATATCGAAAAGTTTTTTAGCGATGCTTGACAACGCAAGATGCCGCTTTTCATTTGTTTTTTAAAATTTGTAATGAGCGAAAGCTCTATTAGCTTCAGCCATTTTATGCATATCTTCTTTTTTCTTAAATGCTCCACCGTTTCCAGCTACAGCATCCATAATTTCACCTGCAAGTTTTTCAGCCATAGTTTTTTCATGTCTTTTTCTAGCATATATAACTAACCATCTTAAGCCTAAAGTTTGTCTTCTTTCTGGTCTAATTTCGATTGGTACTTGGTATGTAGCACCACCAATTCTTCTAGCTTTAACTTCTAGAACTGGCATTACATTTTCAAGTGCTGCTTGGAAAACTTCTAGTGGATCTTTTTGCTCTTTTTCTTTAATGATGTCAAATGCATCATAAACTATATCTTGAGCAACTGTTTTTTTACCATCTAGCATAACATTGTTAACTAATTTTGTAACAACCTTGCTATTATATATTGGATCTGGTAAAACTTCTCTTTTTGCTATAAATCCTTTTCTTGGCACTATTCTTCCCTCCTTTTAGAATTTCATACTAAACCGTATGATAGGTACTCTGAAAAGCTCTATGCTTTTCCGTATAGTGCTATATAATGTATTATAAATTTAAGTACCTTAAATTAGTAATAGATTATATGCACCATCTCAAATTTCTACTTCTTTGGACGCTTAGCTCCATACTTAGAACGAGCTTGCATTCTGTCTTTAACACCTGCTGTATCTAATGTTCCTCTGATAATGTGGTATCTAACACCTGGAAGGTCTTTTACTCTTCCTCCTCTAATTAAAACAACACTGTGTTCTTGTAGGTTGTGTCCTATACCTGGAATATATGAAGTAACTTCATATCCATTAGATAGTCTAACTCTGGCAACTTTTCTTAAAGCTGAGTTTGGTTTCTTAGGTGTTACAGTTTTTACAACAGTACATACACCTCTTTTTTGTGGTGCTCTTTTGTTAGTCATTCTTTTATTCATAGAATTATAACCATGTTGTAATGCTGGTGCTGTTGATTTTGTTGTAGAACTTTTTCTACCTTTTCTTACTAATTGATTAATTGTTGGCACTTAAATTTCACCTCTTTTCTATAATTAAAAATAAAATATTCTACGAAAAAGTAATATATGTTACTTTTTTGTGACAAATAAACCGTTAGGGAAATACACTCTTCGCGTATTTTACACTAACGGTTTATATTGTATCATTTTCATATTTAAAAGTCAACAGTTTCGCTTGTATTTTCTTATATTACAATGCAAAAGACCCTCTTTGTATGAGGGTCTTTTTTTATTATCTTTCATTTTGTTCTTCTGCTTTATGTTTATCAATATATTCTTGCTCTTTTGCTTCTCTTACTTTTTTTCTATATTCAACATCTACATGTTGTCTAAGTGATTCTAAAAATGCATCTTTTTGTTGTTCTGTAGCAGTTTTAGTTTTTGCTGGTTTACCAGCTTTTTTCTTAGGATCTGCAGAACCCTTATCATCTTTTACTGGTTCAGGTTCAACCTTTCCAAATGTTTCTCTAAATTTTGCTGGTATTGATTTGAAGAAGTTTTTAAATTTAGTCCATACAGTTACTTTAGTTGGTAAATTTTCTCCTTTTCTTGCTTGTTTTTTGTTTTGTTGAATTCTTCTAACTGTTTCTGCAATTTGAGCTTGGATTTCTGGATCATCAACTTCTTGTCTTGCATTTTCAGGTTCATCTTCTAGTCTTTCTTCATCTTCAACTTTTCTAGTATATCTTCCTTTAGATTCAGAAGCTCTTAATTGAATGTCATCCCAGGTTTTGTTAGCAAATAAAGTTCTCCAAGCAAGATTGCATTTTCCAATTTTTGTTTTTAAATCTTCAATTTTTGTTTTTGATTTTTCAAATATTTCTTTTTGTGTTTTTAATTCTTTCTCTGCCTTTTCTTTTCTTATTTGTAAATCATTGTACTCATCTTGTCCCATTTCCATGGTTTTCTTTTCATCTTTTAATATTTTATTTACTTCGTCAAGTTCTTTTTTAGCTTCTCCATAGGCTTTTTTACTATCATCTCTAGCAGTTATAGTTTCTGATAATTTTGTTTCTAATTTTTCTCTGTATTCTATAATTTTTGTAATTTGAGTTTTATTTTTTCTATATCCTTCTAGGTTGTTTATTTTTTTGCTCTTTTTGTCAATTTCTTTTTCTAGTCTTTCTCTAGTTTCATCATCTAGCCCTTTTTCTGATGCTTCCATTCGTTAGTGTAAAATAATTGTGGACTTTTTAAAGAAAAGAAAATAGAGATCAAATCTTAAGTGGTAAAATAAATTTGCAACAAAATCACGAAAGGAAGATCTCTATGGAAACAATTATACAACATATTGCATTGGATTTGGTAAAAAAAATCACAAAAAAAGCATATTCGGGTGGAATTAATGATATTGATGCTCTGGCATCTGATGTTCTGGTCGATTGCAGAAAAGCAGCATCATTAGTTATTGAAGCGATATATTCTCAGATTAATGTGCAGATACGAGAGGATAAGGCGGAAAGAAAGAAACTAGGGCTTGTCCTTAAAGAAAAGGAACGCAAAAGAGAGCTTCTTACGGAACTGGGCAGATTGAGTCTGCCTCGTGATTACTACTATGACAGAAATAACGGCAGATATGTTTCTGTCCTTGATTACATAACCGGGATCAGAGCATATGAGAGAATTGGAAACAATTTAAGCGCCTGTATGGTAAATCTTGCAACGGATATGTCATACGCGAAAAGTGCGCAGCTGTCATGCGGGGAAGAAGTAAGCAGGCAGACAGTGAAGAACCACATTATGAAAGTGGGTTCACTGGAAAAAGGTATTGAAAGCAGTCTGAAAAAAGAAATACAGGAGCTTCATATCTATGCAGATGAGGATCACGTTCATATGCAGAAGTCTGATAAGGAAAAAGGCAAAAAGAGCAGAATAGTTCCTCTTGTGACTGTTACGGAAGGACTGGATACAGATAACAGTACCAGGCACAGAACAAGAGGGAAAATGCATTTTGTAGACGAAGCATTTGATACAAAGGCTCTGTGGAAAAGCGTGGAAGGATATATAGGGAAGATATATGACCTGACAAAGGTAGAGAAAGTCTATGTACATGGAGATGGAGGCAGATGGATAAAGAACGGACTGGAGGATTTACCGCAGACAGTACATGTAATGGATGGATATCATCTTGAAAAGAGGCTGAAGGAGCTTTCAGTGAGATTTCCATCGAGAGGAGTAAGAAGCCGTCTGACAGAAGCAATAAAGGCAGGAGACCGGAAGAAAGCGGATAAAATAGTGCAGAGCCTGTATGAAATAGCGGAAGATGACAAAGAGAGTGGAAAGATTAATGAATTTGGCAAATATCTTATGGGGAACTGGGAAGCAATAGAGAATAGAAAGACGCTGAATATACCGGGGAGCTGTACAGAGGCACAGGTAAGTCATGTGTTATCAGAAAGGTTCAGCAGAGATCCGCTCGGGTGGAGTGATAAGGGACTTGGAAAGCTTACCAAGCTGCGGGTTTATGTCAAAAATGGAGGAAGGATAAAGGCGGAGGACTTCAGGGAGCATGAGAGAAATACAACATACAGGGAGTATGCAGACAGGGTAATAAATGAGACAATGGAAGGGGCAATTGACTGGAGTATATTTGATAGAAGACCATTTGTATTTAATGGAGCCAGTGGTACACAGATATTGCTGCATGAAATAGCCTGCATTAAAAACACACTTTGGAATTGATGTCAATCAAAAATTCCACAACAACTTGACACTATCAAGTACTGTTAATGTTATTGACAACAGCGGAAATACTTGCTCCGCTTCCGATGTGGCAGATGATCATCTTAGAATTGTTGATGTCGAGTCCTGCAAGCTCAGCCAGTCTCTCGGAAACAAACGCATGGCTTGTTCCATGGAAGCCGTAACGACGGATTCCGTATTTCTCATAATACTCCTTCGGAATACCATATAAATATGCCTTTGCCGGCATGGTCTGATGGAATGCGGTATCAAATACGGCTACCATCGGAGTATTCTTCATGAGCTGCTGGCAGGCACGGATGCCGATCAGGTTTGCCGGATTATGTAACGGTGCAAGATCATTACACTCTTCAATTGCCTTTAATACCTCTTCGGTAATCACGGTAGAGCTTGCAAACCTCTCTCCACCATGCACAATACGGTGTCCGACTGCCCCGATCTCGCCAAGCTCCTTCACAACACCGGTCTTTTCATCGGTCAGTGCGGCAAGCACCATTTGGATTGCAGCGGTATGATCCGGCATGGGAGCTACGGTAATCTGCTTTTCTCCGCCCTTTGGGGTATAAACCATACGACTTCCTTCAATTGCGATTCGTTCGCATAAGCCCTTTGCAATGACCTCTTCCGATTCGGAATTGATCAACTGGAATTTCAAAGAAGAGCTTCCACAGTTAATAACTAAAATATTCATTCTTCCAATCCTCTCTTTATCAAGCTATTAAGATAACTGTGCCTGTA
>ERZ779890.4713-NODE-4713-length-11211-cov-3.716386_pt1 | contig 11211 bp, 10 predicted proteins | sample MGYA00511553_ERZ779890 | MGnify/ENA primary metagenome ERZ779890 (study PRJEB29588, sample SAMEA2152064) | human gut metagenome | biome: human gut; feature: human-associated habitat; material: faeces | place: Denmark | collected 2008/2010 ...
CTATATAGACTTGCAAAGATTTATGCTTATCCCCACTAAATTTCCACTGACCCGAAGCAAGAGGACACACCTACGCCAACGTATATATAGCACAGAGCGCACCCTTCCTTAAGGAAAGGGTACACTTGTGCTTGCGTACATACACGCCATCGTAGGCACCCACTGTCATCTCCCTCTGAATGTGTAACCTGAAATTTCCTAATTTTCGATAGTTCAGAAGCAAACGTTAGTAAACGCCTATTTTCTAAAATCGTTGTTCACATTAATGATTAGCGCCAGCAACGCAATGCCGACAATCATAGTTTAGAACATTTATTGAGTACAAAGGTAAACAATGAAATCGAGACTGACAAATTTAGCTGTCCACATTTTTGCCACAAATTTGAAAGTTTATCATGTCTCTTTGTAATGTTATTGCAGTTAGGGTAGGAGTTTCCGATATTATCAAAACTGATTAATAATAAAGAGTTAAACCCAATTTAATCATTAAGACTTCTTGTATTTTGATTTTTAGGAGAGCAGATGTTGATAGCTGTCTTTGCGAGTAACACTGGGCCGTTACGAGCAAATTGCAAGCGTCAGATGCCTTCTAAAAAAACAAAAGGCAATAAGAAGTACTAAAAAAGACGCCATTTACGACCTAATGACCGATTTGGGTTCAAGCAGCAAAAAAGGTTGGACACTTTCCGAAATGGAAAAGTCCAACCTTTTTTGTGTTTGAATATATCAGACTATCTGATTAGTCGTTTTCAGGACGAAGCTTACGAACAACTGCACCTGCACGCCACATCTCACTGTCGCGGAGAGCCTTCAGTTCGGCCTCGAGCTTAACGCGGTAGTCTGGCTTAGAGTTAGAGTCGATAGAAATCTGAGCCTCATGGCCTTCTTTTACACTCTTGTAAAGCTGTTCCATAACAGGCTTGATAGCATCGTGGAAACGAGGATACCAATCAAGGGCACCACGTTGAGCGGTGGTAGAACAGTTAGCATACATCCAATCCATACCCTTGGCAGCGAAGAGAGGCATCAATGACTGAGTCAACTCTTCTACTGTTTCGTTGAAAGCCTCAGAAGGAGAGTGACCGTTCTCACGGAGCACTTCGTACTGGGCAAGGAGCAGACCTTGAATTGCACCCATCAGAGCACCGCGCTCGCCAGTGAGGTCAGATGTTGCTTCACGGATGAAGGTTGTCTCAAAGAGATAACCAGAACCGATGCCTACACCGAAAGCAAGAACTTTGTCTCTGGCATGACCAGAAGCGTCCTGATATATAGCATAAGAAGAGTTCAAACCACGACCCTCGAGGAACATGGTGCGCAAAGATGTGCCAGAACCCTTAGGTGCTACCATGATAACATCAATATCCTTTGGAGGAACTACGCCAGTGCGGTCGTTCCATGTGATTGCAAAACCGTGTGAGAAATAAAGAGTCTTACCGGGAGTGAGGTATTGTTTGATTTTCGGCCACACCTCAATCTGGGCAGCATCAGAGAGAAGCATACAAACGATTGTACCTTTTTGAGCAGCTTCTTCAATAGAGAACAGCGTTTCGCCTGGAACCCAGCCGTCTGCTTTAGCCTTTTCGAATGTCTTGCCTTGGCGCTGGCCGACAATTACGTTGAAACCGTTGTCACGCAAGTTGCAAGCCTGACCAGGACCCTGAACACCATAACCGAGCACGGCGATGGTTTCGTTCTTCAAAATTTCACGTGCTTTCTCAAGTGAAAATTCTTCTCTTGTGGCTACTTCTTCTACTACGCCACCAAAATCAATTTTTGCCATAATTTTTATTATTAAAAAGTTTGGTTGTTTTTTATTCTGTTTTGAAATCTCAATGCGCACTGACAAGCTGTGTGTTCACCGTTTTTCAGTGCAAACTGATAAATTATGTTTTCATTGCCATCTGTCGAAGTGTCGGTAACAGCACACTCTTTGCTGAATATCTGCACCACGTCTCCATACATGCTTTCATGACTGTATGCAAGTTCCATGCGAAAGGGGAACGATGTCTCAAGTTTTTTTCGAGAAAATGTGTCAAGCACATAATCTATATATCTAATACTGTTAAGATGACCGTTTTTGTCGAGGTCAGAGCAACAGACCTTGCGCTCGGCCACAAGACTCATCTGATTGGCGGTAAACCGCATTGGACGACCAAGTTCTACTCTACAATCCGCATCGAAGCATCCCTCAAAGTCTGCCCCCAACACGTTATGCAGGTTGACCGGTTCGCGACTTTCTGAGTCTATCAATGCCCACACCGTTGCAGCCCTGCCCAATTCACGGCCCAGAGAATCTTTCATGACAAAGCAGCGGTCGGTAAACGAACGGTAGCCAGAGGTTATCCACGTGGTAATGGTGCCCTTTTCGAGCGAGCGAGGCATGCGGTTCATCTCCACAACCATACGCGACAGCACCCACAGACAAGGATGCCCGTTGTTGACCACACACTCAAAGCCGCGGTCGTGGGCATGTTGTGCGGCTGCACGCAGAAGGCGTTGCCCCAACACATGCCATGACATGTTACCCGTGAAGTCCTCATCAAAGAACTCCACATCAAAGGGATATGTAGAAGCTTTGGCTTTCATGTTGTGTATTGAGTCTGAACATCGGTGCCAGCACAAAATCCGTTGGTCGGCAGCACCTCTTATTCTGTCTTTTCCTGCCGGCGCACATCAAGATATTCGTCAAGCAGTTCTCGTGGGTTCTTGGTCACTGCAATGGCACCAGTACGCACAAACTGAAGCACACAATCAAGACTTGCCAGACTTGAATAGAGCGACTCTATGTCCTCTGGCATTCCTGTTATGTTGACAATGCTGTAGGTTTCGTTGACCTCAACAATCTTTGCCGAGTGTACACGAATAATCCGCGATATCTCACGGTTTTCAAGCAAGCGCGGAGTACTCAGTTTGAGCAGAGCTACCTCTTGGATAAAAATCTGGTCTTGTGTATAATAGCGTGCCTGAAGCACGTCAATCTTCTTCTCAATCTGCTTGGTGATGAGCTGCACGGTCTCTTCGGTGCAGAAGCACGTGATGGTATATTTATGTACGCCCGGAGTGCTGCTGGCACACACGCTGAGGCTCTCTATGTTGACCTGACGACGAGTGAATACGGCCGTAATCTGATTGAGAATGCCGGCAAAGTTTTCGGAATAGGTCATTATGGTATATAGGGTCACTCCCTCTGGACAATTGGCGAGCGACTTCTCATCGCACCGTCCGCAAGTCTCACATGTACCACACTGTCCACCCTTGTTGTTATATTGTGTCATAAGCGTTTATTCTGTTTGTGTTACGTTACTTAATCTCAAGCATCATGTCGTCTACATCTGCACCCGGTGGAGTCATCGGGAGCACATTGTCTTCTTCCTTGATGGCACACTGCAGGAGGAACGGCCCATCAGTGCGGAGCATTTCGCCGATGGCATCGTCAAGGTCTGCGCGCTCTATTACAGTGCGCGATGGAATGCCGTACCCCTCGGCTATCTTCTCATAATCGGGGTTGAGCATAGGCGTAAACGAGTAACGCTTGTGGAAGAACATGTACTGCCATTGGCGCACATTGCCGAGGAAGTTGTTGTTCAGGAGGATTATCTTCACGGGAGCATGCTGCTCCATGATAGTACCGAGTTCCTGAATGGTCATCTGCAGACCGCCGTCACCACAAAACATACACACGGTGCGATCAGGCGCACCAAATGTGGCTCCCACCGCAGCGGGCAACCCGAAGCCCATAGTGCCGCAACCGCCAGAGGTAAGGACTGAACGTCCCTGAGTGAACTTAAAGTAGCGACAACCGAAGAGCTGATTCTGGCCCACATCAGTCACCAGCACGGCCTTGTTGCCCGTGAGGTCGCTAACGCGACGCACTACCTCGCCCATTAACAATGGACCGGCGATTGGGTGGATGGCAGGTTTAATAACCTTTTCGTACTCCAATTCCTCATAAGTCTTGAAACTGTCTATCCACTCCTTGTGGTCGGCAGGAGTCACCAGCTTGGTAACCTCGGCAAGAGTTTCTTTGCAGTTGCCCAGCACTGCCACATCAACCTTTACATTCTTGTTGACCTCAGCAGGGTCTATCTCAAAGTGTATGACCTTAGCCTGCTTGGCATAAGTCTTGAGATTGCCAGTGACACGGTCATCAAACCTCATGCCCACAGCAATAAGCAAGTCACACTTGTTGGTCTGCACATTGGGGCCAAGATTGCCGTGCATACCCAGCATACCTTTGTTTAGAGGGTGGTCTGACGGCAACGCACTAAGGCCAAGCATTGTGCAGCCCGCAGGCATATCAGCCTTTTCAATAAGATGGAGAAGTTCCTTGCGCGCATCGCCCAGCTCCACGCCCTGACCCACAAGCACAAGCGGTCTCTCCGCTCCGTTGATAAGTCTGGCCGCCTCTGCCACAGTCTCCGGATCTGTTGGAGGGCAAGGGCGATAAGAACGAATGAAGTCAACCTTCATTGGCTCATATTCTACCATGGCGGTCTGTGCGTTTTTGGTGAAATCAAGAACCACAGGGCCCGGACGGCCGGAATTTGCTATATAGAAAGCCCGACTCACAGCCCAAGCTATATCCTCTGCACGCCTAATCTGGAAGCTCCATTTTGAAATAGGTTGGGTAACACCTATCACATCGACCTCCTGAAATGCATCGGTGCCAAGGAAGGCTGCGCCCACCTGACCGCATATCACCACCATCGGGGTGGAGTCAATCATGGCATCTGCCACACCAGTGATGGTGTTCATGGCGCCGGGGCCTGACGTAACGATGGCACAACCCACCTTGCCGCTTACCCTGGCATAGCCTTGGGCCGCATGCACAGCACCCTGTTCATGGCGAACGAGTATATGGTTCAATGTATTGCGATGATCATAGAGTGCGTCATAAACGGGCATGATGGCACCGCCTGGGTAGCCGAAGAGAGTCTTGACCCCCTCGTTTTCAAGGCTTCGTATCATTGCCTCTGCACCTGTAATCTTTTCTTTCATGTTATATGCGTATTGTTTCTGTAAGTAAGTTAGTTAGTATGTCAGTCTTCAATTATTCTCACCCCACCCTTATCGGCAGACGAAACCGAGTGAGCATAGGCTCTGAGAGCCTTTGACACCGTGCGGTTGCGCTTGAGTGGCTGCTGCGGACGAGCGTTGAGTTCTTCCTCGCTCAGTCTGACATTGATGGAACGGTTGGGAATGTCAATATCAATGATGTCGCCGTCAACAATCTTTCCTATGTTGCCACCGCTGGCAGCCTCTGGCGAGATGTGACCTATTGACAATCCCGATGTGCCGCCAGAAAAACGGCCATCGGTGATGAGGGCGCACTCCTTGCCCATGTGCATGGACTTGATATAGGAAGTGGGGTAAAGCATCTCCTGCATTCCCGGTCCACCCTTCGGCCCCTCGTGGGTAATCACTACAACATCGCCTTTCTTGACCTTACCACCGAGAATACCCTCGCAAGCGTCTTCCTGAGAGTCAAACACTACGGCAGGACCGGAGAACTTCCAGATGCTCTCGTCCACACCTGCGGTCTTGACCACACAACCGTCTTGGGCTATGTTGCCAAACAGCACAGCCATGCCGCCGTCTTTGGTGTAGGCATGCTCAATGTCGCGGATACAACCGTTGGCACGGTCGGTGTCGAGCGAGGGATATGTGGTGTCTTGCGCACCGAGCTTGTTGCAGAACACACCGGCAGGTGCCGATGAATAGATGCGCTGGGCCTCCGGATCAATATCGGCCTTCAGTATCGAATATTTTTCAATGTCTTCGGCAAGCGTGGCACCGTTGACACGCTTCACATCAGTGTCAATCAAACCGCCTGCAGCCAATTCGCCAAGCAAATTAAGCATGCCACCGGCACGGCCACACTCCTGAACAGAGTATTTCTGGGAATTTGGCGCAAGCTTGCATAGGAAAGGTGTCTTGCGCGAAAGGGCGTCAATATCCTTCATCGTGAAGTCCACCCCTGCCTCTTGCGCCACGGCAAGAAGGTGAAGCACAGTATTAGTGCTGGCTCCCATTGCAATGTCAAGTGTCATAGCATTGAGAAAAGCCGCACGCGTGGCAATGGAGCGTGGCAAAACCGACTCATCGCCGTTTTCGTAATATGCCATGGCATTCTTCACAATCTGGCGGGCAGCGTCCTGCATCAGCCGACGGCGATTAACGTGAGTGGCAAGAATGGTGCCGTTGCCAGGCAGCGACAAGCCTATAGCCTCGGTAAGGTTGTTCATGGAATTGGCGGTGAACATGCCCGAACAGCAACCGCAACCCGGACAGGCGCGGTTTTCAACCTCTGCCAACTCTTCGTCGCTGACGGTTGGGTCTGCCCCCTTTATCATGGCAGAAATCAAGTCAAGGTTCTCACCTTTATATGCCCCTGCCTCCATAGGGCCACCGCTTACAAAGACAGCGGGAATATTGAGCCTCATGGCCGCCATAAGCATTCCGGGGGTTATCTTGTCACAGTTTGAGATGCAAATCATAGCATCGGCCTTGTGGGCGTTGACCATATACTCCACAGAGTCTGCAATGATGTCGCGCGAGGGCAAACTGTAGAGCATGCCATCGTGCCCCATGGCAATGCCATCGTCAATGGCAATGGTATTGAACTCCGCAGCATAACAGCCCATCTTCTCAATCTCAGCCTTTACAATCTGGCCTGCTTCATGCAGATGGGTATGTCCTGGCACAAACTGGGTAAAGGAGTTGACTATTGCAATAATAGGTTTGCCAAACTGTTCACGTTTCATGCCATTGGCAACCCACAGGGCACGGGCACCCGCCATACGGCGACCGTCTGTGCACACAGAACTACGTAATTTTATTTTCATTTCCACGTTTTTTATCTGTCAAGGTATCCGCTGCCACCAACAAGGCAAAAAATCTTCACCATGCCAAAAACAAGCGTAATACCATATATCTATACCCTACGTTTACGTTTGACTTGTAAAGTTCGCAATTTTTTGGAAACCCACACGCCCTAAAACACGAAAATAAAACCCTGTTTTCTTAAAAAAGTCCAATAAACAGACGGCAAAATGCCGTTTTATGGCATTCTTTCCACGTTTGGCAACCGTGCCTTACACAATCACACCACAAAAATATGCACACTCTGCAGATGTGTGTATTTCCAACTTCGCACACCAACTGCCAGCCATAACAACCCGCACATTTACAGCGACTTCACACCGCAGCCCATTATGTGCAACAGGTTTCCGGAAACAGCACAACACCCACATCATCATGCAAAGAACACGAATGTGGCACCATGCCCCCTCCGACCCATAAGGCACACCGAAAGCCATACGGCTCCACTGCGAAACATCATCACTCCGCAAAAGACCTTGCCGCCACAAAATAAAGATGCAGAGAAACCGCACCGACTTGTGCTAACGAACTTCTTTCGGCCGAAATCGACATCCATTTCGGCCGATTGGCTTATGCGTTTCGGCCGAAACGCAACTCAATTTCGGCGGAAAAAGAATGCTTAGACGGCTTTCTGTCGATTGGAAAACAAGCACGAATGAGCGCAAAACAACATAAGGCATCTTCAAGGAAAAGCCTGAAGATGCCTTATGTTGTTTTTTACTAAAGATACGTATGTCACATGCAAGGGAATTACGAGAGGAAACTTGCTTGCGTCTATCACGGGAACAGCACTACCCTCGTCCGCGCCGAATTACTCCGCCACCTCCACCGTTCGGGGTTCCGTTCTGTTCCCTACCCTGCTTAACATCTGGGCCCTTAGGTTTGTTCTGAGGGCGGTCAGGGCGAGCTTGTGGACCATCGGGTCTCGGAGCAGGACGGTTGGGACGAACCTGTGGACCGTCGGGTCTCGGAGCAGGACGGTTGGGGCGAACTTGAGGACCATCGGGTCTCGGAGCAGGACGGTAGGGACGAGCCTGAGGACCATGAGGTCTGGGAGCAGGACGATATGAAGGAGGTCTGGGATTACCGTGCCCACTCACCACGGGACCGAAGTCACGACGGTGGAATGTTTTATAATCACGATGATGACGAATCGGGGAATATACGTATCGCGGACCCGAATAACGCCCAACATAGAAGCCCGCAGAATAGTAGCGTCGCGCATGGGCACCGTAATATCCGTTATACCCAAATGGTATGCTCATATAGAAATAATTACGGTTGGAATAAGTCATATATGGACGAAAAGCCCAAGCGCCGTTATAGATACAGAATGGACGGTAGAAACTCTCCGTTGATATAAAACGGCTATACTGGTAAGATGACAGCACATACGACAAATCCTCATTGCGATAGTCAAGATAGCGGTAGTAATTGTCGATAGCAATGGGGTCTCCACACTCCATGTCGTCAAGCAAGTCACCCACTGCGTCGACAAAATCATAGTTTATCTCATAACAGTCGTCATACTGCCCAGAAGACAGGCCAAGTTCATAGGCCATTCTGTCGCTAAGAAAACGTGCATATTCGCGTACCTTAGATCTGCCCAAGGCCATCATGTCAACACTTGCGGCAAGTATCAATAAAGCCAAAATTACCTTTTTCATAAGTCTTTTCTTTTAATGGGGTCAAACAATCCACATGGGTAAAAACTCTCATTATGCCACGCTGCCAAGAATTCGGCAGGCGCCGTTTGTCGACACACGTCCCAGACGTAGGCTATCAATTGCCGGAGTTGTTCTGCTCAAGCATTTTAGGGGAATGTCCGCCACGCTTGATTATTTCGGGCAGTCGGCCACCGTTGTAGGACTTAGACCCAACGGCATTTTCATATTCCTTGCTTCCATAGATATAGACCGTATAGCCGTACCAGGAGTCAACCCAAAGCGTGGGCTCCCAATAGTCAAAGCTTGTCAGCTTGTCCATTGTGAAATAGGCATTAGAACTGCCGAAATAGCCATCGAAACGCCAATTGTCAAGATGGTAGTTGTAAATTCGTGTGTCAAGATTTCTGTCATGGGGATAAGTGAGGTATATCACTCCATCGCGCACAGTCCAACGGAATTTGTAGGTCAGATATTCATACGGACCGCGGCGATAATAATCCACCTGCCTACCAGTGCCCGAAGTGCTGTGACTACGGTCAAAACGAATATAGGTCATATCGGCATACCATGTATAGCCATTTGCGTCCATGTACCACATATTCCAATCTCCCTGCCATTCTCCGGAGAGAACGCTCGCCTCGTTCTCATCGTCAGAGCACGAAGAGAATCCTATCATTGCCACCAGGGCCACTGACATAAAAAACAAGACCTTTTTCATAGCTGTTTCTTTTTGTGTTTTCACTTGATTTTACTTTGTTATGTTGCAAAGATAGCAGATTCTGTTATTTTTGCGCAACGGCAAGCTGCAACAATCTGCTAAAATAACATTTATTCACAACTCAACACCGTTTTACGTGACAAAACAATATCCTACTGCCACAAGCCGTTTCGAAAAACACTCATGCAAACACTTGCGAAATTCTCGTTTAGCCCAATTCTGTCGTTAGGACTTATTGTATTTTTATTTTTTTGAAGAGCAGATGTTGAGTGTCGTTTTAGCGAATAATAGCGGGCTATTTTGAGCTAAAAACAAGCAGCAGATGCCTTATAAAAAACAAAAGGCAATAAGAAGTAACAAAAAAATGTCATTTACGACCTAATGACCGATTTGGGTTAAATTACGCCATTGACAGGTTTTGACAAAGTTTAGGTCGCTTCAACCTCACAAATATCCATTAATATGTGTATATTTGCAGACAGAACCATCGCACAGGCCTGCTGCCGCGGGTCGGCCGGCTCTTTTTTCAGACCAAGCAAATGAACACACTCACCATAAGACTTAGCAGCAGGCACATCATCTTCTGCACCTACAACAGACTGGTCAACCAAATGCCCAGCTATGAGGTGTATGACAACGACCCCGACATCTCTCTCAACGCCAACATCCACAAAGCCATCAAAAGCTCAGTGATGGCAAGCAACACTTACAGCTTTGTAGAGGTATATTGCGCCGAACCGGCCACCCTGGTGCCTCTGAAAGAATTTGAAGAAGAAGACGCCAACGACATCTACTTCTTCAACTACCCCTCGCTCAGGCAAAGCAACAGAGTGTTCTACGACACTCTGCCCTACCTTAATGCCATACTGGTGTTCTCTATTGACAAGGGGGTTTGCCACTCTCTCAAAGAATTCTACCCACAGGTGAAGTTTCACTGCACACTCACATCGCTCGTCTTGCAGCACGCCTCGCGCTACCCATTTCAGATCAGCAGCCCGCGACTGTACTGTTACGTCAACGAAGGCAGACTGACAACCACCGTAATCAAAGACGGACAGCTAAGATTCATGAACTCCTACACCCTGCACCACACAACAGACGCCCTCTACTATATTGCCTGCGTGGCAAGGCAGGAGGGCATACTTCCCAACGGCGAAGACCTGCTCATCTGTGGCGACAAAGACATGACGACTGGCATAGCCGCCAATCTGGACAAAATAGGACAAAGGGGATTTCTGATGAAAGACTCCGAAGAGTTGAGCCACCACCCGCTTTCTGAAATAGAACAATTTCCTTACGACCTCAAGGTGCAGTTGCTCAAGGCATTCTGACCCAAACCCGACGCATCCGCGCAACGAATAAAAACCTTTCACACCCGACATGCGAGCGATTACAGGCAAATACAAGGGCAGACATTTCAACGTGCCTGCATCATTCAAGGCAAGGCCCACAACCGACTTTGCCAAAGAAAATCTGTTTAACGTGCTTAAAGCATACATCGACTTTGAGAATATTACGGCACTTGACCTCTTCGGAGGCACAGGCAGCATCACACTCGAAATGCTGTCAAGGGGGGCAGGCAAAGTGGTGTGTGTAGAGAAAGACTTTCAGCACTGTTCGTTTATAAAGCAGATATTCAGAACGTTAAACGACCCTAACGCTCACATTCTAAGGGGCGATGCGCTCAGATATATAGCCAAAGCAACCGAGCCGTTCGAACTGATCTTCGCCGACCCTCCATATGCGCTTCCCGAACTTGCAGAACTGCCCGACAGGATAACATCTTCTGCCCTAATGGACAACAACACCGTGTTTGTGCTGGAACACGGTAAGAACCACGACTTCTCCAGCCACCCTTGTTTTGTGGAGCACCGCTCCTACGGAAGCGTAAACTTCTCGATATTCAGAAAGAAAACCGCTTAGGAGGATACAAAAAAAAGC
>ERZ779890.4714-NODE-4714-length-11210-cov-13.241775_pt1 | contig 11210 bp, 8 predicted proteins | sample MGYA00511553_ERZ779890 | MGnify/ENA primary metagenome ERZ779890 (study PRJEB29588, sample SAMEA2152064) | human gut metagenome | biome: human gut; feature: human-associated habitat; material: faeces | place: Denmark | collected 2008/2010 ...
GGTGCCCAGCTGGCGGCGCAGCAGCTCCGGCATGCCGCCGGGCTCGTCGGTGGACAAAACGCCCGCGGGCTTGAGGCAGACCACGATGCGCGCGTCGGTATAAAGCAGCTCCATGCCCGCCCCTCCTGTTTGCGTTGATGCTGCTATAGTATATCATGTTTTTCGCCCTTCGTCACGCGCATTTTCGGCCACTCCGGGCACATTTCCGGACAGGCGCAAAGAAATGTCTTAAAAATTCTTAATTCCGCCCGCTTTTCCGGCGAGCTGTGATACAATGGACGGGCAAAGGAGGCGTCAAGTATGGAAGAAACGATCCGCATTCTCGTGGTGGACGACGAGCCGGATATCCGGCGCATCTGCCGGATCCTGCTTGAAAACAGCGGCTATACCGTTCTGGAGGCGGTGACCGGCCTCGAGGCCGTCGAGACCATCCGGCGCTGCCCGGAGATCGACCTCATTCTGATGGATATCATGATGCCCGACCTCGACGGCTACGACGCGTGCAGCCGGCTGCGCGCCTGCTCGACGGCGCCGGTGCTGTTCCTCACGGCCAAGACGCAGGAGAACGACAAGCGCCGCGCCTACGACGCCGGCGGCGACGATTATCTGGCCAAACCCTTTTCCCACGCGGAGCTCATGATGAAGGTGGAGTCGTTGCTGCGGCGCTACCGGGTGTATAAAAACAAATCGAGCGGGCGGATGCTCCGCCCCGGCATCGTGTTGGACGAGGAAAACCGCCGCGTGCTGCTCGACGGCGCGCCGCTGGAGCTGACGGAGACGGAGTTTTCCATCCTCCAGTGCCTGGCGCAGAACCGCGGGCGCGTCGTGCCGGTGCGCACGATCTATGAGACGGTCTGGCATGAGACGTACATGCCGGCGTCCAACAATACCGTGATGGTGCATATCGTGAATCTGCGCAAGAAGCTGGAGGAGGATCCGGCCAACCCGCGGCTGATCCGCACCGTATGGGGAAAGGGCTATCAGATTGACTGAGAAAAAGAAACGATTCCTCTCGCTGAGCGTCAAGCCGCTGTTCGTGCTGCTGCTGGGGCTGATGCTGGGCGTGTGCATGGCGCTGCTGGCCGAGAGCGCGGGCGAGGCGATCATCGGGCGCTGCTATCTGAGCGAAGCGGCCGTATTGAAGCGGACGAACCGGGCCGCGCAGGAGCTGCAGGGCTACGTCCGGCAGAACGCTCTGACGACCCGCAATACGAACGCGCTGGCCCAGTGGGGCGAGAGCAGGAAGGACTACTATATCCTGCTCTACCGCGACCAGCGGCAGATCCTCGAGATCGGCTGGTGGGGCGCGGACATCGCCGCGGTCGACGCCTATTCCCTGAAGGAGCAGGGGGCCGAGGTCGTCTACCCGATCGCCTTCCGCGACGGGACGGTCTACGCCGTGATCTATGACAATTCGGACAGCCGGCTCTACGATGTGACCTGGGTCGTTTCACTGCTGCTGGGCTGCGCCGTGCTGGCGCTGACGCTGCTGGCGTATAACCGGCGCGTGGCGCGCAAGGTCGTGGCCATCTCGCACGAGGTGCAGTCCATCGGCGAGGGCAATCTCTATCTGCAGCTCGAGCCGAAGGGCAGCGACGAGCTCGCGCAGCTGACCGCGAGCGTCGAGCAGATGCGGCTGTCTTTGCTGCGCAAGACCAGCGAGGAGCAGCGGGCGCTGCAGCAGAACAGCGATCTCATCACCGCCATGTCGCACGACATCCGCAACCCGCTGACCGCGCTGCTGGGGTATCTGGATCTGGCAAAGACCGGGCAGTACCGGACGCAGGAGGAGCTGCAGAGCTATCTGGACGCCGCCTACGGCAAGGCCGAGCAGCTCAAGCGGCTGACCGACGAGCTGTTCCGATACTCCCTGCTGTTCGGCTGCAAGGAGCTGCCGCTGCAGCTGGAGCGCTACGACGCGTCGATCCTGCTCGGCCAGCTCCTGGGCGAGAGCCGCGCGCAGCTGCAGCAGCAGGGCTTTACGGTCCAGCTGCTCCTGCCGCAGCAGGACGTGCAGATCGAGGCCGACGTGACCTACCTCAAGCGCGTGTTCGACAATCTGTTCGACAACATCCGCAAATATGCCGATCCCGCCCGGCCCGTGGCCGTCGCGGCGCTGCTGGAGGATGGGGCGCTGCACGTCTGCCTGTCCAACAGTGTGAACCCCGGCGCGGGGCGCATCGAATCCAACAAGATCGGCCTGCGCACCTGCGCGAAGATCATGGCGCAGATGTCGGGCAGCTTCAAGCGCTATACCGAAAACGGGAAGTTCACCGCCGAGGTCATCCTTCCCATCCTGCCCGCAGGGGACCCGGACGGCAGTTCTTAAAAATATCTGAATTTTGCAACGCCGGACTTTTCTTTGCGTCTTTGATTTGGTATGATACAGGTAGCAAAATAGGCTGACACGATTATACAATGGTACAACATATAGTTTCTGAATGAAAAAGGAGAACAGCATGAAATTCAAACGCTTTTTTGCGCTCGCGCTGGCGGCTCTGCTTGTGATGAGCCTGTTTGCGGGCTGCTCGAAAAACTCTGATACGCCGGGCAGCAAGACCGACTCCAGCGGCTCGCTCATCGACCAGACCAAGCCCGCCGCCACGACGGCGAAATACGCCTATCAGGCCGACTACCTCGACCTGCAGCTGCCCGAGAACATCCAGTACGTCAACACGATGTGCACCGCGGGCACGACGATCTTCCTGACCGCCTACGTGCAGGGCGACGAGATCGTCCAGACCGACCCGGGCACGGGCGACACCTGGTCGTATTACACCCAGGAGCTGATCCTTCTGTCTGTCGACCCCGATACCGGCGCGTGCACCCAGCTTCCCAACCTGCAGCTGCCCACGGTTCCCGAGGACTGCGAGGGCAACGTTGACTGCTACAACATGGCAGGCTCCGACGACGGCACGCTCTGGATGCTCGTGAACGTCTATGCGGCAAAGTATGACCTGCCCGCGGACTTCGATCCCAACACCATGAACAAGTATGACTACCCCTCGACGGACATGAGCACGGCCTACCTCATGCACGTTGCCGCCGATGGCAGCACGATCGCCAATGTCGACCTCTCCGTGACCGACGATGGCACGGACGAGGAGGATGGCATGGGCAGCAACATCTCGTCCTTCGCCGTCGACGCGGCGGGCAATCTCTACGTCACCGACTATAACTACATCTATGTGCTGGACGCCGAAGGCAAGCTCCTGTTCAAGATCGACGACAGCCAGTACAGCGGCAGCCTCTGCCGCCTGCAGCCCGATCAGGTCGGTATCCTGTGGTACAACTACGCCACCGACACCGCGGAGAGCACCGACGAGAACGGCCAGTTCTTCATCCCCGTCGATCTTGAGACGAAGACCTGGGGCGAGAAGATCAAGATGCCGGCCAACGTCTGGAACGTCTATCCGGGCGACGACGCCTACGATTTCTATTACAAGAACAACGACAACATCTATGGCTACACCTTCGCGAGCGATACGAAGGACAAGCTCGTTGACTGGATGGCCTGCGATGTCGACACCAGCAACATGTATGACTCCGGGATGCTCTCCGACGGCCGCGTCGTCGGCATGACGCAGGACTGGAGCAGCGACACGACCGCCTACCAGCTTATCGTCCTGCACCGCATTGACGCTTCCGAGGTCAAGGAAAAGACCGTCCTGACGCTCGCGTGCATGGGCCTTGACTGGAGCCTGCGCAGCAAGATCGTCGAATACAACAAGTCGAACGACCAGTACCGCATCCAGGTCGTCGACTACAGCGAATACGCCACAGACGACGACTATAACGCCGGCATCACCAAGCTCACCACCGAGATCATCAGCGGCAGCGTGCCGGATCTGTTCCTGACCAGCAGCCTGCCCATCGACAAATACGCCGCCAAGGGCGTCGTGGCCGACCTCTATACATTTATGGACGGCGGCAGCGGCCTGAGCCGGGATTACTTCGTCCCGCAGGTCCTGAAGGCGATCGAGAAGGACGGCAAGCTCTATGAGCTGCCGACCAAATTCTCCGTAGAGACGGCTTATGCCCTGTCCTCCATCGTCGACCAGTACGACACCTGGAACGTCGCCGCCGTGCAGGATGCCATGACGCAGCTGCAGGAGGGCGCAACGGTCTTCTCCACCGGCTGGACGAAGAGCTCCGTGCTCAACAACTGCCTGACGCGCAATCTGGCCGCCTTCGTCGACTGGACGACGGGCAAGTGCACCTTCGATTCCGAGGCCTTCCAGCAGCTGCTGGCCTTCTGCAATTCCTTCCCCGACGACAGCACCTCGGACGACGGGATCGCCTATTCTTCGGAGGCGGCCACCGTCGATACCATGGACGATCCTGTCTGGGAATCCGACGCGACCCGCATTCTGAGCGGCAAGCAGCTCATGGCCACGACGAGCTTCTACAGCTTTGAGGACTATATCTACAATATCTACCCCGTAAAGGACAAGGTCACCTTCGTCGGCTATCCGTCGGAAAGCGGCGAGCCGGGCAACTCGTTCTATATCCAGTGCCCGATGGCCATCTCCTCCGTCACGAAATATCCGGACGCCGCGTGGGACTTCGTCAGCACCATGATCCGGCAGACGAACGAGGACGCCGAGTCCATGTACGCCTTCCCCATCAGCCAGGAGGCCTTTGATAAGAAGATGACTTCTGTCATGACCGAGCAGTATCAGCTCGACGAAAACGGCGGACAGGTCGACTGGGACGAAGACGGTGAACCCGACAAGATGTCCATCGGCAGCTACGAGGTCGTTGAAAACGGCGAGAGCGCCTGGCAGGAGGTCTACGCCCTGACGCAGGAGGACGTCGACCAGATCCTCTCCGTCATCAACAGCGCGACCGGCATCGTCGACTATGACGACGAGATCCTCTCCATCGTCTCCGACGAGGTCAGCGCCTATTTCGCCGGCGACAAGGATGTCCAGACCACCGCCAACATGATCCAGAGCCGCGTCAACCTGTACGTGCAGGAGCAGCGGTAAATATCAAGCAAGGCTCCCCTTGTGCGCAAGGGGGGCCTTGAGACGAGTGCTCCTGTAAGCCTCCCCTGAAAGGGGAGGTGGCTCGGCGAAGCCGAGACGGAGAGGTCCTGCGGGCAGTGCGGATCTGCATAGGGCTTTCGTTTTTTGCGGCTGCCTGCTGCGAAACCTCTCAGTCAGCTTCGCTGACAGCTCCCCTTTCAGGGGAGCCTTTGGACGGAGCATTCCATTCACTGAAAATGCCGATAAATCCCGATCGCCCGGCGGCCGGGAGCTATGAGCATTTTCCAACGCAAAGGAGACGCAGACTGTGCAAAAGCTTTCTCTCCGGTCGCGCGGGAAATATGAGACGAAGCCGTCCGGGAAAAGCCTCTGGACGCGGATGAACAACAAGGTGCGCGATTTTCTCGCCTCCATGTGCTTCTCCGGCCCGAGCTTTCTCGGGATGCTGGCGTTTTATATCATCCCGTTCCTGATCGTCATCTATTATTCCTTCACCGTGGGCCTGACCGACCACAGCTTCGCCGGGCTCAAGAACTACATCAACGTCTGGCAGAACGGCGCGTTCAAGATCGCGGTCAAAAACACGTTCACGTTCACGGGTCTGTCCGTGCCGCTGGCGGTGGTGCTGTCGCTTGGCTTGGCGCTGCTGCTCGAGGCGCGGATCCCCCTCAAAAGCGAGTTCCGCACCTTCTTTTTAAGCCCCATGATGGTCCCCATCGCGTCCATCATCCTCATCTGGCAGGTGCTGTTCCACTATAACGGCGTCATCAACGAATTCCTGCAGGTCTTCGGCGCGGATAAGATCGACTGGCTGAAATCCGACTATTGCATGGTCGTCATCGTCGTGCTGTTTTTGTGGAAGAACCTCGGCTACAACATGATCCTGTTCATGGCCGCCCTCAGCAATATCCCGCGCGAGCTGCTCGAGGTCGCGGAGGTCGAGGGCGCGTCGGCGGCCTATCAGTTCTTCCACATCAAGCTCCGCTATCTCTCGCCGACGGTTCTGTTCGTGACGATCCTGTCCATCATCAACTCGTTCAAGGTCTTCCGCGAGATCTATCTTCTCACCGGCAATTACCCCTACGACGGGCTGTACATGATGCAGCATTTCATGAACAACATGTTCAACTCCGCCGACTACCAGCGCCTGTCCGCCGCGGCGGTGCTGCTGGCGATCGTCATCGTCATCCTCATTGCCCTTTTGTTCTTCGTGGAGAACATCTTCGGAAAGGACGTGGAAGGATGAAGAAAAAACGCTATTTTTCCCGCACGGTCTGCTTTCTGCTCTGCGCGGTGTTCGCGCTGTTGTTTTTGCTGCCGACGGTTCTGACCATCACGAACTCCTTCATGACGCAGAGCGAGATCACGGCCAGCTACGGCCAGGTCTTTGAAAACGCCAACGACGGCAAGAGCTACATTTCCAAGACCATTGAACTCAAATTCATCCCCGACAAGGTCAGCTTCACCCAGTATTTCACCGTCCTGCTCAAAAGCCCGGACTATCTGCTGAAATTCTGGAACTCCGTCATCCTGACCGCGCCGATCGTCTTCGCGCAGCTCATGGTCGCGTCCATCGCGGCCTATGGCTTTACCCGCTGGCGCGGGAAGGTGCGCGACAGTCTGTTCTTCTTCTACGTGATCCTGATGCTCATGCCGTATCAGGTCACGCTGGTCCCCAACTATCTGGTGAGCGACTGGATGAAGATCCTCAATACCCGGTGGGCGATCTTCCTGCCCGGCGCGTTTGCGCCGTTCTCGGTCTTTCTGCTCACCAAATTCATGCGCCGCATCCCCATGGCCGTCATCGAATCGGCCAAGATCGACGGCGCGAACGAGTGGCACATCTTCTGGAACATCTGCCTGCCGCAGTGCCGGAGCGCCCTCTATTCCATTGCGATCCTGGTGTTCATCGACAACTGGAACATGGTCGAACAGCCGCTGATCCTGCTCAACGACGTGGAGAAGCAGCCGCTTTCGATGTTCCTGTCCAGCATCAACGCCGGCGAGATCGGCATCGCCTTTGCCGCCGCCGTCATCTATATGATCCCCGGTCTGCTGCTGTTTTTGCACGGCGAGGCGTATCTGGTGGAAGGCATCGCACATTCTGGCTCTGTGAAAGGATAAGGAAAGAGACATGGAAAACAGTGTAAGAAAACGCGAATGGGTCAAGACCGCGGCCATCATTTTTCTGGCGGTCCTGCTGGTGCTGACCTTCTTCTCCAAGACGATCATGAATGCCTCCCTGCCCGAGGTCGCGGCGCAGCAGGCCGCCTCCGGCGCCATCAACGCCCGCATCCGCGGCAGCGGCACCGTCGAGGCCAGCGAGGTCTATAACGTCACCATCAAGCAGACCCGCAAGGTCGCCAGTGTCCTGGTCAAGACCGGGCAGGAGATCAACGTGGGGGATACGATGTTCGTGCTCGAAGCGGAGGACTCGGACGAACTCAAGCAGGCGGAGACGGACCTCGAGACGCTCCAGCAGAACTACGACAAGAGCCTCATCGAGGCGGGCAACACGGCGTCTCAGGAAAACTACGATCTGCAGAAGGCAAAAGAGGCGTATAACGAGGCGCTGGCGATCTATAACCAGTACAGCAGCGTCAGCGCGACGCAGCTTGCAACGCAGAAGGCCGCCGCAGACGCCAAGCTCAAGGAGCTCCAGACGGCAAAGACCACGATCGACAACCAGCTCACGAAGCTGAAGGCCGAAAAAGAATACACGGATGCCCAGGCGACTGTAACGGAGCATGAGGCGACGGTGAAGTCACTGGAAGAAGAAAAAGAGAAATTGATGGAAACGCTGCCTGCATCCTACAAAGATTGCCATACTGCAAGTCAGTATCAAACACTTATCAATGACACATTAAATGATACGGAATATATCCGCAACCTTGCTAGGTATGAAAAAAACTTCACGTCATTTAGTAGTTTGTGTGGCAATGATTATGCAATTATGCGGGAATGCTATGAAAACACAGAGTCCATGCGGCGTAGAATTGAAGGCGGGGCCGTAAAAACTCCCGTTGACGAAAATGGCAATCCTATTTACACTTTAACCACAGACGAAACTGCTGATATCTATAAAGAAGCATTCAGAGCATTAGCTCCATTTTATTATGGCTACCCCAAAGATCCGGCAGATGGTTTATTAAATTGGCAAGACAAACTTAAAGTTGCCACCATCAACGACAAGATCTCGGAAGCCAACATCGAAATGAGCAACGCCAAGACCATCGTCGGCAACTATAAACGCTCCATCGATGATCTGACGAAGCAGAGCGATTCTCTTGACGCCCAGATCAATGATCAGCAGGCAGCGGTCGACAAGCTGTCCAGCGCGGCCTCTGCCGCAGAGACCGTCAAATCTACGAAGCAGGCGCTCGAAGACATCATTTTCAAGCAGAATCTCGGCGATTCCTCTTCCGTCGATATGGAAGCGTCAAAAAAGGCCATCGAGCGCAAGCAGGCGGAGGTCGACAAGCTGCGCGAGAATGCGGATGAGCTGGAGGTCAAATCCAGCGTGTCCGGCACCATTGCGTCCATCAACGCTTCGGCCGGCAAGTCCATCGGCGGCGAGGAGCAGCCGCTGGCCACCATCAACGTGACCGACCGCGGCTTTACCGTCAAGATCGACGTCACGAACGATCAGGCCAAGAAGGTCAAGACCGGTGATACCGCCGAGCTCGTCAACTTCTGGGGCGGCGACGCCGTCGCCACGCTCGACCAGATCACAAGCTCCCAGACCGCGGGCAAGCGCACCCTCGTCTTCACCCTCACCGGCGATATCCAGGCCGGACAGAACGTGACGCTCTCCATCGGGCAGAAGAGCGCAAACTATGACGCGCTCATTCCGCTCTCCGGCCTGCGCGAGGATTCGAACGGCAAGTTCGTCTACGTGCTCGAGTCGAAGAGCTCGCCGCTCGGCAGCCGCTACATCGCCACCCGCGTCACCGTGCAGGAGCTCGCGCGCGACGATAAGTCCGCCGCCGTCTCCGGCATCAGCTCCGGCGATTTCATCATCACCACCAGCAACAAGCCCATCGAAGCCGGCAAGCAGGTCCGGCTGGCCGATAACGGATGATCCGGCGCGGGCGGTTTGAGCGGCATCGCAGGCTGCCGCGGCTGCACGGAGGGAAGCTTGCCCTCCTCATTGCCTGCCTGATCCAGACGGCGCTGTCTGTGTTCAGCTTCGCCATGCTGGGGAAGGTGACCGGCGCGCTCATCACCCAGTCCGCCGCCGACGTCTGGCGCGGCGGCAGCGGCGAGCGCTTTGCGCAGGTCTCGGCCTTCCTGCCGGTGAACGGCAAGATCGACCTCGATACCATCCGCTCGTTCCGCGTGACGCTGGAGGGCGAATTCGTCCAGAACTCCATCTTCGCGCCGGAACCCGACGCGCAGGACCCGGGTGCGGACACCTCCGCGCGCCTCTACGCCGACGCCTACAGCGGCAGCACCCAGCTGTCCGTCTCCGGCAAGTCGCCCGGCAGCGTGACGGTCACGGCCATCGGCGTGGGAGGAGACTATTTCCTGTTCCATCCGCTGCAGCTGCTGTCCGGCGGCTACGTGTCGGATGAGGACTATATGGCCGACCGCGTCGTGCTCGACGCGCAGACGGCCTTCAACCTCTTCGGCAGCAGCGATGTGGCCGGGATGGAAGTGACGATCAACGGCAAGACCTTCCCCATCGCGGGCGTGGTCAAAAGTGAGGACGACTTCGCCACAGCCGCCGCGCTGGACGCCGGAGCCGAGGCGTCTTCCGACCCCACGGGCGTCCAGTCGGCCTCCAAGGCCATGATCTACATGAGCTACGCCGCGCTGAACGCCATGGCGGAGCTGCCCATCGACTGCTATGAGATCGTCCTGCCCGATCCCGTCTCGGGCTTCGCCAAGAAGCTCATGACGGAGAAATTCCCCGTGGGCGAAGGCGTGATCGTGCAGAATACCGGCCGGTTTTCTCTCTCCGGCCTGATCTCGGTGATCGGGAAGTTCGGCAAGCGCGTCATGACGACGAACGGCGTCATCTATCCCTACTGGGAAAACGCCGCCCGGATGGCCGAGAGCTACGCGGCTTTGCTGCTGATCCTCGGTACGCTCTTCGGCCTCATGCCGGCCGTGTGCCTGACGATCGTGCTGGTGAAGCTCACGGTCCGGGAGATCAAACGCGGCTATTACAAGGCCGCCCACGCCATCGAGGACCGCGTGGAGGAAAACAAGCGCAAGCACTACGTCTCCGGCGGTATCTGAAGCATAAAAAGCCCCGGCTTTCCATTCGGAAAGCCGGGGCCGTTTGCTTTGCGGGGTCAGTCCGCAGAGGCGTCGATGTGGCGCTGGATGCGGTTGATGATCATTTCCAGCGCGATGAGGTTCTTACCGCCCTCGGGGACGATGATGTGCGCGTTTTTCTTGCTGGGCTCCACGTAGAGCTCGTGCATGGGCTTAACGGTGGTCAGATACTGGTCGATGACGGAGTCAATGCTCCGCCCGCGCTTCTTGACGTCCCGCCGGATCCGGCGGCACAGGCGCACGTCGGCGTCGGCGTCGACGAAGATGCGGATGTTCATCTCGTCGCAGAGCGTCTTGTTGACGAAGATCATGATGCCCTCGACCACGATGACCCGCCGCGGCTCGATGTGCAGGACCTCCTCTGCCCGGTTGTGGATGGTATAGTCGTAGGTCGGGCAGTCGATGGCCTGCCCGTTTTTGAGCATGCGCAGATGGTCGATCATCATGTCGGTGTCGAAAGCGTCCGGGCAGTCGTAGTTGAGATGCGTCCGCTCCTCATAGCTCATTTCGTCGTGGCGCTTGTAGTAATTATCGTGGCTGAGCACGCTGATATTATCGCCGAAGCGATTCACGAGCGCTTTGACGAGCGTCGTTTTTCCGCTGCCGGTCCCACCGGCGACCCCAATGACGATCACATCTGACATATCTCTGTCTCCTCTTTTATTCCGTTACGATCCCGTAGATGAGCGGCTGCGCCGCGGGCGCGTCCGCGCCCCAGCGGATGGCCTCCAGGAAGACGCGCTCGGCGTCCGCCAGCGTCTCGGGCCGGTCCGTGTGCAGAACGGCGAGCGTCTGGCCCTGCTCCACCTTCGCGCCGGTCTTTTCCTTCAGGACGATACCGGCAGCGAAGTCAATGGTGTCGTCCTTCGTCTTGCGGCCCGCGCCGAGAATGGCGGAACTTTCGCCGATCTTCTGCGCGTCCATATGGTGGATATA
>ERZ779890.4717-NODE-4717-length-11208-cov-3.814669_pt1 | contig 11208 bp, 6 predicted proteins | sample MGYA00511553_ERZ779890 | MGnify/ENA primary metagenome ERZ779890 (study PRJEB29588, sample SAMEA2152064) | human gut metagenome | biome: human gut; feature: human-associated habitat; material: faeces | place: Denmark | collected 2008/2010 ...
ATATAGATTACCCTGTAATGCAGACAACGGATAATGAATATTATCTGGATCATAATCTGAATCAGGAGTATGATAAGAACGGATCCATTTTTATGGACAAGGACTGTGATGTGCTCAAGCCCAGCACGAACTTCATTTTATATGGACATCATATGAAGAGCGGGCAGATGTTCGGAAGCTTATCTTCATACAGCGAACAGAGCTATTGTGAGAAACATCCCTACATACAGTTTGACACCATCTATGAAAAAGGCCTGTATGAGATCATGTATGTATTCAGATCCCGGGTCTATAGTGAAGATGAAATCGTATTTAAATACTATCAGTTTATAGACGCCCAGAGCGAGCAGGAATTTGACTCCTATATGAATGATATGGCAGAGATGTCATTATATGACACAGGAGTCACAGCTTCGTTCGGTGACCAGCTTTTAACACTGTCCACCTGTGATTACCAGGAGAAAAATGGCAGATTTGTAGTGGTTGCCAAAAAGGTGACGACAAAGGAGTAAAGGATGACTAAGGGTAAAAAGAAGACTAACAGAAGATTAAAAAAGACAGTAAGGAAAACCCTGGGAACATTGTTCCTGATCTCAGCGATCGTAGTAGCGGCAATTCCTACGGAAGGGCTGCGTGCAGCAGATGGTACGGAGAAAACGATCACAGAAGCCGACCTGAAGCAGATGCCGATTCCTTATCTGGACAACAATGAGGAAATCTATACCACCGGTGACGGTAAGTACCAGTTCGCATATGTAACAGATGGCGGTAGTGACAAAGGTGCAGTAATTCTTGGCTATAACGGCGGATATCTGGAAGGTAACAGCCTCGTAATTCCGGATGGCCTGGACGCCTATAAAAAATATTCCTACAGTGATGGTACAAATGGCGGTTATGTAGCGGTAGGTAAAGAAAATGATTTTCTGTTCTATGCTATAGAACAGACGATTACGGATCCTGAGACCGGGGTGGAGACCGTAGTAAGTGTGACGTATCAGCCGTGTCGTTACGAAGATCGTGCGCAGTGGGAAAATTTATCTTCGGAAGATTTGTATTATCAGTCGGGAACCACAGTATCAGGAGGCGATAGAGTGCCGGTTTATGCCAAAACAACCGACTCGAACAAGCAACGGATCAAGGGTGCGGAAGTATGGTATATTGGTAATCAGTATCTGCAGGAAGGTACAGGGGACGACACAGGCACCTGGAGCATTGCAGGAGCCGTTACTGATAGCGACCACGGTATATTCTCCGGAAACGGTAATATTCATTCTCTTACTATTGGAAAAAGTGTAAAAGGTGTGGGAGTATATGCGTTTTATGGCTGTACCGGACTGAGTTACATTACATTGGGAAATGGTCTGAAAATCATTGGCGATTATGCGTTTGCAAACTGTATTACAATGACAGGCGTGAGCCTGGATCGGTATAATAACCTGACGGATATCTCAGACTATGCATTTGCAAACTGTCAGTCTCTGCAGCATTTTACGGTAACTCCCAATGTAACAACCATTGGCGACAATGCATTTGAAGACTGCTATTCCATGGAAAGTATTAATCTGGCAGATGGAGAAGAAACAGACGGATTCTCTGTGGAAGAGGAAATGGCTTCCGCAAATAATGCAACAGCATTAAACAATTTTGGAAAATATGTATTTAAAGGATGTGCAAATTTAAGATCTGTGACATTCCCCAGAACTTTCAGTAATGCCAGCGGCCCGGCATCCGGATCCATTGATGTATCCGAGTTCCGGGGATGCGAGAATCTGAAATATGTAACTGCAGCAAACCCGTCTTTGAAGATCACGGGGGGAGAAGTAGATACTTCATATACCTTTGATTCCTTCAAAGAGGATGTACCGGCAGAGTTTTATCTGGAAAGTGTTGACAGCTCCCAGTTCCATACCTGTGCGACGAATAATTATATGGCATTCAGTTATCTGAATTCCGACGGAACCAAGCAGAATCTGTATGAACTGACAGTTCAGGAAACAAGTGGCAAAAAGGCTGTTTACAGAGTGAATTCCTCTAATCAGCTGGTATACTGTGAATTTGACAGCGGTCTGGAAACTGTTACCATGCCGGATACTGTCGGACCTTACCAGATTACAGTGATCGGCTCCGGCATTTTCCGTAATAACTGTTATCTGAGGAGAATTACGATTCCCTCCTCTATTACTACGATTGAAGACAGTGCGTTTAAAGGCTGCCATAATTTGAAAGATGTCATTTTCAAGGAGCCTGTCAATGTTACCAGTATCGGTAAAGATGCATTCAAGACCCAGGAGGTGGAATATCATAAGGCAGATTGCGGTAACAAGGACGCAACTGCTGTACAGCAATTGTATTTTACAGGCCCTATCTCGGATGATTCGGCACCGTTTAATTATGCAATGGATCCGGACAGCTATATTAACAGAGGAACCCAGGAGAGAACCTATATTACCTATTACAGTGGCTGGCCGAAGAATCTGGAAGTAAAGTATAACCCGGATACGGACAAAAATGAATTGGCAGATTATCCTACGTTTAAAGAAATTCAGTCCGGTTCGAAATATACCACAGGCAATTATGCTTATATGACACTGGAATACCAGGAGGCGGCTAAGACTGCGGTAGATAAATATCTTGGTACGAATTCAGAACCTATGACGGATTATGAACGTGAGATCATCAATGCGGCACTGCAGATCGAATTACCTTACGGTATTGAAACCATTAAAGAAGATCTGTTTACTGCCACAGAACCTTCGGAAGCTCTGCCGTCCAATACGACCAAGACATTGACCGCTTACGGACTGTTAGAGATTGGCAAGGAGACTTTCAAGGATTGTACGAATCTGAGTGGTGTCTATCTGAAAGACAGAACTACGAAGATTGATGATTATGCTTTTAAGGGATGTACAAATCTGACCGGTGTGGCAGTACCTGCCACCACAACAACAATGGGAAAACGGCCTTTCACCGGCTGTGAGAAACTGACAACGGTGGATTTCCAGGGAAGTCCTTATTTCACCTGTGATAATTCTATTATCTACAGTCTGGAAAACGGAAAGAAGAAAGATATCATTGAATTTCTGGAAGGAAGAGCCAGCGGAGTGGTAGCTCCTACGGAAGTAGAGGGAGTCACCGGAATTGCTGAGGAAGCATTTGCGGGCACCAAGGTAAGTTCCGTAGATCTGCGTACCTCCTTTGTGACAGATATTCCGGAAGGTGCTTTTATGGATACTCCGAAGCTGTTCGCAGTTTATCTGCCGGATACCTGTAAGTCCATTAGTAAGGATTCCTTTACGAACAGTAGTATTGCCTACATGGAAGTGCCGGAAAGTGTCAGCTATCTGGATAATGATGCCTTCGGTGGAACCACCGATAAGAGTGCACTGCAGTTCTACTGCGTAGATGGCAGTAATGCATATATCTATGCAACAAAGAACGGTATTATGACGACCTCAAAGCCGCTGGAACTGTTCTATACCGTAACTTTCTGGGATTGGGATTCTACGCTTCTGGATACACAGACGGTAGCAGCAGGGGGAGATGCAGTTCCCCCTGAAGTTAAAGGCAGAGAGGGATATACCCTTACCGGATGGGTTCCGGATTATCATGGGGTACAGGCCGATCTGCAGGTAACTGCCCAGTACGAAGCAGATGATCCGGATGCTTCCAAATATACGGTAACTTTCCTTGACTGGGATGACAGCGTACTGAAGACTATGCTGGTAGCTCCCGGAAAGGATGCAGAACCTCCTATTGATCCTAAGAGAGAAGGATATACCTTTATCGGATGGAGACCTGCGGTTACCAACATTCAGGCGAATACCACGATTTATGCCCAGTATGAGAAGAATGATTCCGAAGACTCCAAATTCACGGTACGTTTCATTGATTACGATGATACGGTGCTGTACGTGCAGAAGGTAGCGTCCGGCGAAGATGCCATTGCACCACAGAGCCCTACCAGAAGCGGTTATACCTTTACAGGATGGAGACCTGCCATTACCGGAATCACCAAGGATACGGATACTTATGCCCAGTATGCTATTACCGGAAGCAAGGACGATCCGAACGCCACAGCAACACCTGCACCGGGAACGACGGCAACACCTGCACCCGGCACGACAGCAACACCGGCGCCCGGGACTAACACCACAACAAAACTGTACACATTGACAGTTAAGAACGGTTCCGGTTCCGGAAGTTATGCTGCCGGTTCTCAGCCGATCATCATTGCAAATGATCCGGCCAAGGGCATGCAGTTCAGCAACTGGACGATCGATCCATCCAATACCACTATAGCAAGTAAGGTATTATCGGCAACGGTAATCACCATGCCTGCGGGAAATGTAACGGTTACGGCAAACTATACAAAGTCAAACGGTTCTAATACCAGTACTTCTACCGGAAGTGGTAATTCTACGAATTCCAATTCCAACAGAAGGCCGAACAGTACTACCACAGGTAATGTTTCCGGCGGCAGAACCACTGTTGTTATTGACAAGAACGGTCTGTCCAATACCGGCGTGGTATCCGCAACGGTAAACGGATCTTCCGATAACTTTGTGATCAAGATCACTGAGAGCGCATCTGCTTCAGAGGAAGTAGTAAAGGCGTTGATGGCAGAGTATGGCAACGATATCAGTGCCATCAAGTATTTCCCGATGGATATCAGTCTCTATGATTCCACCGGCAATAACAAGATCACGGATACCACAGGATTGTCCATCAGCATTACCCTGCCGATTCCGGATTCCCTGATCACCTATGCAGGTAACAATAAGGTAGCCGGCGTAGTGGACAGCAAGCTTGACAAGCTGACACCGAAGTTCTCCACGATTTCCGGAGTATCCTGCATTACCTTTACGGCAGAGCATTTCTCTCCGTATGTGATCTATGTGGATACCAACAATCTGACAGCCGGAACTATTGCGGACAGCACTCCCAAGACCGGAGATGCCATTCATCCGAAGTGGTTCCTGTCCATAGGACTTGCCTGTCTGTCTATGGTATTCTTCATGAAGAAGGATAAAAAGACTCTGCGTAAGGCCAGAGCCTAATGTAAAAAATAAAGGATGGGAAGGTTTATGAATCATAAAAAGTGGGTAGTGGTATTGGCACTGATAGCTACCGCATTGATCCTGACACATCTTCCTGTGTCGGAGGCAGATGCGGCAGTGTCTGCCTCCGATTTTCTGATCGAAGGCAGTACATTGACAAAATACAGAGGCACGGATGAGCGTGTCACGATCCCGGATACGGTGGAGGTCGTGGGTGAGAGTGCCTTTGAGAACAATCAGAAGGTACAGCTTGTTGTGGTTCCCAAGTCGGTGAAGCGCATGGATGCCTATGTCTTCTGGGGCTGTGATAATCTGGAAGAGGTTGTACTTGGCAAAGGTCTTACCTCAGTGGATGAATATGCTTTTTCAGGATGCACCGGACTGAAACAGATCACGATCCCTGAGAATGTACAGAGTATTGATGCACAGGCATTTGCCGGATGTACGAACCTTACGGATATTTATATTCCGGACACGGTGACAAGCATCGCAGACGATGCATTCTTAAATTGTGATAACGTAACGATTCATGCGGACGAAGGCAGCGTGGCTGCAAAGTTTGCACAGAAGCTGGCAGAGCAGAAAAGTCAGAGTCCTCTGGTAACGGCAGCGCCGACGGCGACACCGGCGGCAGACGGAACTTCAGATTCACAGGCAACAACAGAGCCTGCCCCCACTGAAACGCCGACCCCTGCACCGACACCGGTGCCCGGAAATGTGATCGGCAGTACCTTTGTCGTAGGAAATCATGCGATGGTTATGATGCTGCCTGAAGAAGAAACTGTGCAACAGGGCTATACGGAACCGGTAGCAGGACAGGAGACCGGAGGAGAAACGCAGGATATCACTGCGGAGGCAGAAGACGGTACGATTCCGGAGTGGAAATATTATCGTGACCAGTCGATCAAAGCAGTGAGTATACCAGAAGGAACCACGGAAATCGGACGCTTTGCTTTTTCCAGAAGTTCGGCAGAAAGTGTGACGTTCCCGGAAGGTGTGACCACTATTGATTATGCAGCATTTTATCACTGTGATGATCTGAATAGTGTGATATTGCCAGATACGGTGACCCGGGTGGAAGCCAAGGCATTTACGCATACCGGATGGATGGATGATTTTGAAGAAAACAGCATGGATGATTACCTGATCAGCGGGGACATTCTGGTGGCTTACAAGGGGGACCTTCCCGAAGTGACCATACCGGATGGTGTTCGCGTGATCGCTGATGAAGCATTCCGCAGTCATACCGAACTGAAAAAGGTGCATTTGCCTGCAAGTGTCACCAATATCGGTGACAGCGCATTCCCGGAGGGAATCGAAATTATAAATGAATAAGGGTCAGATTTTACCGACACCAGGATAAGAAACCGGCATAAGATAGAATAAGTCTTATGCCGGTTTTGTCTTATTTTACGGGGAAGGAACAAGATGCAGCGGGTAAGGGAACAGGTACAGGTGCCGGAACAATTGCATAGTGGGGCAGGACGTGTGAAATCTGTGACTGTTGCTGTGCTGGATACCGGAATTGCTTATCATCCGGATCTGGTAGGACGGCTGCTTGCTTTTTCCGACTTTGTAGAAGGCCGTTCCTTTCCGTATGACGATAATGGACACGGGACACATGTCTGCGGGATTGTATGCGGAAGCGGAGAACTGTCCGGAGGAAGATTTCGCGGAATGGCACCGGAGGCAAAGCTTGTGGTGGGAAAAGTGCTGGACAGACAGGGGGAGGGCTCCTGTGATTCCATGCAGGAAGCTCTGGAATGGGTACTGCGGGTGAAAAACAGGTATGGAATCCGTGTTCTGAATATCTCTGTGGGGATCGGAGACCTGAAGGAACGTTACAAGGAGCAGATGTTGCGAAAATCTCTGGAATTGTTGTGGGATCATAATATTCTCGTGGTCTGCGCTGCAGGTAATACCGGTCCGGAGGACGGTAGTATTTCGGAGATGGCCAGTAGCAGAAAGGTTCTGACGGTGGGTTGTCATGACGGAAGATATTGTAAAAATGATCCCGGAAGGTGTGAGACGTACTCCGGCAGGGGCAGAAGATATGATGTGACCCGTAAACCGGATATTGTGGCTCCGGGGACAAGGATTCTGTCCTGTAATGCTTTCTGGCAGAACCGGAACGGCAGAATCTACAGACCCTATGTAGCAAAAAGCGGCACATCCATGGCAACACCCATTGTATCCGGGGCGGCAGCCCTTGCTATGGAAAAATATCCGGGAATTACCAATGAAGAATTTGTTCGTCTGCTGTCCCTTACAGCTACCGATCTGGGAGAGCCGTGGAACAAGCAGGGCTTCGGCATGCTTAATGTACGGAGATTATTAGAAAACAAGTAAAAGGATAAAATCACTGGGAAAAATAAAAAATATGATTAAAATAAGTCAATAAAATAAATACCAAAGATATTGACACAAATGGTATGATTGTATACAATGATACGAGAACTGCAAAATGTATTTTTACTGCGCAGAGTAAAAATTATAAAATCTTGCAGATATCGAATGTCAGGGAAGAGAGGTATACCAATGAGAGAAAGTGATGCATTTCAGAATCGTCCGGTCTCCATGAATCCGAAGAACAACCTTTTGGAGATTGAAGAGCATATGTACATACTGGATGATGTGGAGAAGCCGAACGTGTTCCGTAACATGTTCCCTTATTCCGAAATCCCAAAAATACCTTTTAATGATCGTATCGTGCCTCATAACATGCCAAAGGATATCTGGATCACAGATACTACCTTCAGAGACGGACAGCAGTCCAGAGCACCTTATACCACAGAGCAGATCGTAAAGATCTATGACTATCTGCATGAACTGGGTGGCCCCAACGGAATGATCCGTGCCAGTGAATTTTTCCTGTACAGCAAGAAGGACAGAGACGCTGTTTATAAATGTATGGAGAGGGGATACAAGTTCCCCGAAGTTACCAGCTGGATCCGTGCCAGCAAGGAGGACTTTAAGCTGGTAAAAGAGATCGGAATGAAGGAGACTGGCATTCTGGTCAGCTGTTCCGATTATCATATTTTCCTGAAATTAAAAATGACCAGAAGACAGGCCATGGATCACTATTTAAGCGTTATCCGTGACTGCCTGGAGGAGGGTATCAGCCCCAGATGTCATCTGGAGGATATCACCAGAGCGGATATCTACGGTTATGTGGTTCCGTTCTGCCTGGAACTGATGAAACTGATGAAGGAGTATCAGATCCCCATCAAGGTCCGGGCCTGCGATACCATGGGATACGGTGTCAACTATCCCGGTGCCGTTATTCCCCGTAGTGTACAGGGTATCATTTACGCAATCCATACCCACGCAGGTGTGCCGCATGAGCTGATCGAATGGCATGGTCACAATGACTTTTACAAGGCGGTGTCCAATTCCACCACAGCATGGTTGTACGGCTGTTCCGGTGTAAATACCTCACTGTTTGGTATCGGTGAGCGTACCGGTAATACACCGCTGGAGGCAATGGTATTCGAATATGCACAGTTGAAGGGTGATCTGAACGGTATGAATACCCGTGTCATCACGGAGCTGGCAGAGTACTATGAGAAGGAGATCGGCTATCAGATCCCGCCCAGAACCCCGTTTGTCGGCAAGAATTTCAACGTGACCAGAGCCGGTATCCATGCGGACGGTCTGCTTAAGAACGAAGAGATATACAACATTTTCGATACCGAGAAATTCCTGAATCGTCCGGTATTGTGCGCTATTTCCAACACCTCCGGTCTGGCAGGTATCGCACACTGGCTGAACACCTATTATAAGTTAAAGGGAGACAAGCAGGTACAGAAGACTTCCGAACTGGTAGCGGAGATCAAAAAGTGGGTAGACGAGGAGTACGCCGGTGGACGTGTCACCGTGCTTACGGATGAAGAGATTGTGGCCTGCGTCAACCGTATCTGCCTGGAGAAGAACCTGAAGATCGGTGAGTAAGAAAATATGGCGGCATTTTTTGCTGCCCGGAAATGAGGATTATAGTGAGTAAGTATGATGTAAAGCAGGAAGTAACGGATAAGTTCTCCCTGCGGGGACGGGTATTTCACAAGCTGAGAGAAGACATCTTAAGCGGAAAATATCAGGAACATGAAGAATTGAAGGAAGTGGCTATCGGCGAGGAGATGGGAGTCAGCAGAACCCCCGTCAGAGAGGCGTTCCGTCAGCTGGAGCTGGAGGGACTGATTCAGATCATCCCCAACAAGGGAGCCTATGTCACCGGTATTACTCAGAAGGATGTGAAGGATATTTACATGATCCGTTCCCTGCTGGAAGGTCTGTGTGCCCGTTGGGCTACGGAACATATCACCAAGGAGCAGATGGAAGAGATGGAAGAGAATGTTTATCTGTCCAAGTTCCATGCCCAGAAGGGACATCTGGAGCAGCTGGCGGAGTTAGATAATCGTTTCCATGATATTCTGTATGAGGCATGTGACAGCAAGATGCTGGAGCATCAGCTGAAGGACTTCCATCAGTATGTCCTGCGTGTCCGCAAGAAAACATTGGCCAGTGCCAACCGCGGTCCCAAATCCAATGAAGAGCATGAGCAGATCATGGAGGCCATCAAGGCAGGCAATGCCGATCTGGCAGAGCAGCTGGCACACCAGCACATGATCAACGCCTATGACAACATGGTGAAAAACGGTCTGAACGAGGCCTATGCACAGCAGGATAAGCCGCAGGAATAGGTTGCCTGTCTGTGAAAATTACTGTAGAATGTAATTATTCAGAGCCAATGGGCGAAGTAACCACATGAGCAAATAACATGCAGGCATGTTATTCGGTGAAGCCTTGCAGAAGCGATTTTGCCAATGTGGTTCTGGATAGCTATTGCAAAGTAAAAGAATAAATACCGGAAAGGAAATCATTATGGAAAAGATCAAAATGACAACCCCTCTCGTAGAGATGGACGGAGACGAAATGACCAGAATCCTCTGGCAGATGATCAAGGATGAACTGTTACTGCCTTACATCGATCTGAAGACAGAGTACTATGATCTTGGACTGGAGCATCGTAATGAGACCGATGATCAGGTAACCGTGGATTCTGCCAATGCCACATTGAAGTACGGTGTTGCTGTAAAATGTGCGACCATTACCCCAAACGCTGCCAGAATGACAGAGTATAATCTGAAGGAAATGTGGAAGAGCCCCAACGGAACCATCCGTGCGATCTTAGACGGTACTGTATTCCGTGCACCGATTCTGGTAAAGGGTATCGTTCCTTATGTCAAGAACTGGACCAAGCCCATTACCATTGCCCGTCATGCTTACGGCGATGTGTATAAAAATACTGAGATCAAGGTACCCGGCCCCGGTAAGGCAGAACTGGTATTTACTGCAGCAGACGGCACCGAGACCCGTGAACTGATCCATAATTTTGATGGAGCAGGTATCATTCAGGGTATCCACAATACGAATAAGTCTATCGAGAGCTTTGCAAGAGCATGCTTCAGCTATGCCGTAGATACGAAGCAGGATCTGTGGTTCTCCACCAAGGACACCATTTCCAAAAAATACGATCATACCTTCAAGGATATTTTCCAGGAGATTTATGATAACGAGTACAAGGCAAAATTCGAGGAACTGGGCATTACATATTTCTATACCCTGATCGATGATGCCGTAGCCCGTGTCATCCGTTCTGAGGGCGGATTCATCTGGGCCTGCAAGAACTATGATGGTGATGTAATGTCCGATATGGTAGCTACCGCTTACGGCGATCTGTCCATGATGACTTCCGTACTGGTATCTCCCAGCGGTGTCTATGAGTATGAGGCTGCTCACGGAACCGTACAGCGTCATTACTACAAGCACTTAAAGGGCGAAGAGACCTCCACCAACTCCATCGCTACCATCTACGCATGGACCGGAGCTCTCAGAAAGCGCGGTGAACTGGATCAGATCCCCGAGCTGTGCAACTTCGCAGACAAGCTGGAGCAGGCATGCATCAAGACCATCGAAGATGGCAAGATGACCAAGAGCCTGTCCCTGATCTCTACCTGTGAGCATCCCGTGATCCTCAACAGCCTTGACTTCATCAAGGCGATCAGAGAGACACTGGACAGCCTGCTGTAAATTGAGAGTTAGTTAAATACATTGGCAAAATCCACGAACTCCCGGAGCATGCGATACACAT
>ERZ779890.4720-NODE-4720-length-11202-cov-2.319638_pt1 | contig 11202 bp, 7 predicted proteins | sample MGYA00511553_ERZ779890 | MGnify/ENA primary metagenome ERZ779890 (study PRJEB29588, sample SAMEA2152064) | human gut metagenome | biome: human gut; feature: human-associated habitat; material: faeces | place: Denmark | collected 2008/2010 ...
ACTTAACAGCACATCACTTTGTGCATCTGTAATTTCTTTAACCCGGTTTCCCGTATCCGTATCGTATACAAAAATCCGGTTCTGTGCAGGCTCCCGGCATACCAGCTTATGATATTGGAATATTGCATTGGTATACCCTGCAGGAAGCATTGCGGCATCCTCTTTCGAATAACCGCACCTTTCTAATATCTGATATACCGTCTGCTGATCTTCCGGTACTTTTTCAACCCTTTTGCATATATTCTTCACAGGAATCTGCAAGTTCGATATAAATTTCCTCTTCGCAGGCATAAATATTACGACATGTCCACAATTCTTCGGACCATGCTGCAAGCTGTTCTTCCTGCCGGTTTTTAATCGACATCCGTATCAATCCTGTAAGACTCTCCTTTTCCACCGGATATCGGATATAATACAGGAAGTCTCCATCAAAATTTCCAAGCTTCACATTTCCTTCTGCCAGTTTCTCTACCTCGGCAGTCTCTTCCGAAACTCGCTTCAATCCTTCTGCGTCCGGGAAATAAAAATATCCATCTGCCCATTTCACCACATTATATGTAGAATCCACCTGATCGCTGCCATCTTTATTCTGCACCTTCTGCTTCTCATCCTCTTTTTCCCGGTTTTCCTCCTCTGAGTTTTGAACTCCCGGTATCACCTCATTCATGCTATCGCCCTGCCGGTCATCCGGAACGCTTTTTATTTCCGAAACATTCTGAGATACTGTTTTTCTGTCCGTAAACGTACATCCGGCCAGACAGAACAAAATGAGTAGAACCAATACTGACACCATTCCACTGATCTTTTTCTGTCTGGAAATCATTCCAATTCTTTCCTTCAGCCGCTTTGCGCCGCCACTCATAGACGTGGTAATGGTAAGGTCCACTGCCTTGTGATTTTGTCTTCCCGCCAACGCAAGCAGCGTATAGCCATACTCCTTACGCTGTGCCTCCTCCTGCAGCATTTGCAGTACTGCTTCATCACAGGCAAGCTCACAATCCTGCTTCATGTATCTGACCGCAACCCATACAAATGGATTATAAAAATACAACACCAGACAAAGATTTCTCAACAACACCCATAGCAGATCTCCATTCCGGTAATGACAATATTCATGCAGAATCATATAGGAAAGCTTCTTTTCATCCTGAACCATCCTGGCATCTACATAAATCCGGTTTCCAGCCAGAAACGGCGAAGGCAGCTCCTTTAGCACATATATTTGCAGACCGGTATGCGGATCTCTTTTATAAAAGGTTCGTTCTCTCCGGCAATATCTGTAAAACCGCAGATTGGACAAAAGCATTCCCAATCCCAGCAGCAGTGATGCACCCCAGCGGATGGCACTTCCATAAGTATGAATCCATTGATACAGAAAAGGGGCTGTTGATTGCATAATAGTATCTGTTTCCGTACGTTCCCCCTGCAATGGCACCTGCATTTCTTCCCTGTCTTGTCCCATAAGAGCGGTGTCCTGTTCTTCCGAATCTGCCTTGATCGGTGCAATGCCAGTAATGCCCGTGTTCATACTCGTTCCGTTCTGCTCCCGGAATATTATGCTTTCCGAAAACAAATTCTCAATACTAAAACTGCTTTGCACCGGGATAAATGGCTGAACCATGAACAACAGTACTGTCACAATCCATATTCCATACTGCATTCTTCTGCTGATGCGTCCCCATGCAGCCTTTCGAAGAAGCAGAATTCCCATCACTACAATTCCCCATTTTACAATTTCCAATGTTATTCCCCCTTGCGTTTTTCCAATATACGGATCAGTTCATCAATGTCCTCATCCGTAAGTTTCTCCTGCTCTAACATGGTTGTCATCATCAGTCCCCGGTTGCCCTTGAATACCCGGTTTAAGAAATTCTGCTCTTCCTGAATCACCGCTTCTTTCCGGTCCATGTCGGAATAATATAATTTTGCCTTTTCTCCCTCCACATAATGAATGATTTTCTTGCTCTCCATTCTTTTCAGGTACGTCATAACCGTATGCTTGGTCCAGCCCGTTTCTTCCTGCAACTCTTTCGTAATCTGCATCATAGTCTTTGGTTGTTCTTCCCACAGCACATTCATAATTTTCCATTCTGCATCGGATATTTTAATCATTATTCCTCTTCCTCTCTGAGCCATTCTGTGATTGTAACTGTGAAGGTACGAAATCCTTACCTTCCATTTTATAGGTAGACATCTGTATACCCATAAAATAGCATATAGGTAGACAGTTGTCAACCTTCTATTTTTGTACACTTAGTTTTTAATATATGTACCACCACCGCATGACAGTAAATGCAAATCTTCGTAACTATTCCATATATAAAACAAAAGCCAGAAAACGATTATGCCTTTTTCACACTCTCGTTTTCTGACTTTCTTTATAAACAGCACTTACCCGTATCACGCATACATAAGCTGAAGCTTATTCATAAAATCCTCCAAAACATATCTGGAATCCACAATGACATCATCTTTCCTCCTACTCCTCAAACATCTTTGGGATGAAGATCCTTGCATATTCGGTCCAAAACTCCCTATTGTGCTCTCCCTTGGACTCCATATAACAATGCGACACCTCATACTTATCGAGAAATCTGTGAAACTCACGGTTCTTTTCAAGCAGGAAGTCCTCGGTTCCACACGCCATATAAATATCCGGCATCTTCCGCTGTTCATTCAGAATCTCTTCTACCAGCACCTCCGGATTATAGCGGCTGATCTCAATCCGGTCCAGATCTCCGAAGCAGCCGTGATAGTACTCATAATTGGCGACCTCGTTTGATCCTCCCGGCTGCATATGGGCAATCTCATGGATAATGAGTGCCGAAGAAAGCGCAGCCACCTTTCCGAAGGTCTCCGGATACTGTAATGCCGTATGCAGCGCCCCGAAGCCGCCCATGGAAAGCCCCATGATATAAGTCTCTTCCGGATTCATGGCAAGACCAAAGGTCTTACGGATATAATCCGGAAGTTCCTCTCCGATAAAGGCTCCATACTGATGTCCGGTAGCCGGACCATCTACCCAGAAGCCGTTTTCTCCGCTCGGCATCACGATTGCGAAATTGTAAAGTGTACTTAAATTATCCGGCACCCAGTTCTCTGCAGCACCGGTATATCCATGCAGAAGAAAAAGGGTCTTCATCCGTTTCCCTTTACGCTTCTGCTCAATCTGCCAGGTATTGCAGAAATCTCCCGGAATAATCATCTGAAACTGCACCGTCCTGCGCAGACAGTTTGAGAAAAAATCAATAGTTAAATGTGCCATTCTTCATCCACTCCTTTTCCAGTCCTTATGCAGACCTTCTATAACCGGAACCGTTCAATGATGGTTCCTAATTTTACAATGCTGTCACGGCTTTCACGAAGCAGCTCATAGCCCTCTGTGGTCTTTGCAGCAGCATCGGAGGATTTCTCCGCGATCTGGCTGACACCCTGTGCGGACTGGCTGATCGTTTCACTGACATTGGTCACATTCTCTGCAATATCACTGATCTGCTCATCCAGCTTTGTAATCTCACTGTAAACTCTTCCCATTGCATCCGCAAAGGTATTGGCATCCGCCTGATATTCCTTACCGATCTCCCTGAAGGAATTATAATCAAGCACTACCGTATTCTCCAGGAAATCCATAATCGTCGTCATACAGTCGGTCATACTGTTAACGGCATTGTTGACCTCTGTAACCATTTCCGTAATGCCATCCACCGTTGCATAGGTCTGATTTGACAGATTTCCAATCTCTGTTGCCACAACGGCAAAGCCTTTTCCCGCTTCACCGGCACGTGCTGCCTCAATATTGGCATTCAGGGCAAGGAGATTGGTCTGGGACGAAATCTGTTTAATGTTTTCGGTCAGATTGTTAATCTGGTCAACCGCCCTGGACTTCTCAATGGCTTCCTTGGTTTTTATCTTCATCTCCTCGAAAATTGCCAGTGCCTTATTGCTTGAAGAAATGGTTGTGCTCTGGAGCCGGTCAGCTCTGCCCTTCACCTGTACTGAGGTCTCCTGTCCTTCCTTTGAAAGCTTCTTTATATCTTCCGTATTTTGCTTAATACCATCAATGTTACCGTTAATCATGGATGCACTTGCTTTTGTCTCCTGCATGCCGGCTGCCATTTCCTGCGTGGTTGCGGAATTATCCTCTGCCATTTCACTGTTTGCGTGCATGATGGAATCCAGCTTATCCATACCAGTCAGAATGGTTGTCTCCGCAGCTGTAATGTCTCCGATCAGTTCACGGAATACCTTTCTCATATCACTGACAGCTCCCGCCATCACACCGGTTTCATCCTTACGCTTTACCAGGGATTCCCCTGATTTTGTTTTCTGGAAATCAAGATCCGCTGTCTGACGGATGACCTTCGTGATGCCGGTAATCGGAGCAGCAATACTCCTGCTTAAAATAACCGCAAGTACGATACAGATAAGCAGACATACCACACAGGTTCCGATCATCATGGCCGACAGGCTTACAGCATCTGAGGTAATCTCACTGTCCGGGGCAGACAGAGCTACCATCATTCCATTATCCAGCGTATAGAATACCGCACTGGTCTTTGTTCCGTTACTGCTAAAGCCCTCTACCTGTCCCTCATTTGCTGCATCACACATCCGTGCCTTTTCATCTGCCGTCATCCCAAGCTGCTCAAGATCCGCGCCGTTTTCCATCTCGGGATGGTACATAATGGAGCCATCCGGCTTATAAAGGAAGGAATATCCGGTAGAAAATGCCTTTGTTTTTTCAACCATTCCCGTAATCTGTGAAAAATCAATATCCATTCCGATAATACCAACGGATTCCCCGTCAACATACAGCGGAACAACATAAGAAATCATATAAACATTCACATTACCGTTGAGATAAGGATCCATCCACAACGGTGCACCGTTCTCTACAGGAACATAATACCAGCCGACATGCTCCACATCCGTTTTGTCATACATGGTAAAGTCCGTTGGTACAGAACTGGTGAATTCCTCGTCCGTGCTGTTTCTGGTAAGGAAAATACCGGAAGTCGGTTCCGTAAAATCAGGATTGTACCGCACATAAACGCAGATAGCACCATCGGTGTGCTCTCCAAACTTCACAACATCACTCATAATGGAATCCGTATACTGCTTCACATAGACTGCACTGCTCTTAAACTTCGAAAAATCAAGCTTATTCATTGCAATACTGCTTAAGGTATCTACGGACTGTTCGATTTTCGAAATCTGTGCATTAATCTGTTCCTGCTCGTTCCGGCACTTCAATGCCAGCTCCTGTTCAGCCCCCTGATTTGATGTCTGATACACATTCCGAAGACTCATAAATCCAATCGGAATGACTGAAAGTAAGGTACATGCAATAATACTTACAATAATTTTTGTCTTAATGGATTTCATAACCCCGCCTCTTTTCCTGTTTTATGAATAGCTATTGCTTTAATAAATATCCGGAATATTCATTTTCTGTTATTTACTGTTTATTCTCCTCTGTCTGATGTGTTTTACTCTACGACCACAACGCCATCGTCCTTCACGGTAATGGTCATGTCATCCTTTACATAGGAAAGGAACTCTTCGCCAAGGCTGTCTACAACCGGCATGCTGACATTGTCAAGCCACACATCCGCCAGAATGGCTCCGGCTCCTGCCAGTGAGTCAATCGGCTCTGAAAACAGCATACATGCAGGCTGACGGTTCATGGAGCATGCACAGTAAAGAACCAGTCCTCCCGTCGTTGATCCGATGGTTGTCGGCAGACACAAGGCCTTGCCTGCCATCTGCTTTCCATAAAGATCCGGATTGTTCTGATCTCCACAGGTTGCCTTCTTGTCCCCGAACTGCAATGCCTTCTGGAAAGATGCCAGCGTATTTAAGCCTCCGTGGGATACGAGTGCCTTTGCTGTTGTCGTTCCGTTCGCTACAACTCTTCCTTTAAATTCTTTCATCGGGCCGTTCCTCCTTTTGTGATCTGCTCCAGAATTTCCGCATCGGTATAATATCTCGCACTGGTGTAGGTTCTAAGCTTGTTGCTGGAAGTAATGACCGGCATCTTTTCACTGAGTGGATTATTCATATACATCAGCGGACAAATATAGGAAGTAATGACTCCCGCCTGCTTCAACGTCGCTGCATAAGGGGTTTCTTCAAACTTCTTAAGCACCGCCGGAGCTGCCGTAAATACGGTCGGAATGCAGACCCTTGTCTTTCCGTATTTCTTAAGGCTTTCTTCGATCTTCTTTGTCCAGTCAATCAGCTGGTTCAGACTCATATGCGGACATCCCATAAAGCAGAGCTTCGGAGCCGCATCCTTCTTTTTCCAGATAACCGGGTAACTGCGGTATACCCGGTCAAGCTCCGCATCATCCACAACATAAACCTTCGCATTCTCTGTAATCAGATCCTTACCATACTGAACCGCCTCAGGTGTGATATTCTCCACATGATAAAGTCCTACGGCTCCGTTAGAAGCAGTCGCTGCACCAAAGTCCTTCAGATAGGTTTTGGCATCCTCATCCAGCCCTCCCGGAAGCCACTGATCCAGTCCTATGATATAAGGAACCTCCGCCATAACCTTCATTCCGATTGCAGAGCCGAGAAGCTGTGCCTCCGGCTTTTTCGTCGTTTCGATCCTGACAATCCAGGTCGCTTTTCTTCCTTCATCGGTAAGAAGTCCGAAGTTCGGCACAAAGCCCGCAACCGAACCCATCAGATCAATAATTCCGGAGTTACGGTTACATCTTGCCCCCAGTACGGAATTGGCATATACCACTGCCGAAGATTCCGACCAGGACAGCACCTCGCCCATCGCCGGTGTATTTCCCACCTCCTTCATATAGCAGGTGCAGGTATATGCATCCTTTTCCATGATTCCTAGTCTGATAAGCTGCTTCTCATAATCCTCCTGCTTGGAATACATGAAATTTTTAAACACAATATTCTGTAAAAAGGAACTCGGCACATTGGGATCAAGCGGTCTTGGATCTGCCGAAAACTTCTGCTTCGATACATTCCCGGATTCAATCAGGCGGTCCATCAGTTCATAAACCGGGGCCAGTGCCTTTAATCCAAACGAGGTTACCAGGTGGTTATACTGACTCGTTACCGGTACCATGGAATCTGCTCCGAACAATTCCCCGTACCTCACCAGCGTCTTCATAATTCTGGCAAGGATGTCTCCCTGCTTTCCATCTAGAATTTCCTGTTGTTCTTTCGTTAAATTCAAAATGATCACCTCACTCCTTAAATCTTCATGGCTACTTCATAGGCCCGCCATACGACACTTCTTAAATTACCGACCTGCTTACAGTCACCGACCAGATGTACATTCCGGCTCTCTTCGGCAAGCGGATTGGGAAGATAACCGGCAGAACTGATCACGCTGTCACACGGAATGGTGATCTCTCTGCCTTCCTTATCCTTACAGATGATCCTGCCATCTTCTACAGACTGTAAGGTGGTTTCAAGATAAACCGGCACCTTCTGCCATGCAAACCATTCTCTTAAATAGGAGCTGTTCGCCAGACACACACCGGTCTGCGCAATCAGGTCATCCTTCATTTCCACGATCACCGGCTTTTTGCCCTGTAAAGCCAGTTCATATGCAATTTCACATCCGGTAAGTCCACCGCCGACAACGGCTGCCTTTTCCCCCACCGGTGTTCCGGTCAGAAACTCACAGGCTTCCACCATCTTCTCATGTCCCGGAACCTTCTTAAGGACACGCGCAACCGAACCGGTTGCAACGATCACCGGACTTCCGGCAAACGGCTCAAGGCTCCTGATCTCTTCATTAAAATGAATCTCGATATCCAGATCCTTCATCTGCTTTTTGTACCAGGTCAGGAGGTCACGTAATTTACCCTTATAGCTTTCCGCACTTGCTGCGATAAAGGTTCCTCCAAGCTCCCCCTTCTTCTCATGGATTACCGGTTCATGACCGCGCAGCTTTAACACTCTGGCTGCTTCCATACCGCCGATACCGCCGCCAATAATATGTACCTTCTTCGGACTTGCGGTCTTTACAAGCTTATGCTTCTCCCACTGCATCGTTTCCGCATTCACCGCACATCTTGCAAGGTGCAGGGAATCCGAAAGTGCCTGATCGTTGGGAACACCCTTGTAATGACACATGTTAAAGCATCCGTTATGGCAGAGAATACAGGGACGGATATTGTCCTCCTGTCCATTCATCAGCTTCGTTACCCATTCCTGGTCTGCCAGGAACTGACGGGCAAACCCGGCACCGTCAAGCCTGCCATCCCGGATCGCATCTGCTGCCACACGGGGATCCATACGTCCTGCACACACCACCGGAATATCCACGAACTTACGGATATGCTCCACATCCTCAAGGTTACAGTTTTCCGGCATATAAATCGGGGGATGTGCCCAATACCAGGCATCGTAGGTTCCATTGTCGCAGTTGAGCATGTCATATCCGGCATCCTGCAGATATTTAACCGCCTTCTCCGACTCTGCCATATCACGTCCGGCTTCCACATACTCTTCACCCGGCAATGCTCCCTCTCGGAAGCCCTTGGTCTTCGATTCCACACTGTACCGTAACGATACCGGAAAGTCTTTTCCACAGACCCTCTTGATTTCTTTCACAATTTCCACAGCAAACCGGTAGCGGTTCTCAAAGGATCCACCGTATTCATCGGTACGCTTATTCACATATTTTAACGTAAACTGATCGAGCAGATAGCCCTCATGTACTGCATGGATTTCTACGCCATCCACTCCCGCATCCTTTAAAAGCTTCGCGGTCTTGCCAAACGCCGTGATAAACTCCTCGATTTCTTCCACGGTCATCTCTCTTGACGGTACCTTATCGGACCAGCGGTTCGGTGACGGACTCGGTGCTGCCGTAATCTTATCAAGATCCATAACAGGCTTAGCCAGAACACGAAGTGCCTTATTCGTATACAACGTTTCCATCATGCTGCTGATCGTAAAGGATCGTCCAAACCCTGCCGTCAGCTGCACGAAAAGCTTCGCACCGGTCTTGTGAAATTCCGGCATCCACTTTGCCAGATCCTGATACATCTTTTCATTCTTATAAAGCCACTTCCCATACATGGGATTGTATACCGGCTGGCAGCCCGGAAGCACCAGTCCACAATTGTTCTTCGCCACTTCCATGATGAACCTCGCTCCATCCTTGTCAAAGTGGTTCACTTCCATCCAGCCTAATAGGTTCGTTCCGCCCATAGAGGTCAGCACAATACGGTTCTTAATCTCGCAATTGCCAATCTTCCACGGGGTAAACAATGGTTCCAGTCTCTGCTCCATAATTACCCTCCTGATAAACGCTATTACAAAACTGTTATAAGTCTGTTGTGTAATTTTTCATATTCCTTGTCCATAAGTATACCATAGTTTGTGCAGAATAGCTATATTTGTTATAAGTGTTCTCTGCTTGTCCCTCCCACTAAACTCGTGCTGCTCCTTTGGCTTGCTCTCGTTAAGTGTTCCGGACTGGTTCGCACTAACCTCTACCTGCGCTTCCAGCCTGGTACACCGGATCTTTTTCTCATATGCATGGCAAAACAAAAACATGGCAGCGAGTTTATCACTACCATGTTTCTATATCCTCCATATTCCTGTTATTTTATCTATTCCAAATCCCTTAAACACAGCCGGAACGAACATGCCTGCTGATGCAGACATATCCGGTTTCCAACATAAAAAGCTTATGGCTCAATAATATTAAAATATTTATACTCTGCGGTAACCGTAACGGCATCCATCAATCGTGTCAGGCAGGTCTCATCCCCCTCCTGCTCAATCAAAGCAGCAACGTTCTCTGCATTTTTCTGAACAATAGACAGAAGTCCTGCACGTTTGGTAGTCCATGTCACATCTGCATCTGCGTCCTGTATATCCTTCTGATAAAGTAGTACACCATTCTTGACGCGGAGTACATAATTTCCTTCCGGTAATATCAGATTTGCTGTAAAACTCAGATCAGGAACCTTCGTTGTATCTACAAGAATTCCCAGATAATCCAGAAGCATATCAGGTGTCATATGTGAAACAACATCACCGCTACCCTTGCCTCGTGTTGCATCATCAGTATTTGTACCATTTCGCAGCTCCTGTGCAGCACAAAGATAAGCACTGCGCCATGGACCGGATTCTGCCTGATATCCCAATTGCTCTAAGGCATCTGCACACAGATAACGTGCATCCGTATTTTCCGGATCAGCAAAAACCAGCGTATTGGTAATCTGGGCTACCCACTGATATTCTCCCTTGGCAAAATCTTCTTTTGCTTTTTCAAGAACCGCATCTGTATCACCGAAATATTCTACCAGCTTTTGGGCATAATCCGATGGTGTAAGTTCAGCAAGATGGACAGGATTACCGTCATACCAGCCCATGTATTTCTCATATACTGCCTTTGAATTATGGGAAACGGTACCGTAATATTGACGGGTATACCAGACTTTCTCCAGCTCCTTGGGAAGCCGGAGTATATTGGCAATCTCTGTTTCCGTATAACCTTCATTAATATAAAGCAATGTCTGGTCATTAATGAACTTATATACAGCCGCAGTATTGGTCATATATTCCTGAATCGTATCTTTTCCCCAATGCGGCCAGTTATGGGACTGGAATACCACCTCTGCCTGATCACCATAAAGAGCCAGCGATTCCATAATGTACTCTGCCCATGCGTTTCCGTCACGCACCTGGGCTCCACGAAGTGTATACAGGTTGTGGAGTGTTCCCGTACAATTTTCAGCCATCCACAGAGCATTTTTTGATTCAATCCAGAAATTCATCTCTGCCGGTGCTTCGGTACCCGGGGTAAGCTGGAATTCCATTTCCACTCCATCAATGGTATGCTTTTCACCAGTCTGTGTAATTTCAAGTGTAGGAGAAATATAGCTTGCGCTGCCCCTGGACTGCCCCATACCAATACCTATGGCAAGAGATCCTGTTTCACCGGCCTCGAGCAATGTTCCATACTGATAACTTGCTCTTCGCCCCATACTGGTACCTGCATAAATATTCTCGCTGACAGCATACTTCTCAAAACCCTCCGGTGCAATTACCTGCACATCACCGGATTGTACATCTTCTTCTGAAATAATTCCCCTGACTCCACCGAAATGATCAACATGGGAATGGCTGTAAATCACTGCCTTTACAGGAAAAGTGCCCAGATTCTCTTCCACCAGGGCAAGAGCCGCTTGTGCACACTCT
>ERZ779890.4736-NODE-4736-length-11181-cov-6.799838_pt1 | contig 11181 bp, 9 predicted proteins | sample MGYA00511553_ERZ779890 | MGnify/ENA primary metagenome ERZ779890 (study PRJEB29588, sample SAMEA2152064) | human gut metagenome | biome: human gut; feature: human-associated habitat; material: faeces | place: Denmark | collected 2008/2010 ...
CCTCAGAGGCTTGCTGTCCTTCCCCTTTGGTATTTACAATGATTGTGTTTACGAGCTTGGTTGGCGCGGCTCTGCTCCGGCTGGTCGGCTCTCTGTGCAATCTCTTAGTATCCCTCGTTCACAACTTCCCATGTTTCATTATTCAGTTGTAAAGTGATTGTGCGATTAGGCCCTTGAATTACTCCGTCCTTGCTTGCACACACAGAAAAAATAATTTTATTTTCTGTCTGGCTCTTTAATTCCAAAGAAACAACTTCAAAGACTGTATTCTCATAATAGGCTCTGGCTGCTTCATCTGCTATTTTCAACTCATCATTGGGTGCTGCTTCTGTAATAGAAATTAAATTGCCAATCGGGGGAGTCGATTCTTGAAAAAAGTCCGAGCAGACTATTTGTACCCACGTACCAGTTTTTAATTTCCAATCTTTTTGTTCCTCTGTCAATTCAAACAGCACTTTATCATAGCTTAGTCCTGAATTTTCCTCGACATCAACAAGAATAATGGGAACTAAACTTTCAATCACATTGTCAATGATTGTTCCTGTGAAAGTAATACTATTTGGAATGACAATTTGCTCTGGTTCATTCGGATCTGCTTCTTTGTAATTATCCTCTATAACAGGTGCGGCACCGATTGCTTCGCTATCGGGACGATTTATAAAAGTATCTTCTTCGCTGATTTGGTAATCATCAAAGGACGCAAAGAATCTACCGTCATCTAACAGAGAGATTGTAATTGCCTTTGTTGTAGTTTTTCCGTTTTCAAATGTAATCTCCATGACGATAATATCATTCCGCATTTCCTCCGGCAAAGCTGCAATCGTACTGTCCTCATTGTCAGTCAGTTCCCGAATGATAGCATTAGGCACCCAGCTGATCGTCAAATAATAATATTCGCTTTCGTCCTCCCCATAGGCAACGGTAAAGTTCTGGGCGTTCCCATATTCATCTCTTTTTTCTGTCCAGTCCCAAAAATTGATTTGCTGGTTTTTGCAAGAAAAACGGACTGTAGCAATATCTTTGCCAGAAAGATAGAACATCAACGGCTGTCCTTTCATCTCTCCGCTATCGCTGATTGTACCGCTATTCATTACCGCGCCGGCTGCGGTAATTTCTTCATTTGTGCCATAAGCATAAGCCGATACAATCATACCGCCGGAAAAAGGGGCAAGTATGCCGCCTACGGCAATCACGATTGCGAGACAAGCCGCAACCGCGCCCACTTTAATCCAAAAGGGCTTTTTATTTTTCTGCTCCTAACGCTGTGTTGTTCATAATGGACCTCCATTTCATTATTTCATGTGTTTGTTGCACCTAAAACCATTCACAAATGCGCAAAAAGGACATTCCTAAGTAATTAGAAATGTCCTTTGGTTTCGATGTTACTGTCACGAGTAACAAACTGTTGCACCTGTACGGTTTTGTTGTACTCATTTTTCCATAACACGTTACAATATTTTATTGAAAATCCAACTATTCTTCTGAGAATAACCGCTGTTTGCGCTGTATCATCTCATCGATTCTCTCGATATACTGCCCGACATCCTTGACATTGTCACAGCGTTCGATTCTGCCATCGCCATAGACGCGTTTGGAGATGGTTCCTGCACCGAGTGCCATGATCGTCTGGACCTCCTCCATGATTAAAATATTATAAATACCCGCCTTCCCCGGTTTTGCGTAGCCGACATTTTCGAAATTGCCGGACATATTTTTCTGACGGTAGAGATAATACGGTTCCATGCCCATCTGCTTTGCCCCCTGGGCAGCGATCGCCATCGTTTTGTCCGTGTTGTGCAGCGTGCTGATGCCGTGCTCCAAAATCCACTGGCTCAGCCTGGAAGCCCGCTTAATTGCAAGAGAATGTACCGTCAGGCTGTCGGGTCCAAGCTCCTGCACTCGGTGGATTGTCTCTTCGACATCTTCCTTCGTTTCTCCCGGCAGCCCGAGAATCAGGTCCATATTGATATTATCAAAGCCTTCTTCCCGCGCCAGTCGAAATGCCTCGACCGTCTGTGCCACAGTATGCCGACGACCGATCAGATCAAGGGTTTCCTGCTTCATCGTCTGTGGATTGACCGAAATTCTCGTCACACCATAACGCTTCATCACACGCAGTTTCTCTGCCGTAATACTGTCCGCGCGCCCTGCTTCTACCGTAAACTCCCGCACCTGTGACCAGTCAAGCGTATTTTGAAGCTTCAAAAAAAGCCGCTCCAATTCCTCTGGTTCCAGTGTAGTCGGCGTGCCGCCGCCAATATAAACGCTGTCCAAAACGCGGTCTGCGCAGGCTTCTTTTACGAAATCGATTTCCTTTTCCACAGCGCTTAAATAGTCGCTCACGCGATTTTTCCATGCACAGATCGGAAAAGAGGTAAAGGAACAATACAGACAGGTCGTTGGGCAGAACGGAATCCCGATATAAAGGCTGTATCCTTCCTCATAATGAATTCCGGATAAAATCTGCATTTCCCGTTTGGCAATGTCAATCGACAGCTCTGTTTTTTCTTTCGATGCCAGATAGGTATGCTCCATATAGGCAGCGACTTCCTGTTCTGTTTGTCCCTGTTCCAGAAGCTGTTTCGCAATTTTCGTCGGACGAATACCTGTCAGGGTTCCCCACGGAAGCGTCTTTCCTGTTTCTTCGGAAAGGAGCGCGTACAAAAGCTGTTTTAAATCGTTTTTAACCGTCCCCCTGTCCTCCGGCGTCTTTAGATTGACTGTTTTAGTCCCTCCATTTTCAATTCCTGCACAGATGGACGTCTCATCAAATTCCACGAAAAACGCCGGCAGCCCGGCGTCACTTCGTTCTTCTTTGGTTCCTTTTACAAAAACTTTGATCTCCTGCTCCGGATAAAAGGCCTTTACCAGAGAATGGATATCATAGGCATATCTGTCTTCATTTAACGTTACAATAATCATCTTTTTACTGGCAGTAGGGATTGTACTGCTTCTCCCTTCCAATTGTAGTAATATCTCCGTGTCCCGGATAAACTTTTGTATCTTCCGGAAGGACAAAGAGTTTTTCTTTCACAGAGCGTACCAGACTGCTCATGCTGCCGGTCGGGAAATCTGTTCTGCCGACCGATTCCTCAAACAGCGTATCGCCGGAGAATAAGAAACCGCCCTCTTTACAGTAATAGCAGCATCCGCCTACAGTATGCCCTGGCGTTGCAATGACCTGAAATGAAATCCCTGCGGTTTCCACTGTCTGTCCGTCTGTCAGCCATTCATCCGCTTCGATCGTCACAACAGGGGGCATCTGGGCAGACAGGTTTAACTCCGGCGTCCGGCAGACTTTCTTCTCTTCTGCCAATGCATACACCTTTGCGCCGGATGCTTTTTTTAATTCTGCTGCGCCGCCAATATGGTCAAAATGACCGTGTGTCAGAAGAATCGCTTCCACAGTAAAGCCCTTTTCGGAGAGCAATTTGAAAATCCCTGCTCCGTTTTCCGCAGGATCGACTACGACCGCCTTTGTCCCGCCTTCCCGGTATAAAAAATAACAGTTTGTTGCGCAGACACCCATCGTCTTTCGCCCAATTTTAATTTCAGACATTCGTTTTCCTTTCCCAGAAGCCAAGCAGCAAATCGCTATTTTCCGATAGCATTGCAAACGTTGAAACGCCGCCAATTCCATATCGGCTTTCCCAATACCTGCTCGTACCTGCCGCCGGCATCGCATCAGCCCGTTGTACGCTCAATATCGATGACGCTTTCAATGTTGCGCAGCTTCGCTACGATCTGATTTAACTCTTCCCTGCTGCTGATCTCAAATGAAGTAGACAATGTAGCAATTCCCTGCTTGTTCGTTCTCGTATTCATCGTCTGGATATCAATATTGCGCTCCGTCAGTGCTTTACTGATGTCTGCTAAAAGTCCGTTTCTGTTATGTGCAAAGATATTGATCTCCGCCATATATTTCTCACCATCTGCTCCAGTATCCGAGGGCTCCCACTCCGCTTCAATGAGTCTGGCACGTTCGATCTCCGGCAGGTTTAATACATTGATACAGTCCGTCCGGTGGATCGAAATCCCCCGTCCTCTTGTCACAAAGCCGACGATCTCATCCCCGGGCACAGGAGAGCAGCATTTGGAAAAACGTACTGCCACATCATGAATCCCCTTGACCACGATGCCGTTTTTACTGTGGGGGTGCATCTGCTTCGCCTGATTGGCATTATTTTCTGCAATGGAGGCAAGCACTTCTTCATTGGTCATCACCTTCGGATGGTCTTTCTCATAAAGCTCCTGCATCCGATTGGCGATCTGACCTTCCTTGAGCGCGCCGTGTCCGATCGCTGCCAGCACGCTGTCCCAGTCCATAAAGCCGTATTTCTTCATGACAGCTGCCTGATATTCCGGCTTCATAATTTCGCCCAGGTTGATCGAACGTGCCTTACAGTAGGTGTTGAACTGATCCTTGCCCTTAGTGATATTTTCTTCCTTGACTTCGTTTTTGAACCACTGGTTGATCTTGTTTTTCGCCTGCGTACTCTTGACTACCGTAAGCCAGTCACGGCTCGGTCCCTTGGAATTCTGCGAAGTCAGAATTTCCACGCGGTCGCCGTTTTGGATTTCGTAATCGATCGTCACAAGCTTTCCGTTGACCCGCGCCCCGATCATCTTGTTGCCGACTGCAGTATGGACGCTGTAGGCAAAATCAATGGGTGTAGAGCCTGCAGGCAAGGTCTTGACGTCGCCGGTCGGCGTAAAACAGTATACGCTGTCGGAAAACAGATCCAGATCGCTTTTCAGCATGTTCATGAATTCTTTGTTATCCGACATCTCGCGCTGCCATTCCAGAATCTGACGCAGCCATGCCAGCTTTTCTTCTTCCTGTGCCTCAACCTTTTTGCCGTCGGAGGCTTCTTTATATTTCCAGTGGGCGGCGATACCGTATTCCGCCACACGATGCATTTCATAAGTTCTGATCTGAATTTCGAAAGGCTGCCCGGAGCTTCCAATCAACGTCGTGTGCAGAGACTGATACATGTTTGCCTTGGGCATCGCAATATAATCCTTAAAACGTCCCGGAATCGGCTTGTACATCTCGTGGATTACGCCCAGCGCCGCATAACAGTCCTTAACCGTATCTACGATAATCCGGACAGCAAACAGGTCATAAATCTGGTCTATGGTCTTATGCTGATTCTTCATCTTTTTGTAAATGCTGAAGAAATGCTTGATACGACCGTCAATCTTAGCTTCGATTCCCGCCTTTTTGATGTGCTCGGAAACCTCGTCCACGATTCCCTGAATATATTTTTCGCGCTCGCTTTTGCGCATCGCGATCTTGTCCACCAGATCATAATAAACGTCCGGTTCGAGATATTTTAACGAAAGATCGTCCAGTTCTACCTTGATCTTGGAAATACCGAGACGCTGTGCAATGGGCGCATAGATGTCCATCGTCTCCCGCGCAATCCGGATTTGCTTTTCGTGGGGCATATGCTTGAGGGTGCGCATATTGTGGAGGCGGTCCGCCAGCTTGATCATGATTACGCGGATATCCTTCGCCATCGCCATGAACATCTTGCGCAGGTTCTCCGCCTGCATCTCCAGCTGTGCTTCTGTTTTATTGCCGGAATTGTCCGCAAGATGCAGATGCTGCAGCTTGGTCACGCCGTCCACCAAAAAGGCAACGTCCGTTCCGAACTGTTCTCCGACCTGTTCGACCGTCATCACGGTATCTTCCACCACATCGTGCAGAAGTCCCGCCACGATCGTCTCCTTATCCAGCTCCAGATCCGCCAGGATAATCGCCACGCACAGCGGATGGATGATGTAAGGCTCGCCGGATTTACGCACCTGTCCCTGATGGGCGTTATCTGCCAGCCGATACGCTTTTTCAATCATGGAAATATCATCCGAAGGATGATACTTGCGCACCCGCTCGATCAGGTCCTGATATAGTTCTTCCGGGCTTATAAATTCCTGAATGCTCTCAATTCGTCCGTCATCCAGCACCAGCTTGGTTTTCGGCTCTTTTGATCTGTCTTCCGTTCTATCCATCTTCCGCACACCTTACCATCGTCCAGTTTTATCAGTTTCTGCCAAAAAAGAGTTACGTCGTAACTCTTTTTCGAAAATCAATTATTTGCCTTCATATACAATTGCGGAATCCAGACGATATCCTGCAATTGCTTCTCTTCCCTTCAGCCCTGCCAGCTCGATCAAAACCAACACGCCTGCAACCTCGCCGCCCAGTCTCTCTACCAGGGAGATCATCGCCTGAGTCGTGCCGCCGGTTGCGATCAGGTCATCTACGATCAGCACTTTCTGTCCGGGTTTAATAGAGGTCTTGTGCATTTCGATTACTGCCGTGCCGTATTCCAGAGAATATTCCTGAGACACGGTTTCACAGGGCAGCTTGCCCTTTTTGCGGATCAGTGCAAAGGGCTTATGCAGGTTATATGCGATGGGTGCGCCGAAAATAAAGCCTCTGGACTCTGCGCCTACGACTACGTCAAACTCCAGATCCTTTACCAGATCCTGCATGGTATCGACTGCGAGGTGCATGCCGTCAGCATCCTCCAGCACGCTCGTAACATCTCTGAAAATAATTCCCTCCTGCGGGAAATCCGGTATACTTCTTACATATTCTTCCAGTTTTTTCATTTTCCTATGCCTCTTTTTCTTCTCTTTTCTTTAAAATGGAACCCTGTCAAACGGGACTTATCGATGTTATCATTATATTATTTTCCTTCATTAAAGTCAATACAGCCGAAAGCCCGGATTTTCCCTGCCATGACAGCATCTGAAAAATCCGGGCTTTCTTATTCCTTATTCTGATGAAAAAATGTTATTGTACCAGCCAGTGCTTTGTTTCAACCTCTGCTGCGCCTTATAAGTGGTTCACCACACCCGTAAAGAGGATTTGATCGCCTGCGTCTTCGCCGTTTCCGGTTAAAACAAACGCAAACGGGCTGTCAAAGGTAAGCTCTATCGGATCGGTTTCGGGCATCAGCGCCATTTTTTCCAGTCCCATCACGGTAACTGCGGCAGCTGTCAGTCCGTTTTCGTCCACCTCAACCATTGCACTCTGCAGTGCACTTGAAATATAGAGAGCCTCGTTATCCAGAACCTCTGTCAGCGCAGCGTCTGTTGCCTGCATCAGCGGAATCCCCATGGCTTCCAGAGCCTCTTTGATCGAGAATACATTGCTTTCCAGCTTAAACTTGGGCAAAGAAAGCTGTACGCAGCGGTAATCCGCTCCGCTGATTTTCTGCAGCTTTTCTGTCGTCAGGCTCTGCAGTACCTCTTCCGCACTATAGCCGTCTTTGGGCAGGCACAGTACCATCTGCCCTCCGCTTGTCGTCCAGAGCACGATAGCCTGCATCGTCTCGTCCTCATAATAAATGCCGTCGCTTAGCTTCTGATTCATAAACTCTGCATTCTCGTCCTGCTTTGCGCCGTGGAACGTGCCCTCCGTCGTATTTTCTTCCAAAAACTGGCTGCTCCAGCTGTCCGAAAAATACAATGCATTCGCAATCGCCGCTACCGTATCCGCATCGAAGGAGTCCACAATCTCTACAATCTTTCCATCGGTCTTCTCTGAGGCCCAGCTGTTGATGGCATTTGCTGCAGAGGGATCCGAAAAGTCAACGGAAAAGAGTTTTCCATCGTAATTGTCCGAAAACAGCTGTTCAAACGTCTGATTTACCGTTGCATCCTTTTGAACGAACAATGCGTTTGCGATTTTCAATGGGCTTTCAAACGTTTCTCCATATTCTTCGTAGCTTTTTCTGCGTTCCTCCTGGGAAAGCCCGGCATTGACTGCCTTTACCGTCTGATTTAACGTTTCAGCGTCGATCCCGGCTTCGCCGATCACTTTTAACAGCTGTTCCTGTGTTGCCCCGCTGCAGCCGTTTACCAGCGCCGCCAGGGGCAGCCATGCGGAATACGGGGATGCGATCAGGTTTTCTCCCTCTTTTTTCTGCTTCAGCAAAGCCTCCGTAAAACGCAGTGCAAAGCCGTTTTCCTCATCCCGCGCAACATCCTGATCCGGTGTCTTATCTGCAGCCGTCTGATTGTTTTCATCCGTTTCAGACGTCTGATCCTGTTTGTTTGAATCGGATGTCTCCATAGACTGCGCTCCTTCCGTTTCCGTCCGGGTCTGTGCAGGCTCTTCCCCGATACTCTTTTGTCCGCAGCCGCTAAATAACATCCCCTGTGCCAGCAGGCTCAGGCTCATAAAAAGTGCAAGCATCTGTTTTTTTCTCATATCCGAAAATTCCTTCCTATATGGTGTTGTAAAATCGACAGTTTTTCAACCCTTCCGGCAGGAAATCGTCCTGCCGCAGGATTCTTTTGTGCCCTGCTATCTACATACACGCAGACAGCTGCCGTCCGGTTTCACATAGTTTGAAAATTTTTAAAAAAATTTCAGGTTGCCATATAGTCTGTCCTTCACGATACCAAAACATTCCCGCAGCACATTATTGGGCAGAAAATAAACACCGGAATCCGCAGAAATCCCGACCGGATCTAGAAAGCCCTGCTGTTTTGCCAGCCGCAGGCTTCTGTAAACATGAAAATTGCTTGTCACAATGCCGACCTTCTGAACCTCCTGCGGAATCAGCTTTCTGGAAAAGCGCAGATTTTCTACGGTGTTGGTGGACTGGTCTTCTAAAATCAGCCGTTTGGGGTCAATTCCTTTTTTTACCAGAGCATCATACATTCCCTGTGCCTCGCTGACCGGCTCGTTGCTGCCCTGTCCGCCGGACAGTACGCAGAGCGTCTCCGGATTTTCCGTCAGATAGGTATATGCCTGACACAGCCGTTTTTCCAGAACGACGCTGGGCCCGCTTTGCTTCATCTGTGCACCCAACACAATAATATAGGAAAGCTGCTGCTCCCCTTTTGCAGAAAATGTGCTGCCGATCAGGATCAGCAGACCGCACAGACAGGCAATACCCACGCCTGCAAGCACGCCGATTCCCGCCCGCAGTCCGATTGGCAAACGCATCCAGAGCCCTTTTTGTACAAAAAAGCCGAACAGACCAAACAGTGCCGTCCCTGCCAGCCAGATCAGGTAAAATTTCGTTCCGGCAGCCTTGGTTGCAACCACGCCAACACAATATACCAGACACAGTGCCGCCAGCACATAACAGAGCATCGCCATTTTCATTCTCCTCGTCCGCTTCTTCTCCATTTTAATCTCCATCCCGCATACAGTTTTATCCAAACGGTTTACTCGTTTCGAAACAGATCGTAATTGATCTTTTTGTAAAAGAGACGCTCGATTTCCTTTCGGTCTTCCATGTGCAGACCCAGAATCCACATGATCTTCGCAAGCACCGCTTCCAGCGTCATGTCGTAGGTTTCCAGAAACGGCAGCTGCTCCCGCGCTGCGCGACCCACCACATAGGTGTCCATGCTGCTGCCCTCATACGTCACCTGCGTCGCCATGATCAGGATCTTTTCATGCGCCTTGTAATGCTGCATTTCCTCCAAAAGCGCCTGACGCAGACGATCCGGCAATCCACCGACACCGAAGCCTTCAATAATAATACAGTCATACACGCTCAAAATATGCGGAATAATCTCCGTGGACATCCCCGGTGTCAGTTTTAACAAAAACACCTTCCGATCCATCCGGTTAAAGAAACGCACCGGACCGCAGATATCCTTTTGGATATAATAGACCACCGTGTTGTCGTGAATCTGCCCAAGCACCGGAAAATTGATGCTGGAAAATGCATTATAGCTGAAGGTCGCCGTCTTTTTCGCCCGCGTTCCCGCAATAATTTTGCCGTCAAACACCAGCATAACGTCCCGGCTTCGGTCGTCAAGTGCGCACCGGATGCTGTCGTGCAGATTTTTCCGTGCGTCGGTGATTTCCTGCAGAATCGATTTCTGCGCGCCGGTCAGGACAATCGGCTTGACAGAATTCTGAATCAGATAGGAAAGCGCCGCAGCCGTATACGCCATCGTATCCGTCCCGTGGCAGATCAGAAACGCGTCGTATAACGTATAGTTTTTCTGAATCAGTCCCGCCAGCTTCAACCACCACGAGGCTTCCATATTTGTCGAATCAATGCTGCAGACCTCGTATGGAACTAACTCGCAGACATCTTCAAATTCTTTCATATAATCCAAAAAATCGTCGGAGGACAGCACCGGTGCCAGACCGTTCCCGCCATCCTGTGAGGCGATCGTCCCGCCGGTTGTCAGCAATAAAATTCGCTTTTTCATACGTTCCCCGTTTCTCAGCGTCTGTCCGTGCTTCCAAATCCGCCATTGCGGACTCCGTCCGCCTCGTCATCCTCCGTGATGCCATACGGCATGAAAATCCCCTGCAAAAAGCCCTCGCCCGGATGGATTTCTAGCACCTTGCCCTCGTTGGAATCGTTCGTCAGCTTCGCCATGATATGTCCTTCATTGTCGGAATTATAGTAATCGCTGTCGATAATTCCGACGGTATTATTCAGCTGCAAACGGTACTTAAAGCCCTGTCCGCTTCTGGGAAACAGGCACAGCACCCAGTCCTCGTCCATCCGCGCACGGATTCCGGTCGGGATTTTAATCGTCTCGCCCGGCTTTAACACAAATGCCACCGGTGCAGAAAAGTCATAGCCTGCGCTTCCCGCTGTCGCCCGTTTTGGTTTTGTAATATCATCATAAATTGCACGGATTTCCGCCGTTTCATGGCCTGGGAACGCGTCCGCGAAATCCTTTTCGTACTGTGCAAAGCTCACCTTTTCAAATGCTGCAATTCTTTTCATATTCTTCTCCTGCTGTCTCGCCTGCGCACCTTTTCTGTACGCCTGCAGTCGGTTATTTTTCTATCAGAGTTCTTCGTCCGTCTCATAGTCGCCGCAGTGTAAAATCAACTCTGCCTCTGCTCCCGTCCTTTTTGATAATCTTTACCGCTCTTTCCGGACGGTAAATCTTTCCATAGCAAACCTCTGTTTCCGGAACCTGCTTTTCCTGCGTCATACTGCCTCCATCTTCCTGTTCTTCCAAAACGGCTCTGTGCCACAGCTTTTATCCTACGCGTCCATGCACTGTTTTCCCGCCGTCACAACACGAACCGGCAGCAGGCAAAGTGCCCGATGCCGGTTCGTGTTTTAACTACGTCTGATTCTACCGCAGTGTAATTCTGCGCAGAATATTTGTTACAGTTCACCCGCGCCATTCGCAAAAGCGCATCTTCGATGCTCTCCGCTGCTTCGC
>ERZ779890.4738-NODE-4738-length-11179-cov-9.374685_pt1 | contig 11179 bp, 22 predicted proteins | sample MGYA00511553_ERZ779890 | MGnify/ENA primary metagenome ERZ779890 (study PRJEB29588, sample SAMEA2152064) | human gut metagenome | biome: human gut; feature: human-associated habitat; material: faeces | place: Denmark | collected 2008/2010 ...
TTCGGCCTTCTCCGTGCAGGGGATGATCTCGATAGCGTCGAGAATCGTGATCTCCGCCACCGGCGCGGGGAACTTGCAGCCGCTCGGGTTGCTCGTTCCTTCGATTGCGAGCTGGGAAATGCTTGCTGCGCCGTCCCAATACCAAATTCGTCGGCAGTCGGTGAGCTGGACTTCCCGCCCATCTCTGGCGGCGAGGTTTCCCGCAAACACGCCGGAGCGGTCTCCGCGGACGATGACGAACTTTCCAATGTTTGTTTCTTTCATTTTTGTTACTCCTTTTCGTTCGGTTTGTTTTCGAGATTTGCTAAAATTCTTCGTAGCCGCTCTGAATCGTCTTCATGCGGCATACGGGCGGGAGCTGTTTTCTTTGGCGCTTCCGGCTCGTCCTTGAGCGGGAAAACACCCTGCCAACCACGCTGGATGCTCTGGTTGAGTATGGAGATCTTCTTCTCGTCATCGCCGGGTGCGAGCTTTTCCAGTTCGGAAAGCGTGAGAGCAAGGGCGCGGTCGGTAAGCGGTTTGCGCATCTTTTTCCGCATTTCGGCAAAATCGTTCAAAGCCGCATCCAGCGCGGAAGCGCCTTTATGTTTTTCCTCGTCAGAGGGAAAACATCTGTCTTTGTCCTTGTCTTTGTCCTTGTCCTTGTCCTTGGGGGGCGTTCGGGGGCGTTCGGGGGCGTTCGGGGGCGACTGCCCCCCGCCCTTTTCTCCGTTCTCGCGGTTTCGCGCGCATTTGGCGTTGTATTTCTCAATGTCCCTATCGATCTGCGACCTCATGCCGGGGAAGACAAAGCGTTCATTACCGCGGAGTTCCGGAGCTGCGCCGGTCGCGCTGTATTCAAGCAGCGCCCTGAACAGTCTCCCGCACTCCGCGTCATTCAGCGCTTCCATGGTGTCGAGGTAGCTGTGATAGGCATTGAAGCTCTCTAATGCCATTGTGCGCCTCCGTTAAAACGGAAGCTGTCCGTCATCCTCGACCGGTGCGAGCTGCGCGCCGGTGGTAGCGTCCTTGGTCTTGCCCTTGCCGCCGCAGAACCAGACGTTATCCGTCAAGACCTCTGCCGCCGTACGGTTCGAGCCGTCCTTGGCGGTGTACGTCTGTATCTGCAAACGTCCCGCAACAAGGATCATGTCGCCCTTGCCGAAATAGCTTTCGATGAATGCCGCCGTCGCCTTAAATGCAACGCAGTTGATGAAGTCCGTCTCTTCGCGGTTGAAGTCACGGTCAACGGCAATCCTGAAATGCGCTACCTTGTCATTTTTCGACGTCAGCCGGATTTCCGGCTCTTTCGTGAGCCGCCCCTGCAGGAGGATTTTGTTCATTGCCATCTTTGGTCATCCTTTCGGTAGATTAAATTTTTTTCGTCCCAGCATCGATAGTGGGCTTTTAGATAGTCGCGGCAGTAGTGTCCGATCTCCTGCCGCATTGTCGCCGTGCCGTTGTCGAAGGCGTCATGGCAGAGGCGGCAGAGGGTCAATACGTTTTCTTCGATGCCCAAACCGCCGCGGGAACGGGGGATGTAATGGGCTTCGGGGGAGGCATAGATCGATTTGCAGTAAACGCAGCAGTGGTTGTCTCGATCCCATACGCGCTCTTTGACGGCCTTGGGAATCGCGCACGCCTTAGCGCGTTTGCTTGAGATTCTTTTCATCGGCGTATCTCCATGTGTAACCACCAGTCTGGCGACGTTTCCCTTTGCAGCAGTTGCAAACACACGACGGCTGAAAGCCGTATTCTCTGCACTGATTCAGCGAGTTTAGAACGATTTCCGAGCCGCCGTTAAGCGGAGTGCCGATTATCGGTTTACCCATCGTAGAGCGTAGTGTGTTGGTCAGCCTCTCTTTCCAGATTCCCGTGCGGCCAAATCTGCCACGTTCGGCGGAGTAATCATAATTTCCTTGCAGGGTTGTCCATTCGAGGTTGTCTACTCGGCAATTCAGGGGGTCGAAATCCTTATGATTAACAATGGGCAAGTTTTCCGGATTTGGAATAAATGCCTCTGCAACCAGCCGATGGACAAAAGCCTTTCTCTTTTTCGGGTACGAAAGTTGAACTCTGTTGTATCCCTGCGAATTTGGATGCATACTCATAATGTGCCAATCGCCGTTGACGCGGGAACGCACTTTGCCAGAGTTGCTGATCTGGTACATCCCGTCTGTACCGGGAATATCCCGCCATTCCTCAATGGCGATTTGCGCATTCGTCAAGAATCAAGCTCCTTTCTCTGTCGGAAAGCGTTTCAACGCCAACCGACTTTGCGTCCTGCATGATGTTGTCGATCAACGCGGACATTTGTTTTACGGTGTAAGTGCTGCTGCCGTGATATGCGAGGATAATCTTTTTCCCTTCTTCCTGCGCGTCGTCGGCAACGTCGCAAAACCAACCGATACCTTTGCTTGCCCAGATCTTTTCAAATTCCGGGATAGCCGCGTAATCCATAACAAGCGTGGAATAAATTCCGACTTCGCGGATTGCGTTTTTGTATACCTCGTTCTTCGTCAGCCCGACGGCTTGCGCAACGTCTTGGCAAAGTTTCCAAAACAGTGCGTTTGCCTCAAGGCTTCGCAGCGACCTTTTAGGGCGTATCTCGTATTCCCCCGGCGTGAACGCGTAGGCAAAGTGCCTCGCGTCCACGTCCGCGGTATGGAGCTTCAAGAAGCCGCCCTCCCAAACGGCGGAATCGACCTTCACTTCTTCAACCTCGGGTTCTTTCTCTGACAGTCGCGGCAGAGCGGTTTTCCGTACCATTTCACGCTGTAATCATGCACATCATCCTTGATCTCTGCTCCGCAGTCTGCGCAGATCATCGGAAGATCGGCATTCCCACCAATGATGATATTTGCGGGCTTTGCCGGAGGCGGCGCGGTGGTGTAATCTGCCGCTTCACCCGGCGCGGTATACTTGCTTCGGTCTTTGGCGTAATAAATGTCTGCCGCAAGGCCGAGCGCCTTAGAAGCAACGGAGATGGCGTCCGTGAGAGCCATCTTGAAGCACTCATCGGATAGGTACGGCCCGTTCTTTTCCTGAGCGACAAGGGAGCTGCCGCCCGTTCCGGGGATTCCGTGAGACGCAACGCCGGTTTCTGGATCGACGTAAAATAAAAGAATGTCAAGGAAAACCGCGCGCTGCTGTGTGATGTTGTCATCAACGATTCGCTTGTCGGTGATTTCATACCACCAGCCAACACCGCAGGGGCCGAACATTTCTGTCAGTTTCTTAATGCGCCACATAGGGTTAATGTCGCTGAATCCTTTCAAGCGTCCAGCGCTGATGGGCTTGATCGCTTCGTTCGGCACCGACCGGACGGCGTTATAAATGCTCATGTTCTCGCTCATTCCGCCGCCTCCTTTGCCTCCGCGAGCTTCTTCCGGAGATCGGCAAGCTCGGCGTGCATGGCGATATTCTCCGTGCGCATCTTCCAGTAGTCATCCGCGAGACGCGCCGCGTCGTTTTTTCCTGCTCTTTCTACGAGCTCGCGGTATTCCGCGACGGTGATTCCGACGGTAAACATCGCCGTGCTCTCTCCGGTCTTTTCGTCGACGACGAAGCCGGTGTCAAATTCGTTTTTGTAGTAAGCCATTATTCAAGTTCCTTTCCGTCATAGATTTCGTTTAATGCTTTGATCTCTTTGGTGTCAAAATTGCAGATTAAAAGCTCGTGGAAGCGGTCGCGGAGTTTCTGGGCGCAGTCGTCGCAGTAGAGCCCCTCGGCGTACCGCCCGCACAAGGGGCATTTGTTTCCCCATTCGATACGGTCAGACCCGCAGGTCGGGCAGCGCTCCCAGCCGTATCCCTCGTCGGCATAGACGACGGGATAAAATCCGTCCTCGCCGCAGTCACGGCAGCGGCACGTTCTGGACACTTGACAGGCCTCCTTCCTGCGTGGTATCATGCGGGTAATGGTTGTTTTTTCTTTTGAGAGCGTCGTCGGTGTCATCTCCACCGGCGGCGCTTTCTTTTTCCGCCCATGTGGTAGAGCTTTCAGACTGTGCGAGCCACGCGAGAACGAGGGATTCCAAGAACGTCTGCATCGACGCGATGCCGTTTCTTTCCAGCGCTTGTTTAACGCGCTGTGCGGTGCTTTCGGTCAACCGGCACTGCAACCGTATGGGCTTGACGCGGCGCGGTCTGCGGGGCTTGCGCTGCGTAACAGTGTCGTAAATCTCCTGCGCTCTGGCACAAAACTTCACGCCGTAGTCGTTCGTGTGCAGCGCCATGCTCACCGTGCCCTTATTGGCTTTCGGGAACTCTTCCCGGAGGGCGGCGGCGATGGCCGTGTAACGTGTGTCATTCATTCCACACCAACCCCCACTCTTTGCCCGTAGACGTTTCTCACTGGTTTGCCGATATATATGCAGTATGCAACTTCAAGTGTTGCGCCGGAGCTTCTTTCCCATCCAAGAATCACACGCAGCTCGTCCGCCGTGTCGATCATCGCAAAGCAGATTCGCATATACGCGGCTGGGCTCATACCCTCCGGCAGCTCTGCGGGGTTAAGGACGATATGCCCCTCTGCTTCCAGTTCTGCCTTTGCCGCAGCAAACTGTTTGCGGTATTCGGGATTGCCGGTGATCTTCCCGGCCAGATAGATAATCATTAGTGCCGCCCCCCTCTCTGCATGATCGCCGTGTCCGGCATTTGAAGCCAGCGGCAGCAGTCATCGGCAAGGCTCGAAAAGCCGTAGACCGCGAAGATGCCCTCGATGACGGCGAAGCCGAGGCCGTTTCCGAATTTCCAGACGAAGAAGATCACAGCGGCTAAAAGCGTCATGATCGCGGTGGTGGCGAAGGTTGCCTTTCGTTTTGTCATGGTTGTTTGTCCTACTTTCTTTACTTTCTGCGGCGGTGGGCCGCTTTTTGTACTCGCTTGGTAATGTCGATGGTGTAATCGGCGATGGGGTGCAGCTTTGTCCGCGCTTCCCGCCGAGCTTCGCATCCGGCCTTAAATTCCGCATAACGGGGGCAGGATGCATGGCAGCCGACGTGACGCTCGGCGCAGTCCTTACACGGGGCGATCATCGGGCAAATCCAGCGGCGTGACGGTCACGCCGAAATACTTCTCGACGAGCGCCCAGATGATGCGCTCGAAGCGCTCGGCCTCTTCCGTGGTGATCGTCTGTTTCATTTTTCAGTTCCTTTCATTTCCGCCATGCCGGGCGGTGGTTATCGCTCGATATCGAGCACCTTTGCAATCGCGTTGGCAATCTTGTCATTCTCGCGTCTGCCAGCCATAAATGCGTTGATCGTGCTGACGGAGTATCCCGTCATCTTGGCAATGTCGCCATTGGTAAGCCGCCGCAGCTTCTTCTGCTCGGCGATCTTACCGCGGAAAAGCTCGTAAATTTCCATCACCCCCTTGTGCGTGTTTTGTAAAAAACATTGACTTTTTGCGGCAAAAAGATTATTGTGAAAGTGCCAGCAATCACAATACGGTTTTGCAGCTTTTTCGGAAATCCTTTCCGTTAAGGCTTGGTTTTCTGCTGCCTTTTTCGTGCAATGGATTTTACATCGATTACTATACATCAAAAATTATTGTAAGTAAATAGGAAAATCTCTAATTTTTGATGTTTGTCAAAGAGAACAAAAAAGCAGCCCCGCAATTAGCGGAGCTGCACAAAGGGGATAATATCAATGATTCCAATACGTGCCAAAAGAATTTTGAAGGAACTTCGAGATGAGGAAAGCGGCTCTTTGTCTATCGCCGAGCTTGAGACGCGGACGGGGTTTTCGTATCAGAAAGTGCGGAACTTGTGCGACTGTCTGATTGATATGGGTCTCGTTCTGCGCGGCACGCCAAAGGCTTATACATCGGATTATGTTGTTATCACCGCCAAAGGAAGATATAGACCTATTTATATTTTTAATGCCGGAGCGGACTTTCTCGCAAGGAGCGTCGTTGTCCCGATTCTTGTTTCTGTTGCGGCGGCGATCATTGTTCTGTTAGTTCAGAGCGCGTAAGGGTTGTTAATATAGATTTCGTCCGGGTCGATTATAAAACGGCTGGTTCCGTATGTGTGCTCGGCGTAGTTGCTGACTGTCCACTCGGATTTCTCAAAATCCTTGCAATCTACATCCTTCCGGCAAGCGATAGCAAATGCGCGTCTTTTATAAACGTACACGAAACAATGTTTGCAGCCGGTACACTCAATGCCCTTTAACGGTAGCATTCCTTTTTCCGTCGCTTCTTTTATTGCCTTGTTAAATGTTTTTTCCGTTTCGAGAGAAACTGTAAGCTCGTTCAGTTTTTCTTTCAGCTCCGAATTTTCCCTTTCAAGCTGATTTCTCGTTTTCATCGTCGCATCCTCCTTTTATTTTGTAAGTCCATTAAAACATCAAAATTTCGTGTAAGTCAAGAGGTATTTATGTTCTACGACAACTTGAAGAATCTTTGCAATCAGCGAGGAGTTAAGGTTACCAACGTAATTACATCGTTAGGAATAAGTCAAGGGAGTATGTCGCATTGGAAATCTGGCGGTGTTCCAAATGCGAAAACGCTAAAAATGTTTTCCGACTACTTCGGCGTCCCTGTTGATGCTCTGATATACGGTGACGGTGCTGCCAGCAATCCGGCCCCGGCCATCATCGCAGGTGTTTCGGATTCAAAAAAAGAAATGATCGAGCTGATTCTTTCACTGCCGGATGATAAGGTCAAGATTCTGCATCAGATAACAAAAGCTGCACTTGATTTATAAACCATTCAAACTGTTCCTCCGTCATCTGACAGATCATTTCCACAAGCTCTCTCCGTTCCTCGTCCATGCTCTTCCTCCGTTATGTATTTGTAAAATTCAAGCAGGAAAATAATCCGCCGGGCGTCTCGCTCCGGTGCGTCAACGGGCGTTTGCATTTTATCACTTCCCTAAATTGTTTTTCGACAATTTTCTGTTGATCCTATCGACATGAAAATTTATTCTGAACATAGCCGCGACAAAAATTTAATAGGAGATTGGATATTATGAGAAAGAAACTGCTTGCCCTTGCCTTGGTTTTTGCGCTCATTTTCACGCTTTGCGCATGCGGCGCAAATGCTCAAACGGCGAAAGAAGAAGCAAGTCATGTTGTTGAAGCGACAGCCACACCGGAACCGACACCAGAACAGACGCCGCAGCCGGAACCGGTAATTGATTACGAAATAACGTACACAAACTGCAAAGTTGGAACGGATGACGCTGGGAGAAACACGTTTGCTCAAATCCTTTTCGTCGTCGAAAACAAGGGCGACTGCAATATAACGTTAAGTTATGAAAAACCGAGTTATGTCGATCTCGTGGACGAAGCCGGAAACATTGTTGAAACGAAGAACATCGGTGGCGGTTATCCCAGCGTCATAAAGCCAGGCGAAAAATCGTACTTCTTCCAGCAGGAAGTTATCACAACCGAAGAGCGGAATCTTACAGCCGTTCCGTCCATTGACTTTCAACAAGCGTTCGAGGAAATTACTTTTCTGCCGACAAAGGACGTGACCTTCGGCAGAGACACCCGCCCATATAACCCGTCCGGTGTCATTGCTTCCGGCATTGTGGAAAACACAACCGGAAAACTGGTAACCTATTGTAACATTTATGTTGTTCTGTTCTCCGGCGATGATCCGGTCGGCGTCATATCATCTTCTCCGATCCGATACATGAGGACAGCGAGGCGGAATTTGAGACAATGGACGGGCGCGAAATGCAGCGCTTTGTCAATTTCAATGATATAACGTCTTATGAGGCGTCCGCTTACATCATAAAGTGAGAATTGCCCCGGCTTTGGCGGCAACCTCTGCCGGGGCTTCGGGTAAGGTGGTAAACCGACACGTCTGCCACGATTCAAGCGTACCCTTTTCTGTTTGTAATGTCCATGTTGTAAATCACAAATCAGGAGGAAGATTCAAGAGCCGTTCCCAAAACTTTCGGGAAATCCAACAACTGAATGGAGATGGAGAAAAAGTGTCCGCGCTCACAGACCTACAACCTTACTTAGACGAGTATCCAGCCAAACTTCGCAAAGCGAAAAATGCCAGCGGCTTCACCCTGCAAGAATTGTCAGACCTGTCCGGCGTACCCTATAACAACGTCTGCGACACAAATGCAGGGCGGGTCAAGCACCCGCTCCTTTTTTTTATGCCGCTGCCACTTGCAAGGTATTGAATCTATCGCTGAATGAGCTTGTCGGTCTGGATGAACAGCCGGACACACAGCATGTCCATGATCTGGAATTGGAGAACGTGCGGTTATCCGGCGAAGTAAAGCATCTGCAAGAAATGAACGCAGGGCTGAGAAAGCAGGGAGAAACCCACACAAGGACAATTTATATGCTCATAGGCGTATGCAGTATTCTTTTGTGCGCCGTTGTATGGTACGTCATATTTGACATCCAGGTAGAGACCGCCGGTATTTTCCGCTCGGCTGGGACAAGCATTTTTGCGGGCGTCCTCGCCCTGATACTGAACGCCTCCGTCGCAATCATCATTTACGCGTTCAAAAGCATTCACAAGGGGAAAAAGAAATGAGAGTTGCACTTTATGTCCGCGTCTCCACGGAAGAACAAGCCGTTCACGGCCTTTCCGTCGATGACCAGAAAGAAAGCCTGAAAAAATGGGCAGAGGAAAACAAGCATAAGGTCGTTGATTATTACGTCGATGCCGGGGTAAGCGGCAGAAAAAGCGTGTCAAAGCGGCCTGAATTGCAGCGGCTTCTATCCGATGTGGAAGCGGGGAAAATCGATCTCGTCGCATTCACAAAGCTCGACCGGTGGTTCCGCAACATCGGGGAATTTTATAAGGCGCAGGAAGTCCTCGACGCGCACGGCGTTGTCTGGCAGGCGACATATGAGGATTATGAGACAGCCACCGCTGCCGGTAGGTTAAAGGTCAACATTATGCTGTCCGTCGCGCAGGACGAGGCAGACAGAACGTCAGAGCGCGTTAAACGGATCATGCAGCACAAGCGGGAGCTTGGCCTTTGCCCGGCGGGTAAAACGCCCATCGGGTTAAAGGCCGTCGAGAGCCGCCTTTGCATCGACGAGGAAACGGCGCATATTGCTAAGCGAATGTTTGAGGACTACATCGCAACGGGAAGCGTTAACCATGTCAAGAAGATGCTCGTTTCCGAATTTGGAATAGTACGCGGCAATCATCACATTAAAAACGCGCTGGGCAATGAACGATACATCGGAAAGAATAACGGGATTCAGGTCTGCGACGCGCTGATACCGCCGGAGGATTTTGCCCTTGTACAACGGATGCTGACGGCGAGAAGCATTCGCAACAACGGATCACGGCATACTTGGCTTTTCTCCGGCCTTGTCTGGTGCGCCGAATGCGGCCACCGGCTTGTGACGCATTCGACACGGCAAAGGGGCACAGACTACTTTTATTACCGCTGCAAAAATTATGAAATAGGTCTTTGCAGCCACAAAAAAAGAATCAACGAGGCGGAGATCGAGGCGTACCTGTTGATGAAGCTGCCGATTGAGGTGCAGGCGCACAACGCAAAGCTCAAGGCGGGAAAAATAAAACCGCCGGTCGATACGGCGGCGATCAAACGGAAAATGGACAAGCTGACAGACCTATACCTCGCCGATCTAATCAACCGCGAGAAGTACGAGATAGAATACACAGCCCTAAAGGAAAAACTGAACGTACCGCCCGAACCAAAGCCCATCGACGAAGCGCTTGTAATGTCATTGATCGATGCTTATGACAAGCTGCCGCCCAGCGGGAAAAAGGAAGCATGGAATCGCTTCATCCGCCGAATTGTCATCGCAAACAACGGCGACATCTTTTTTGAGCTTGTTTAGTTATAAAGTGCATTAACACCGGAAACGGTATAGCCAAAAAACTTTTGCAGCGTCTCCACATCACCGCGATCCCACGCGACCTCGATCGCGTGGCGGATGGCACGCTCTACGCGGCTCGGCGTCGTGGAAAACTTCTTCGCGACCTCCGGATAGAGGACCTTTGTCACGGCGTTGATGGCGTCCATGTCGTTGATCGTGAGGATGATCGCCTCGCGCAGATACTGATACCCCTTAATATGCGCCGGAACGCCGATCTCGTGGATGATGTCGGTAACGACGCTCTCGAGCGAGGCGTTGTCCGCCTTCGCCTCCGGCGCGATCGCCGCGGAGCTTCTTGTTCCGGTGACGGACAGCGGCTTTTTGCCCGCCTGCGCGCACTGCCGCAGACGCTGTATCAGCTCCGGCGTGTCGCACGGCTTGGAGAGGAAGTATGCCGCGCCGAGCTCCGCGCACTCGGCAACGACATGTGCGTTGACAAACCCGGTAAGTACGACCACCGGCGGCGCGGAGTCCTTCTCGGCGAGCTTGCGCAGCACGCCCAGTCCGTCCAGCCGCGGCTGCACCAGCTCTAGCAGCACAACGTCCGGGTGCAGCGCTTCGATCTTGGCAAGCGCATCCGAACCGTCAGAGGATGTCCCCGCCGCTTCCATATCCCCCTCCTGTGAAAGCAGGCTCTTCATCAACAGCTGAAAATCCTCGTTCGGGTCGGCGATCAGCACGCGTATCTTGGTTTCCATAATATTTCCTCCATAATTATGAACTGCAAGCAGTTTGCTGATGTTTTTTTATGCTTGGCTACATTGCTTGACTAATTTAGCACAAAACAGCGGCGCGTCGCAGGAAAAACTTGTCGAAACTGTCTTGATATTTGTTCGCCGCCTTCCCGACGATTTCGACAAGCGGTTGCAATGATTTACATAATATCTTATCAAAATATGCAGTGTCCCGTCGAATCCCATCGCCTGTTTTTCGCCGGTATTCCACTCTGCGCAGTTTCTCTGCCGGAAATTCCGTGTCTTTCGCCGCAGCGGTCCCGAGCCGGGCGCGGGATCTTCTTCCGGGAAGGCGCGCCGGATCGTGCTGTATGAGAAAAAACCGGTCGGCAGCGTGGCTCTTCAAAGGCTTTCCGATGGAGGGTTTTCCCAAGGAAAAAGACGGTCCGCAGACCGTCTTTTTCCTTACGAAGCCGCTTCGAGCATATTCTCCATGGAGATGCCGTATCCTTTGGTGGGGTCGTTCACGAGCACATGCGTGACCGCGCCGACGATCTTTCCGTTTTGCAGAATGGGTGAGCCGCTCATCCCCTGCACGATGCCGCCGGTCACGGCGAGAAGATCGCCGTCCGTGATCGTGAGCGTGAGCTTCCCGCCGTCGCCGCTGCGCGCGATGCGCGTGATCACG
>ERZ779890.4741-NODE-4741-length-11174-cov-3.257307_pt1 | contig 11174 bp, 7 predicted proteins | sample MGYA00511553_ERZ779890 | MGnify/ENA primary metagenome ERZ779890 (study PRJEB29588, sample SAMEA2152064) | human gut metagenome | biome: human gut; feature: human-associated habitat; material: faeces | place: Denmark | collected 2008/2010 ...
TCCCCTCCCCACACCCCTCCCCTCATCTTCCAAAGACTTTTGTAACCGGCATCAGGCGCGGCGTTGTATGCCGGGCGGGGCCGGATGAAGAAACTTTAATGTCTGCGGGGGCTCACGAACTGAGTGCGGGGGATTGCTGCGCTGCCTCGTTTCCTCCTGAACTCCTTTCGTGCAGCCTCCCCCCGTCGAAGTTTTTGCTGGAGGGGGTACAAGGGAGGGCGCTTTTTCAAAAAGCGTCGTCCCCCGATTCATCCGTCTTCATAATGAGAGGCTCCACAAACGCGGGAGCGAGGGCAAGGCACAGAGACTTTTGGGAAGGCGTTTTTTTCCTGTGGAAAGACAGCCTTCCCTTTCTGTTATAAAGAAAACCCTGTTGTCGTCATTTGCCAATCGGTGAAGCATGTCTTATTAGTTGAGGGATGCGGTGCTCGCCGTGTATCCTCTTTTTCGGGAGTTTTCATGATAGGTTTCCTCGTACGCAAGATTTTCGGTAGTAAAAACGATCGTTTTCTGAAAAAACTCAGGCCGCTGGTGGCTAAAATCAATGCGCTTGAGCCCGAAATGCAGGCCCTTGCGGATGAGGAACTGCCGCAGCGCTTGGCCGTCTATAGGGAACAGGTGCAAAACGGGGAAAAGGATCTGGACGCCGTTCTCCCCGAAGTGTTCGCCTTGGTCCGCGAGGCCAGTACCCGCGTGCTCGGTATGCGGCATTACGATGTGCAGCTGCTCGGCGCGATGGCTTTGCACAACGGCAAGATTGCTGAAATGAAAACAGGCGAAGGCAAGACCCTCGTCGCCACTCTCGCCGTCATCCTGAACTCGCTGGAAGGCAAGGGCGTCCACGTCGTTACCGTCAACGACTACCTCGCCAAGCGTGACGCCGAATGGATGGGCCGGCTGTACAACTTCCTCGGCCTTTCCGTGGGCGTCATCGTCGCGGGCCTGAGCGACGAACAGCGCAAGGAAGCGTACGGCGCGGACATCACCTACGGCACGAACAACGAGTTCGGCTTCGACTACCTGCGCGACAACATGAAATTTTACGCCGAGCAGCTGGTGCAGCGCGGCCACCATTACGCCATCGTCGACGAAGTGGACTCCATCCTGATCGACGAAGCCCGTACGCCGCTCATCATCTCCGGCGCGTCCGACGAATCCACCGATCTGTACCAGAAGGTGGACGAAGTTGTCCGCACACTCGAAAAGGAAAAGCACTACACGGTCGACGAAAAGGGCAAAACCGCGTCGCTCACCGACGAAGGCGTGCTGTACGTGGAAGAACAGCTCGGCATCGAGAACCTCTACGACACCGCCAACATCACCGCGCAGCATCATGTGTTGCAGTCCCTTAAGGCGCACACCGTATTCCGCCGCGACGTCGACTACATCGTGAAGGACGATCAGGTCGTCATCGTCGACGAGTTCACGGGCCGCCTCATGGCCGGACGCCGGTTCAGCGACGGCCTGCATCAGGCTCTCGAAGCCAAGGAACACGTCACCGTCGCCGCCGAGAACCAGACCCTCGCCAGCATCACGTTCCAGAATTATTTCCGCATGTATGACAAGCTGTCGGGCATGACCGGCACGGCCGACACCGAAGCCGTGGAATTCGCCCAGATCTACGGTCTGGAAGTGTCCACCATTCCGCCGAACCGCCCCATGGTCCGCAAGGACATGCCGGACCTCATCTACCGGACGCGGCGTGAAAAGATGCAGGCCATCATTCAGGCCATCAAGGAACTGCACGCCACGGGCCAGCCCGTGTTGGTGGGTACGATTTCCATCGAAACGTCCGAACTCATTTCGCAGCTCCTGAAACGCGAAGGCGTGCCGCACAGCGTGCTCAACGCCAAGCACCACGCGCAGGAAGCCGAAATCGTCGCACAGGCCGGTCAGGCCGGCAAGGTGACCATCGCCACCAACATGGCGGGGCGCGGTACGGACATCAAGCTCGGGGAAGGCGTCGTCGAACTCGGCGGCCTGCACATCCTCGGCACCGAACGCCACGAGAGCCGCCGTATCGACAACCAGTTGCGCGGCCGTTCCGGTCGTCAGGGCGATCCGGGCTCCTCGCGTTTCTATCTGTCGCTCGAAGATGATCTCATGCGCCTGTTCGGTTCCGACCGCCTTTCCGGGCTCATGCAGAAACTCGGGATGCAGGAAGGCGAGCCCATCGAGAACAACATGGTTTCCCGCGCCATCGAGAATGCCCAGAAGCGCGTGGAAGGCCATCACTTTGAAATCCGTAAGACCCTGCTGGACTATGACAACGTCATGAACCAGCAGCGTACCGTCATCTACAGCCTGCGCCGGGATCTGATGCAGGAGCCGGATCTTGAGCCCATCCTGAACGAGTATTTGTCCGATCTGCTGGACGATATGTATGCCGGGCTCGAAGTTTCCAAGGCCGCACGCGACATCGAAGATGAAAAGCCCGTGCGCGCCCGCCTGTCCGAGGTCATGAACATCGACCGCGTGCTGCCCGGCGATGCGCCCCTGCCGACCCGTGAAGAGGCGCAGGAACTGGTGCTGTCCATCATGGCCCAGTTGCGGGAAGAGGCCGGGCCGCTGTACGCGGACCTGCTGCGTTACTTCCTGCTTGAGGAACTGGATCGCGGCTGGAAGGAACACCTCCGCAACATGGACTTCCTGCGCGACGGCATCGGCCTGCGCGGCTACGGCCAGCGCGATCCCAAGCTGGAGTACAAGCGTGAAGGCTTCAACATGTTCCAGGAACTGCTTGTGCACATCCGTGAGGGAGCGTTCCGCGCCCTTACCCGCGTGCGCGTGGAGCAGCGGCCCACGGAAGTTGCGGAAGAAGTTGTCGCCGCGCCCGAGCCGGAACCGATGTTCCAGCACAAGGAGCAGCCGCAGCAGCTTTCCTACTCCAACGAACCCGAAGATCTGCTCGGGGCTCCCGCTCAGGCCAAAGCCGAGAACAAGCCGGGCCGCAACGATCCCTGTCCCTGCGGCAGCGGCAAAAAGTACAAGAAGTGCTGCGGCGCGAACGAGAAATAGTGAAAGCGGTTTTGGGAAGGGGAGAGTGTTCCGAAAAAGCCTCTCCCTTCCTCAAGATTGCCAGCGAGGGCACAGCCCTCCCGCCTCAAGGCTTTTGCGTAGGGGATCCCTGTGTGGGGATTGCCCCTGACACAGAAAAGATTGCATGTGCAAACGCCTCCTGTGCTGGTCGCGGGAGGCGTTTTTTGTGGGAGCTGGAGGAGGGATCGGAAACGCGTGAGATTGTCATGGCTTTTTCAAGGGAGTTCGGAGAAACTGAATCACCTCCTCGTTGGGATATGAAAATGGAAAGATGTTTGGGGAGGTGGCTGAAAGGCCCCCTTTTTTTGTTTGAGCTGCAAAGTGAGGTAGTGATGCGAAACCGTCTGGTGTTGTTGGCGGCTTTGATGTGGTGTCTGTCCGGTGTCGCGGCAGCGGCTCCGGCGATGGATATTGTGCTGTATCCTTCGAGCGCGCAGGTGCAGGTTGACGATACGCTGCCCGTGAAGAACGGGGCGGTGGCCTTTGTGGTCCCTGCGGGTACCGACTTGGAGTCTCTCGTTATTTCCTTGGATAAAGGCGAAGTCATCAGCCGCCGGGCAATCCCGGTTCTGGTGGCGGACAGCGAGACCGTAGCGGCGTTGCGCCAGGATTTGGCCGAAGCGCGTGCACATGCGGCGGGGCTGGAAGGCGAAGCCGCAGCGGTGGCGGCGCGGATCTCGCTGTGGAGCAAGGGCGCGCTGGCGCAAGAGGTTTCGATGGCGGAGATGGAAAAGCTGGATGCGGCTATGCCGGAACGCCTCAAGGCGTTGTATGTGCAGGCCGCAGCACTGGAGCCGCAGGTCAAGGAAGCGCGGGAAGGCGTGGCGCGCCTTGAGCAGGCCTTGTCCGAATACGGCGATGCGGCGACGGGCACCCAGGTCGAGGCGCAGGTCGGCGATCTCTCCGGAAATGTCCGGGTACGCTATTCGTACATGCTGTCCGGATGCGGCTGGTCTCCGGCCTACCGGTTCGATGCGGAGCCGGAAAAGGGATTGGTGCGTTTCACGCAGCAGGCGGAAATCCGGCAGGCGACGGGGCAGGACTGGAAGGGCGTGCATCTTACGCTGGCTTCCGCCGATCCGGGCAGCGGATTGCAGCCGGGCAGCCTGCCGAACTGGACGTTGCGGAAGGTGGAGCATATGCCCCGGGCGCTCGCCGCGAGCCCCGTCATGGAGCAGGCGGCGATGGACGCGGCCCCCAATATGATGATGAAGGCGGCTCCGCCCTTAGATGTCCGTGAAATGGCGACGTTCGCGGCGTGGGACTTGGGGACGCGCACGGTTCCCGCCGGTCGGCCCATGCTGTTCGAGTTGGCGCGGGGTGACTGGAAGGCGTCGTTCGTCCGCTTGGCCCGTCCCGGCTACGGCGGCAAGGCGGCGTGGCTGATGGCCGAGGTTCGTTTGCCCGAAGCCGTGGACTGGCCGCATGGCCCGGCCCAGTATTCGGTGGACGGGTTGCCCGTGGGGGCGGGAACATTTGCGCTGTCAGGGGATCACGAGGATATGTTCTTCGGCAGGGATTCCCGTGTGACGGTGGACATGAAGCAGGATCTCCGCCAGAGCGGCAGCAAGGGCTTTGTGGGCAAGCGCCAGACCCGCGACTGGAAGTGGACGATTGAGGTAACCAACAGCCATACGCAGCCCGTTGCCGTGCGCGTGGAAGATCCCGAACCGCAGATCGGCGACAGCGCCATCGAGGTGAAGGTCGTCGCCAAGCCCGCCCCGGTTGTGAAGGATCACGTCAACACGTGGAATCTCACCGTGCCCGCTTCCGGCAAGAGCGTCATCGACTACACCGTCGAGGTGGACAACTCGCTGATGGGCGAACACCATTTTGAAATGGTCGTATCATAAATCATATAAATAAAAGTCAATCATTAAAATAAAACGGAGAGTGTACGAATGAACGCATATGAAATCGCACGCGCTGAGGCGACCCGTGTCGTCGAGGCAGCTTACCACAAGGCTGTTGCAGCAGGCGAGCTGCCCGAGGGCAGCATCCCGCCGGTCGCAGTAGAGACCCCGAAGGATTCCTCCAACGGCGACTGGGCGTCCACCTTTGCCATGCAGTGCGCAAAGCCGCTGCACATGGCGCCGCGCAAGATCGCAGAGGGCATCGTCGCGAACCTCGAGCTCGAGGGCAGCATCTTCGACACCGTGACCATCGCAGGCCCGGGCTTCATGAACTTTACTCTGAACCAGAGCTGGTACGAGAAGGCCGTCCGCGGCGTATTCGAGATGGGCGAAAACTACGGCCGCACCAAGGCTGCAAAGCCGGAAAAGGTCATGGTCGAGTTCGTTTCCGCCAACCCGACCGGTCCGATGCACATGGGCAACGCGCGAGGCGGTGTTCTGGGCGACTGCCTTTCCTCCGTGCTCGACTGGTCCGGCAACGACGTGACCCGTGAGTTCTACATCAACGACGCGGGCAATCAGGTAGACAAGTTCGCGCACTCGGTCGAGGGCCGCTATATTCAGGAGATCCGCGGCGAGGACGCGATCGAGTTCGACGCTTCGTGGTATCAGGGCGACGACATCAAGGCGCTCGCGCACGATCTGGTCGAGCAGTACGGCGACAGCCTGCTCGAAAAGACCCCGGAGGAGCGCTTCGCCATCATCGAGGGCTACGGTCTGCCGACCAATATCGCGCGCATGGAGCGCGACCTCAAGCGTTACAAGATCAACTATGACGTCTGGTTCCGCGAGTCGACGCTGCATGAGAGCGGCTATGTCAAGGAGACCATCGACCTGCTGACTGCGAAGGGCGCGACCTACGAGACCGAGGACGGCGCACTCTGGCTGCGCTCGACCGACTTCGGCTGCGATAAGGACGACGTCCTGCGCCGCGCGAACGGCTTTTACACCTACTTTGCGGCGGATATCGCCTACCACCGCAACAAGTTCGAGAAGCGCGGCTTTGACCGCGTCATCAACATCTGGGGCGCGGATCATCACGGCCATGTCAAGCGCCTGCAGTGCGCGCTCGACGCGCTCGGTCTCGACGGCTCGCACCGTCTGGAGATCGTGCTCATGCAGCTCGTGCGCATGATGCAGGGCGGCGAGGTCGTCCGCATGTCCAAGCGCACCGGCAAGAGCCTGACGCTGACCGACCTGCTCGACGAGATCCCGGTAGACGCAGCGCGCTTCTTCTTCAACAGCCGCGCCGCTGAGACCCAGATGGAGTTCGACCTTGACCTTGCCATCAAGCAGGACTCCGACAATCCGCTGTACTACGTTCAGTATGCGCACGCGCGCATCTGCTCCGTGCTCAGAAACGCACAGGAGAGCGGCATTGCGCTGCCGGACGCAGAAAAGACCGATCTGTCCGTGCTGAGCGGTTCGGACGAGTGCCAGCTCATCAAGCAGATCGCGCTGCTGCCCGAGGAGATCGTGCAGTCGGCCGTCAGCCGCGACCCGTCCCGCCTCAACAAGTACGCCGTCGCTCTGGCGCAGCAGTTCCACCACTTCTACAACGCCTGCCGTATCAAGGATGCGGAGCCGGCGGTGCGCGACGCGCGTCTGATCCTGTGCCTTGCAGCGAAGCAGACCATCGGGAACGTGCTGAAGCTCATCGGCGTAGAGGCGCCGGAGTCGATGTAACAGGCTGTGGAGTTGACTGACAGGCAGCAGACAATCGTCACGCGGAGCGCGTGAGGAGAATATTTCATGAAGAAAACAGCAAAAAGACTGACGGCACTGGCGCTGGCGCTGGTGATGGTGCTGGGTCTTACCACCGGCGCGGGCGCTGCGGGCGCAAAATACAGCTCGTGGTTCGCGCCCTATTATAAAGAGATGCAGGAGCTGGGCATCCTCCCGTCCTCGTTTACCTCCGGCGATCTGACCGCCACCATCACGCGCGGCGAGATGTGCGAGCTTGCGGTCGTCGCGTTCGAAAAGGCGACCGGCAACGTCATTGACGAGCTGGAGCGCACCGATTATTTCACCGACACCACCGATAAAAACATCCTCAAGGCGTATGAATACGGCATCGTCAGCGGCTACCCCGACGGTTCGTTCCAGCCGGGCAAGACGCTCACGCGGCAGGAGTTTTTCAAGATCATCCAGAACTTCTGCGAAGCTGCCGCCTACACCTCGACGCGCTCGAAGGATTTAGGCTCGTTTGCGGATTCCGGCTCGATCGGCGCATGGGCGCGCGAGGCCGCGCAGCTGTGCGTATCCAACGCCTTTGTCGACGGCACGAAGACCGGCTCTTCCTACTACCTCCGCCCCACCGAGGGCGCAAGCCGTCAGGAAGCAATGGTCATGTTCCTCCGCGCTTATAAAGACGTGCGGCAGTGGTACCACGTCAATATTACAAACGCCAGTGTTGCTGGTACTGTGTCTGGTCCTGAAGAATTTACTGACATCAGCAGCACTACTATGTATGTTACTGCCAGTAAGTTGAATGTTCGAGCCTATCCTTCCACCGATGAGCACGGCACAATTCTTGGAAAGCTCAGCTACGGCGCCACTGTCACAGTAACGGGAAAATCGTCTAGCTGGTATCGCATTAAATATAACGATAATGGTGTCACTTGTGATGCCTATGTTTCACGCGAATATGTAGACACAACGCCTACCGGAAATGGTTCCGGCTCTACCGGCGGCACCTCCTCCGGCAGCGGCACGGCAACCGATATTGCGAACTTCGCCATGAGCTTCGTCGGCTACAGCTACGTCTGGGGCGGCATGTCGCCGTCGACCGGCTTCGACTGCTCGGGTCTGATGTACTATGTCCTTACGCAGTACGGCTACAGCATGAAGCGCGTGGCAAACGACCAGATGACGCAGGGCACTGCAATCTCGCGCGATAACCTGCAGGTCGGCGACCTTGTCTTCTTCGGCTACGGCAGCTACGCCAACCACGTTGGCATGTATATCGGCAATGGGAACTTCGTCCACGCCTCTACCCCGTCCACTGGCGTTCGTGTCAACTCCCTGAACGAGACCTATTACAACACCAGATACATCGGCGCGCGCCGCATTATCTGAGCATCAGAAATCAGCCAAAGCCCTCCCGGAACCTCCGGGAGGGCTTTCTTTGCAGTCAAAGCAGAATACAGATCATACCGCCGGTATTTTCGTTGATCATGCGCGCGAGGGTTCTCGTGAGCTTCTGGCGCGCATCCTCGGGCATACGCTGGATTTTGGTGTTCAAGCCTTCCGTGACCAGATCGTAGAGCGATTTGCCGAAAATGTTGCTCTGCCAGAGCTTTTCCGTGTCGCCCTCATACTCGCCAAGCAGGTATTTGATCAGTTCGTCCGACTGCTGCTCGTCGCCTACAATCGGGCTCAGCTCGGTCTCGATGTTGGCGCGCATGAGATGAATCGACGGCGCGCTTGCTTTTAAGTGCACGGCGTAGCTGCTGCCCTTGCGGACAATCTCCGGCTTATCCAGATGCAGCTCTGACGGGTCCGGCATGACGATGCCGTAGCCCGTGGCGCGCACCTGCTCCATTGCGCTTTTGACGCGCGCATACTCCTGCTGCTCTGCCGCCAGATCCGTAAGAATCTGCATGAGGTCGAGCTCCCCCGCAATCTCCAGCCCCGTCTTTTGGGACAGGAGCTCATAAAACAGCGACTCTGGAACCGACAGCTCTGCCGTAATTGTGCCCGTTCCCAGATCCACATCCGTCACGGCAAACGATTGTACCTGCGCAAGCTTCAGAAGCTCCTTCATCGCAGGCTCTGCCTGCGCAATCTTCGTGAGCTTTCCCGCCTGTTCGCGCATCGCGTCATAGAGCGCGGTTTTGACCGGGCTGTCGTCCGGCAGCGCCCGCACCCAGCCGGGCAGGAAGAAGCGCAGCTCCGTCGCCGGAAACTCATACATAAGGTCCGTGAGGATGCTCTGAATCTGCTCTTCGTCCATCGTGAGTGCATTGACTGCCCGCGCGCCGACGCCGTATTGCTGCGACAGCCTGCGCGCCTGATTTTTTGCCTCTGCGCTCTCGGGGTGCTCGGAGTTCACCAGAATCACAAACGGCTTTCCGGTTGCCAGCATGTCGGAAATTGCGCGGCTTTGCGCCTGTTCATAGTCACCCGCCGGAATATCCGTGATGCTGCCGTCCGTCGTCATGACAATGCCGATGCTGCTGTGCTCCTCCATGACCTTTTTCGTGCCGATCTCCGCCGCCTGCGCCAGCGGAATTTCCTCCGGCGCCCACGGCGTCATGACCATCCGCGGCGTTCATTCCTCGTCTGCGCCCATTGAGCCCGGCACCAGATAGCCGACCGAGTCGATCAGCCGGACCTTGAGCTTTGACACGCCGTCCGGCGAAATTTCCACCGCCTGCTCTGGCACAAATTTCGGCTCCGTCGTCATGATCGTCCGCCCCGAGCCGGACTGCGGCAGCTCGTCTCGCGCGCGGTCGCGCTGATAGGTGTTTTCCAGATGGGGCAGCACCAGCTGCTCCATGAAGCGCTTGATAAAGGTTGATTTTCCGGTCCGGACCGGTCCGACAACGCCGATGTAGATGCTGCCGGCGGTCCTTTTCGCAATCTGATCGTAAAGATGCCTTGCTTCGTCCACGTTACCGCCTCCCTGTTCTTATCCCTGCTCGATGGAATCCAGCATGACCGCCATGCCGCTACACCGGAATGAGGACCAGCGTCCCCTGCTCGACCTCTCCGGTTGAAATGCCGTTTGCGCCTGCAATCGCCTGCTCGCTCGTCCGATACGCTTTCGCAAGCTCCCAGAGGCTCTGCGTCTGGTCAGCAGTCTTTACCACCACGCAGAATTTCTCCGCCGTCTTTTCGCCTTCTTCCAATGCGCCGCCCGTCAGCGTCCGCAGCGCCTGATCACAGCAGCAATCCGCATGGAAGCTCACATCATAGCGCACGTCGATTCCGCCGCCGGACGGCGCTGCAAAGCCGTCTCTGCCCGGCTGTACGTTTGCCTGGCATATTGTGCCGCCGCCTGCCGCTACCGTGCAGGAAACCTGGTCGCGCACAATTGCCGACTGGAGCGCGCCGTCCTCGTCCATGTAGAGAATGTTCACTGTTGCCGGTGCGCTCAGCTGAATGCCGCCGTCTTTTTTCTGCTGCGAGACGCTGTCTAAGTAGAGCGTGCTGTCGAGAACCGCGCGCGCCTGCTTGGGGACGCTCCCGCGCAGCGTACCGCCGGGCAACTGCCGGTCGAGCAAACACGGAAGACGAACCTCGCTCCACACAGGCGAAAAATCACCCCTTGTGGCATACGCATCCTCGGTAAGCGTCAGATCATAGCCCTGCATGGCAACGCACTGGCAAAGAAGGTTCGCCGATAACAGAATTTTTGCCGGTTCGTCTTCCATGTGCACAAGCTCCGCCTCGCTCCCCGTGACGCAGATCTGCACCTGCAGTTCGTCGTCTGCATAATCTCCGCGCAGCTCACAGTACTGTGACAGCGGAAGCTGGCGGCTCATCACCTGCGGCGTGCCGTCCGCCCCCAAAAGCAGCGCCTTGAAGACAAGAACGCCCTTGAACACCGCCTTGTTTCCCGTCAGCTTCTGCTCGGTAATCTCCGGCGTCAGCCAGTACTGCACCAGCTTTGCAGTCTCCGGCTCGCCGCCGGAAAGCTCCAGATCCTCGGTCATGGAAAACGGTTTCTCCGCATATTCGCGCGGCAGCACGCAGCGATAGTCTGCCGTCTTCGTCTGCAGCGCCTGCGGTGCGTCTTTTAACGTGCGAATCGTCTCGCCCGTTTCCTCGAACCCTGTCAGATCGCACACAACGCTCACGCGGACCAGAATTTTGCGTGAATTGATCAGCCGCGCATCTGCCGCGCGCACCCGGCACATGGCAAACAGCTGTGTCTGCGCCGTCGCCGCCGGATGATCGTAACGGACCGAATACGGAAGGTAGCACTCCAAAGCCCGCGCCTCGCTCCCGTCCTCCGGCACATACAAAAGCCCCGCGCGCACGCCGCCTGTTACCGCCGCGCCCCCGTCCCGGCACTCCTTGCCGCGCATGACCGCGCACGCGCCGGTAAAGACAATGCGTCCGCAGTCCGGGTAGCTGTCCGGGACAATCAGCTCCTGTGTCAGCTCCTGCGCCGCACTCCCGGAAAAGATCCGGCGCAAATAATCGATCGACTGCTCTTCAAAGACAAGCTCCATACTCTCAACTCCTTGTTCGTTCTGGCGGGGGCTCCCGCCC
>ERZ779890.4743-NODE-4743-length-11168-cov-10.117610_pt1 | contig 11168 bp, 11 predicted proteins | sample MGYA00511553_ERZ779890 | MGnify/ENA primary metagenome ERZ779890 (study PRJEB29588, sample SAMEA2152064) | human gut metagenome | biome: human gut; feature: human-associated habitat; material: faeces | place: Denmark | collected 2008/2010 ...
TGTCGTCCCCCGGCTGGCCGCCGTAGAGGCGCTCGCACTCGTCCAGCAGCAGCGTGGCGAGCGTTTTGGCCGTGAAGTCGGGGTTGTACATCTTCTCCATGTATTCGATGATGTTCTCGCGCTGCCAGCCGAAGTTCAGCTCCAGTCCCACGCCGGCGTGGATGCAGCCGTCGCTCATCGCGATGAGCGCGTCGCCTTCGCGCAGGGTGAGGCGGGATTTGTAGATGACCTTGTTTTCAATCGTTACGCTCGACTCGGGCAGCGGGAGGTATTTGCCGTCGCGCAGGACGATGACGTGCGGGTTGTCGTACTGGATGATTTCCGCCTCGTCGTTGCCGAGGATGCGGAGGATCGTGAATGTGGAGTAGGCGACGTTGCGGACCTTGCAGACGGGGAGCGTCGCCGCGATGGTCGCGACGCAATCCTCGATGCTCATTCCGCCTGCGACCATCGTGGAGATGATTTTCGACGTGAGGGTGGAGAGGATGTTCGCCTTCACGCCGCTGCCAAGCCCGTCGGCGAGCACGATGACCTCGTCGTCCTCGTTCGGCGAGACGCACTGCACGCGGTCGCCGCAGAGCGTTTCGCCGTCCTTATTCAGGCTGTAATAGCCGATGTCACAGAACAGGTCATTCATCGGTCAGCGACTCCTTGAGCTTGGTGAGCGCGATTTTCGTCTCGGCCGTCGTCTCGCCGAGCAGCGAGGCGATCTCCTGCACGGCGCGCATCTGCTTCTCGATGACCTTGTCGGTGATCTCGATGGTGCTGCGGCTCATGCTCTCCTTGCGCTCGCGCGAATGCTCCTCATCGGTGATGTCGCGCATGATCGCCATGATGATGTGGTAGGCCTTGTCGTAGATCACCGTCTGTTCGACGTAGCGCTTGTATTCGGCCAGATAAACGCGCTTGCCGCGGATGGAGCGGCCGGTCTCCATCACCTCGAGGAAGGGCTGCGGGTCGAGCACGCGCACGCCCTGCCCGCCGAGGATGTCTTGCGCGCCGCTGAGATTGAGCATCGCGCAGGCGGCGGCGTTGAGCTGCTGCACCTCCAGCGCTTCGTTGAGGACGATGATGCCGTTGGGCGTGTTTTTGATGATTTTATCCGAGAAGCATTCTGTCGTTGTCGAGTTCTCCGCCGCTGACTTCTTCAAACTTTTTAAGAAGCTGTTCAACAGTCAGATTTTTCTTTTCTTCGCCTCTGACATCGTAAATAATCTTTCCTTCATTCATCATGATAAGACGATTACCGTGAATAATAGCATCATGCATATTATGTGTTACCATCATGGCTGTAAGATTATTTTCCGCAATTATCTTGTCGGAAAGTTCAAGAACATTTGCAGCTGTTTTCGGGTCAAGTGCCGCTGTATGCTCATCAAGAAGCAGAAGTTCCGGCTTTTTCAGCGTTGCCATAAGAAGTGTAAGAGCCTGACGCTGACCGCCGGAAAGAAGTCCGACCTTTGATGTCATTCTGTCCTCAAGACCAAGATTGAGTGTTTTGAGGAGTTCATGATATTCTTCCTTTTCTTTTCTTGTAATACCCCATTTAAGTCCCCTTGACTTTCCTCTCTTTGAGGCAAGAGCAAGGTTTTCCTGTATTTCCATAGATGCGGCTGTACCGGTCATAGGATCCTGAAAAACACGTCCCAGAAACTTTGCTCTCTTGTGTTCAGGAAGTCCTGTGATGTTTGTTCCGTTGATTATAATAGAACCGGAATCTATCGGCCAGACACCTGCAATAGCGTTAAGTGTTGTAGATTTTCCCGCACCATTTCCGCCGATTATTGTTACAAAATCGCCGTCTTCAAGATGGAGGTTAATGCCGTCGAGCGCTACGCGCTGATTTATTGTGCCTTTATTGAAGGTTTTACGTACGTTTATAAGATCAAGCATCGTGCTCCGCCGCCTTTCTTTTCAGTCTCCCGAAGGAATTCAGCCGCTTTGCGCGGAGGTATGGCACTGCGAGGAATACCGCGACGATTATCGCCGTGAACAGCTTCAGGTCGTTGGAATTCAGCCGCAGCCAAAGGACGATAACGACGACCGCGTAGTATATCACGCCGCCGATGACCGTAAAGGTCAGCGTACCGAAGAAATTCAGATGCTTGCCGAGTATCGCGCGGGCAATAACCTCGCCGATTATGACGGCGGCAAGGCCGATGACGATCGCACCGCGGCCCATGTTGACGTCCGCAAAGCCCTGATACTGCGCCATCAGGCCGCCGGAGAGGGCGACGATGCCGTTGGAGAGAGCCAGGCCGAGCACCTTCATGCGATTGACATTGATGCCCTGCGCCGCGCTCATGTTGGGGTTGCTGCCGGTTGCGCGGAGCGCGGAGCCCTGCTCGGTGCCGAAGTACCAGTAGAACAGTGAAACGAGCGCCAGCGCGATGAGCGCGCCGGTCAGGATAGCGGAGGAAATGCTGCGGGAGGAGAGGACAAGCGAGAACTTATCCACGCTGACCGCCTTGTTCGCCGCCATGCCCATGATGCGCAGGTTTATGGAATAGAGTGAAAACTGCGTGAGTATGCCGGCCAGTATCGCCGGGATGCCGAGCTTCGTGTGGAGAAGTCCGGTGCAAAGCCCCGCGAGCATACCGGCAACGACGGCGACCAGAAGCGCCGCCCACGCGGGAACGCCCGCGAGTATCAGCATCACGGTCACAGCGCCGCCGGTGGTAAAGGAGCCGTCAACAGTCAGGTCTGCAACGTCGAGCAGACGGAAAGTGATGTAAACTCCGAGAGCCATAAGCCCCCATATAAGCCCCTGCGCAACTCCGCCGGGCAGATTCTTTACGAGCTTCAGCAGGCTGAGTGAAGCGAAATATGCCGTAATACTCACGATAAAATCTCCTTAAAACCTATTTTTATAAACGCCGACAATCCTGTCAGAGACTTTTTGAGTCTCTGACAGGTCAGCTTGTCAAAAAAGTCCTGTGAGGCCTTTTTGACAAGCTTCATCCGCCGAGCATTTTGATAATATCAAAATGCTGCTTTGCTCCAAAAGTCATTGATGCATCAAGACTTTTGGACGGCGGTTTATTGTATTTGAGGTGGGCCTTTTCTCGCTGCGGCTCGGTCACGGCGCGGCTCTGACATGCCACCGGCATGTCATTCACTACCGCGCCGCCGCTGCGCTACCCCTCAAGCTCCCCCGCGGCTCTCTTATCTGTGCCCTGCTGCACATGTTTTTTGACAGACTGTCCTGTCAGAGACTTTTTGAGTCTCTGACAGGTGCTTTTTCAGTTATCAGCCGAGAGCGATGTAGTCCTCAGGGACAGTTATGTTGAGAGCTTCGCAGTTGGTGGGGTTGTAGATTTTGGTGAACTGAGGAGCGAAGCGGATCTGCATGGTGGCGGGGTCTGCGCCCTCAACGAGTATCTCGTATGCCATTTCGCCCGTGGCGTAGCCGAGGTCGAAGTAGGAGATGCTCAGGCTGGCGATACCGCAGCCGCGGCAGATGCCTTCCTCACCGGCAATGATGGGGACACCGGCGGGCAGCGCTACGTTGTTGATGGCCTCGGTGCAGGAGGCGGCGGTGTTATCGGTCGGGAGGTAGAGCACATCGCACTCGGAGCAGGCGGTAGCGGTGACGTTTGCAACATCGTTGGAGTCTGCGAAGGTGAATTCCTTGACCTCAAGGCCGAGCTCCTCGAACATCGGGGTGATGGTGTCAGCCTGGAACTTGGAGTTGGGCTCGCCGGAGCAGTAGAGGATGCCTACGACCTTTGCGTCGGGGCAAAGCTCCTTGAGCACTGCAGCCTGACCGTCGAGCGGAGCGAGGTCGGAGGTGCCGGACACGTTGAAGCCGGTAGCGCCGGTCCAGTCGCTTATCTCAAGCGCGGAGCCGTAGTCGGTGACGGAGGTGCCGAGGATGGGGATCTCATTGGTAGCAGCGACTGCCGCGAGCAGCGCGGGAGTTGCGTTTGCCATGATGAGGTCAACGTCGTCGGAGACGAACTGGTTGACGATGACGGAGCAGGTAGCGGGATCGCCGGAGGCGTTGCCCTCTTGGAAGGTGACCTTGTCGCCGAGCTTGTCGGTCAGAGCCTGCTTAAAGCCTTCGGTCGCGGCGTCAAGCGCGTCGTGCTGGACGAGCTGGCAGATGCCGACGACAAAGGTCTGGTCTGCGGCGACGTCATCAGACGGAGCGGAGCTCTCTTCGGCGGCGGGAGCTTCGGTCGGATCCGCAGCCGGGGCGGCGGTATTGCCGCAAGCGCACAGCGCCAGCAGCATCACGAGGGTACACAGTACAGCGGTGAGTTTTTTCAGGTTTTTCATTTTTCATATCTCCTTGTCTTTGCTCGCAACGGAAAAATAAAAGTGCCGCACAAACAAGCGTTTGTGCGGCACCCTAAAAGCAGTTTAAATATCAAACATCGGGCAACTTATCGCAGCACAAAACGCTATTACTTTTTATCATAAAGTAATAGTAATAGCCGTATGCAAATGCGAAGCAATTAGCCTTCATTTCTTCTGCCTCCGTTGTTGATGGGCACACTTTACTCCTTTTAGGCGCTAAAGTCAATAGGTTTTTCTAAATTTTTTTAAAAACTTTTTTACGCCGGCAAATCCGGTGCTTTTTATCGCTGGCCGTCAGGAGATTTATGCAGTAAAAAGTACTGTAATTTTCGGTATCAAATCATTATTCCGCGCTTTTTCGCTTCAAACATCAGCTCATCCCGGAAGTCTGGGTGAGCTATTGAGATGAGCTGGCGCGCGCGGGATGCGAGACTCTGACCGCGCAGATGCGCGATGCCGTACTCCGTGACGACATAATCCACGTCGTTTTTGCTCGTCGTGCAGACCGCGCCGGGCGTGAGGCTCGCGCAGATCTTGCTTATCGTGCCCTTGGTGGTGGATGCAAAGGCGATGAAGCTCTTGCCGCCCTTCGACTGGCACGCGCCGCGGACGAAGTCGATCTGGCCGCCGGAGCCGGACATGTGCTTTGTGCCTATGCTCTCCGCGCATACCTGGCCGAAGAGGTCGACCTCGATGGCGGAGTTTATGGATATCATGTTGTCGTTCTGACAGATGACCGCCGGGTCGTTGACGTAGTCGACGGGCAGGATGGCGATGGCGGGGTTATCGTCGATATAGTCGTATATCCGCTGCGAGCCGTAGGCGAAGGTCGTGACGGTCTGGCCGCGGTGTATCTGCTTGCGGCTGTTGTTGACCGCGCCGCACTCGATAAGCTCGACCATGGAGTCGGTGAACAGTTCGGTGTGGATGCCGAGGTCGTGCTTGGATTTGAGCGCCATGCCCGTCGCGTCGGGTATCGCGCCGATGCCGAGCTGGATGCAGGCGCCGTCGGGTATCTGCTCGGCGATGATGTTGCCTATCGTCTCGCTGACGGGGTCGATCTTTGCCGGAGCCATGACGGGCAGCGGTGCGTTGTGCTCGATAAGCCCGTCAACGCGGCTGATGTGCACCTGTCCGCCGCAGATGGCGCGGGGCTGGAAGCTGTTGACCTCGAGGAACACACGCTTCGTGCGGTCGAGCAGCGCCTCGGTGTAGGAATTCGCGGTGGCGAGGCTGAAATATCCGTGCTTGTCCATCGGCGAGACGGAGAGCAGCACGACGTCATACTCGTAGTTCTCGCGGATGAGCTTGGGAATGTCGCGGTAGTAGGCCGGAAGAATATCCGCCCAGCCGCCGTTTATCGCGCGGCGCGCTCCGCCGCCTGAGAACCACGACATACCGGTCATCTTTCCGCGCAGGGACTCGTCGGCATAGAACTCGAAGGGGTAGGCGTCGAGTATCGTCTGCACGGTCAGTCCGTCCAGCGCGCCGTCGGCCGCGCGGCGGGCTATCGCGGAGACTATCGCCGGCGCCGCGGACACGGAGGTGTCCATGCCAATGCTCCAGCCGCTCTCAACGCGCGCCGCCAGCTCGTCGGCGGTTGTCAGCTTTTCCGCATACATTTTTGTGTAGTCAGTCATACTTGTACCTCCGGATTTATGTAAATTTTTTGATGTTTAAAAACCCGTTTTACGCAAAAGGCCACCCTCGCGGATGGCCTTTTTGATTACTCTTCGTTGTCAGCAAGTATGTCCTCGCCTATTTTATACACGTTGCCCGCGCCGACGGTGAGCACGATGTCGCCCGGTTCAAGCGTCTCGCGCAGGGCGGCCTCAAGCCCGTCAAAGGTCGGGAAGAAGCGCGCGCCGTCTATCTTCGCGGCAAGATCCGCGGAAGAGATACCGATGGTGTTTTTCTCGCGCGCGGCGTATATCTCCGCGAGGAAGAGGACATCGGGGCGCTTGAGCTGCGTGACGAAATCGTCAAACAGCGCCGCAGTGCGGGAGTAGGTATGGGGCTGGAAGACAACGATGGAGCGCTTGTAATTGAGCGTCTCCACGGTGTCCAGCAGCGCCTTCAGCTCGCCCGGATGGTGGGCATAGTCGTCATACACGTCCGCGCCGTTATACTTGCCCTTGAACTCGAAGCGGCGTCCCGCGCCGTTGAAGCCGGCAAGGCCGTACTTGACGGCGTTGGGGCGGATGCCGAGGCAGATGGACGCAGCGGTCGCGGCGAGGGCGTTCTTCACGTTGTGCATCCCAGGGACATGCAGGGTGACATCCGTAAACTTTCTGCCCTTATACATAATATCAAAGCTCGAATTTGCGCCGACAAACTGAATATTTTCCGCATAAACATCGGCCTTATCCGTCAGGCCGAAGGTGATGATACGGCGGGGAACATCCCGCAGCGCCTCCATGGTGTTCGCGTCCTCGGCGTTGGCGACGACGCATCCGTCCTCCGGAGTGCGCAGCGCAAACTCACGGAAGGAGTGCTGCACGTCGGCCAGATCCTTAAAGAAGTCCAGATGGTCGGCCTCGATGTTGAGGATGACGGCGACGGTCGGGTGGAAGGACAGGAAGGAGTTATAATACTCGCAGGCTTCCATGATTATCGTGTTGCCGCGGCCAACGCGGTGCCCCGCGTTCAGAAGCGGCAGCGTGCCGCCGATCATAACGGTCGGGTCGCGGTCGGCAGCCATGAGGATATGGGTGCACATGGAGGTGGTAGTGGTCTTGCCGTGGGTGCCGGAGATGCACAGGGCGTTGCTGTAGCCCTTGGATATCGCGCCCCAAGCCTGTGTCCGCTCGAACACGGGGATGCCCAGCTCATGCGCGCGGATTATCTCCGGATTGTCATCATGCACAGCAGCCGTGCGCACGACGAATTCGATATCGTCGGTGATATTAGCGGCGTCATGCCCGACATGGACATGGATACCATGGGCGCGCAGGGACACGACGTTCGGGTTCTCGTTCATATCCGAACCCACAACGCTGATGCCCATGCCCTTGAGCACCTCGGCCAGAGACGACATCGAGACGCCGCCTATGCCGACCAGATGCCCCTTTCTGCCGGGAGATAAGTAATTGTCAAACTCTATCATAAAAATCGCTCCAAATCTGGTAAATACGTGCCGGATAAATACGATCGTCAAAATGCCGCCGTGCGGCTCCCGATACGCGGAATGCTCTTGATGTTGACGCCGTGAAATGATAAAATAACAGTGGAAGCATACTCCGGCTCAAAAACTGACGCTGGTATTATAATACCCATTCCGGCTCATTGCAAGCATATATTGTGTTGTATGGCCTTATATCTCGGTAAAAATCATACGAGGAGTGTGTATATGGCGAACGTAAGCCCTCCCAAATATGTAAAGCATATCCTTATAACGCTCCAGTCGCGCGGCCATGCGGCGTATCTCGTAGGCGGCTGCGTGCGCGACATGATCCTCGGCGTGCATCCGCAGGACTGGGATATCTGCACCAGCGCCCTGCCGGAGCAGACGCTGGAAATTTTTCCGAACTCCCGCCCGACGGGGCTGAAGCACGGCACCGTGACCGTATACGTCAATTCCCGCTCCGTCGAGGTCACTACCTTCCGCAGCGACGGAGCCTATGCCGACCACCGGCACCCTACCGCGGTGAGCTTCGTCGGCGATCTTACGACCGACCTCAGCCGCCGCGACTTCACGATGAACGCTATCGCCCTCCCTCCCGACGGGCTGGTCGCCGACCCCTTCGGCGGCGTGGACGACATAAAGAACAGGATCATCCGCTGCGTCGGCTATCCGGAGCTGCGCTTTGAGGAGGACGCGCTGCGCATGTTCCGCGCGCTGAGGTTCTCCGCGCGGCTCGGCTTCACGATCGAGGAAAAAACTCTCTCCGCAATAGAGAAAAAAGCCCCGCTCGCCGCCTCGCTCGCGCCGGAGCGCGTGCGGGACGAGGTGGAAAAGATCCTGCTCACCCGCTCGCCCGAGATGGTGTATACGCTCATAGAGCTGGGTCTGCTCGACGCGTTTCTGAAAAAGCGCATGCCCGAGCCCTGGCGGCTGCACCGGCTGGGCTCGATACAGCGCAAGGCGATGCCGCGCTGGGCGGCTCTGTGCTGCGCGCTGGAGAAGTTCGGCTGCATAGATTCCGCCGAGGAATTTCTCGCTGCGCTGCGGCTCGACAGCCGGACGATACGCTGCTGCTCAAACGCCGAAGTGCTTGTAAAGCAGCCGAAGCCCGCCGACAAGGCAGCGTGGAAGCGCGCACTATGCGCCTACGGTGTAGACAGCGTGAGCTGCGCCGCACAGTGCTACGATGCTTTCAGCGGCAGCGGCAGCGCAAGGGAGCTGCGCGCAGTCCTGAAGAGCGGCGAATGCTTCTCGATGAAGCACCTCGCCGTCACCGGCGACGATCTGCTCGAGCTTGGTCTGCGCGGCAGAGAGCTGGGCGACATGCTGCGCTTCCTGCTTGATTACGTTATGGAATATCCGGCGAACAACCGCCGCGAGCTGCTGCTGACGCTTGCCAGAGGCACGGAGGAATAGAAAGATGGACAGCTGGAAACTTTTAAAATCGGAATGCGCCGGCTGCTCGCGCTGCGAGCTGTGCGAGACGCGGACTAATCTCGTGTTCGGCGTCGGCAATGAGGCCGCCGAGGTCATGTTCATCGGCGAAGGCCCAGGCGAGCAGGAGGACCTGCAGGGCGAGCCGTTCGTCGGCCCCGCAGGAAAGCTTCTCGATACGATGCTGGAGCTTATTGACCTTGACCGCTCAAAGGTGTATATTGCCAACGTCGTCAAATGCCGCCCTCCTCGCAACCGCGACCCGCAGCCCGCGGAGCAGGACGCCTGCGCCGAATGGCTTGAACGGCAGATCGCGCTCGTCAACCCTCGTCTCATCGTATGCCTCGGGCGCATCGCCGCGATGGCCATGATAAAACCGGATTTCCGCATCACGCGCGAGCACGGCCAGTGGTTTGCGCGCGACGGCAGGCGGTACATGGCGATGTACCACCCCTCCGCCCTGCTTCGCGATCCGTCGAAGAGGCCGGAGACCTTTGAAGATCTCGTTTCCCTGCGGCAGGCGATCCGCGAGGCGTGCAATATATACTGACGCGAAAAATTACAGCAAAAGAAAGGTACTCATGATCAGATTTACTCCCATAAAGCTCTCCGACAAGTCCTGGGTGGACGAGATCGTGATGAGTGAAAACAGCCCCAGCGCCGACTACAATTTCGGCAATATCTACATCTGGGACAAGCACTTCAAGCAGCTGACCGCCCGCTGCGGCGACCGCATGCTCACCAAGCTCCGCTATGACGGCAAGCCGACCTTCGTTTTCCCGATCGGCTCCGGCGAGCTGCGCCCCGCAATAGAGGCGCTGCGCGAATTCGCCGCGTGGCGCGGCTATCCGTTCTGTCTGCGCGGCATAACCGAGCATCACCGCGAGATGCTCGAGGCGGAATACCCCGGCCGCTTCGACTACACCGAGGACGTGAACAACGCCGACTACATATATCTCGCCGAAAAGCTTGCGACCTACTCCGGCAAGGCGCTGCACGGCAAGAAGAACCACTGCAACCGTTTCGAGGCGGAGTACGACTGGCGCTTTGTACCCATGACGCGCGAGCTTATACCGGCCTGCATGGACATGCTGTCGGTCTGGTCGGAAGATAACGCCGCCCGTCTCGACCCCAGCATAGCCTATGAGCACGACGCGATAATCCGCGCCTTCGCCGCCTTTGAGCAGCTCGACCTTGAGGGCGGAGTGCTCTACGCAAACGGCGAGATAATGGGCTTCACCATGGGCGAGTTCGCGAGCCGCGACACCTTTGACGTTCACTTTGAGAAGGCGCGCGTCGATATAAACGGCGCGTACCCGATGGTGTGCCGCGAGCTGACGCGAATGCTGATGGCAAAGCACCCGAACCTGAAATACATGAACCGCGAGGACGACATGGGGCTTGAATCCCTGCGCACCTCCAAGCTGTCGTATAAACCGGAGCATTTGCTGAAAAAATATATGCCAAAGCCGGAAAAACGTTATACGGAAAATGGAGAAGAAATCGTCGAATGGTATGAGGAATAAGGAAACACATTCGAAAGGAGATATTTATGAAAAGGAAACTGGAAGATTATATGGACTGGCCGAAGATCGAGGATCTGGAATATGCCGAATGCCGGAATGTTGAAGACGTTTTGGGAGCGGTGGTAGTCGAAGACGGCATCTTGTTCCGCTGTTTCTTTCCGGAAGCAGATAAAGTATTGATCAAGATCAAAGGGAAAAGCCGTACCGTTATTATGAAAAAAATGGATGACTGTGGTTATTTCGCAGCATTGATGGTTGGTAAGAAGATACCGGAATACACGTATCAAGTACAGTATAAAACGGGGAAAATGGAAATTATTGACAGCTACGCAACGGACCATTTTGTGGATGCGATGGACGAAGTCATGTTTGCCGGTGGAGAGCATGACAAAATCTACGAGAAACTCGGAGCACATCCGGGGCATGTGGCAGGATATGCCGGTACGTGGTTTGCCGTCTGGGCACCGAATGCGGTCAGCGTCAGTGTTGTCGGTGATTTTAACAACTGGGATGGCAGACTTCATCCAATGCGCCGCCTCGAAAGCGGTATCTTTGAGCTGTTTGTACCGGAAGTCGGCGATGGCGATATTTACAAATACGAAGTTCACGGATACGATGGAAAAACCGTGATGAAGGCCGATCCGTATGGTTTTTATGCCGAGAAACGTCCGGCGAGTGCAAGCATTGTCTGGAGTATTGACGAATACGAGTGGCAGGATGCAGACTGGCTGAAAAAGAGAAAACAGACCAATTGGAAAAAAGAGCCGATAGTCATTTATGAG
>ERZ779890.4745-NODE-4745-length-11165-cov-6.922232_pt1 | contig 11165 bp, 8 predicted proteins | sample MGYA00511553_ERZ779890 | MGnify/ENA primary metagenome ERZ779890 (study PRJEB29588, sample SAMEA2152064) | human gut metagenome | biome: human gut; feature: human-associated habitat; material: faeces | place: Denmark | collected 2008/2010 ...
CGTGGCGTTTTCCTGTTTTTGAGGCGTTTCAGCACCCGTTTTGACTAATAAGTCTAAAAATATCAATCTACCATTTATTGACTCTAAAATAGAGGGTTTGGTTTCAATGATATATGGATTCACGAGTGAAGAAACTAATTTTCTACATTCATTTGTTTCTTCACTCCGAAAGTCTATTTAGACAATTTGCTGGTTTTCAATATATTGAATTTCATCTGAGGTAAGTTTATAAACATCATACATCAACTTATTGCTAAAACATTCAAAATCCGTAATGCTCATCTTGCCTACTTTCAAATCATTGAAAGCAGCAAGATGAGTATTTAGTTGTTCAGTAGATAGCTTAGCAACAATAAGCTGTTCTATGGTATACTTTTTCCATCTAATAGTCCCTACTCCTGTAGTTGTCCCTACTTTAGAAAACAACCATTCAGACACGGACGAATTTAAAGCAGACAAAAGGTATTCAATACACTCGCCTTTCATGTAAAAAGAAGTTGCTTCTGGTATATATTCTCCCAAAAAGTCGAAAGCAAATTTTGATTTATCAGATATTTCTCCCCATATGATTTTTGGCTTAGAAAAATCCTCCCAATACTTGGCCCCCCAACGTTGCATAGCATACCACTCATATCGAATTCCTGTCTCTGCTTTGTTTCGTTTAGAAAGTGGTTCTTTATATTCCAACATATGGTTATATACAGCAGGATATTGTTCTTTAAACGCTTTTTCTGCCTTTTCAGAAGCACCAGTTATAGATTCATCAAATTGGTATGGGAAATGCCAAGGGATATATATTAGCCATTGCCCTGCCCAGTCATATCCATACCTCTTTATATCTCTGCCACGAAGAATCGGTCGTATAAGTTCAGCCGTCCGAACACGCTCGCCTTCTGTCTGGCAATTCGCCAATATCTCATCACGCTTTTCGGTAGATATGATAAACGCATCGTTATACCCGGTAAGGACTCCACGATAAATGTTTATATCCCAATCTTTGAGTGGTGTACCAATAGATTCAATCTTACGCCTGATACTTTGTTCAATGGGAGACAATATCACCCACGGGATAGAATCTGCAAAGTTACACTTCACGCCTTGTTGCTGCACGAAATCGCTCAAATTATTCAAGCCATTCGAATCTTGTACCAAACAAGCTTGTGTGTTAAAAATATTTGCTGCTTTTTGAGATAAAAGAATATTTGCTTCTACCGTTATTGCATCGAATATTTTTATACCTGCAAAATCTACCAACATAATAGGATTGGTCTTGCTTGCGAAATAACCTCGCAAGGCTTCACCATACCCTGCACGCATCCATTTATTAGACGTGATATAGCAAAGAAAACCATTGGGAGTAAGCAGGTTCATACCCAACTCATAGAAGAGGCAGTAAATATCACCAGTGCGTGCATAAGTTATGTAACCCATGCATTCTAATACATCGGCACTCTTACCCATAGATTGTAACTGAATGTAAGGTGGATTGCCAATGATACAGTCAAATCCCAAGAAGTTGCCTTCGGCATCGAGTACTTCTGGAAACTCTATACGCCATTCGAATGCACCAAGATAAATTTTGTTGGAGCGTATTTCCTCAAATATATTTTCTAAAGTCGCAATTTCTTTCTTTAAATCGGCAATGCGCTTGTCCGACGCTTTCTTTTCCTTTTTTGTCGGTTCAAACAGTTGAGGCGCTTGTAAGTTTGCCAACTCAGAGCGGCGTTTGTTCAATCTAACCAATCGTGCATCCCGGCGGTTGATCTCTGTTTTCAGTTTCGACTTGATTTCTGTTATAAACGTTTCCAAATCCTGCTTTTCGCTTTTACTTTGGGCATTTTTATATTTAGCTACAGCCTCCTTATATTGGCTGATGCTGATACTAGACTCTCGCAGTACGGTCTGAATACTGTCTGTCAAAGCGAATCGGTGAAGCAAAGAATTTCCACATTTGATGTTAATGTCGATATTTGGTAAGGTTTCTAAATAAGTGTAATTACTTTCAGCCGTATAGTAAGCATTCTTCAACAATTCAATCCACAGTCGTAGGCGGCAAATCTTCACAGAGTTGGGGTTAATATCAACGCCAAATAAACAGTTCTCAATGATTTGACGCTTCTCCTTGAAAAGAGTTTCCTGCATGCGGCGACTTTCCGCATTGAGTGGGTTGTAAGCAAATAAATTACCTTCGGTATCGGTAACAATCAGCTCGTCATTTTCAATGGCAAGTTGATAGTCCGCTTTGCGGATACGCTTACCGGTAGCATCTACCAAAATACCTAATTCGTATTTCAAGAGTATCAGTTCATTGAGAGCAGACACAAGAAAGTGACCCGAACCAACAGCTGGATCACACAGTCGCAAACTGTTAATTAGTTCATTAGCTTCGACTATATTGTCAATATGGTTGTATAGTTCTATACGGGTGGTACAATTCCAGCCATAATAACCATTAAACTTTTGCAACACGGTCTTGGTGATTGCTTCACGGCACATGAACATAGTGATAAAGCCTGGAGTGAATACTGAACCATCCTTGTGACCATTTATTTTCTCGAATATAAGCCCTAAAACAGAAGCATTGATGAGTGTTTTAGCCTCTTCTTGCACTTCTTCACTGCCTTCGCTCGCAAAGTTATAAGCGTCGAGAAAAGCAAACAAATATTGCAGGGTGGGTAATGCGTTGACTTGTAGATTGCGTTTTTTATTTCGTAATACGCTACTCGCCAAGACAGGAAGTACCGTACGTTGTGAAAGGCTGTTTATCTTAATTGTTTTACTTTCCAAATCTGTCACCTCGAAAAGAGAACTGTTAAGATAGGGAACGTAAGCAAAATCACGCATAATGGAGTGTGTGCGACTGCCCATGTCACGTGCAAGCACTTGGAAAAAGAGTGTGTTGAGATCATCATAGTCATGAATCTTAGTTATTGAAAGAAATTTATAGATTGCATCTCCATTGTGGTATTTCAACATCTGAGCCTCCAACAGTTTCAAGAAAAGGATACGATTCATCCAAGTAATACACAATTCCATTGCAACATTGAATAACCGTTCCTCATAATCATTCCCATACAAACGACCATTTATGTGACGCAAACAATCTTCTGCATCCAGTTGGTTAATAGTATTCTCTAGTAATGAAGCCTCGTCACGCCGTTCCACAGCTTTGCGTACAATCACGGTTTTATTATTCTCTTTGCGTTCCTCAATACCAATAATGTGTAGCAGCTCAGTGTAGAATCCACGGTTGAGCGAATTGCTGTCATTTTGGAACGATAGCTTCAAAAGATGTGTATCGCTGAATATCTTATAAAGTTCGATAAGTTTGCGTGAAGCGCTACTGTCTGTTCTATCAAGCAGGTGTTGATAGTCTTGTAAGTTGAAGTAAGTGTATTCAAGGCTATCTTTCACCTCCTCAATATAGGTTGTTGCAATTTCAGTATAGAAGAAATCGGTTTTGTTACTGGTTTTGCGTCCATCCACAAAGTCTTGAAACTCACGACGTAATTGTTTGTTCTGATAGAATTTGCGTTCAAACTCATGGGCATCAAAAATAAAGAATTCATGAATATTAGTAGCGATGAGATATTTAATATCATTGTTCTTCTTATTGACACGTTCTTTAAGATAGTATAGCAATAATTCCTGCAAAGCCTTACGATTAAGATTGTCATTAGAAATCATCTCACCTTTGTTGGTGGTACTCTTTACTTCAATCAATAACCCTATATTGGACTTGATAGTTTTATCCAATCGGATAGCCAAATCAATATCTTCTTCGGGAGCCATGTAGTATGGCTTGTAGAACGTTTCACTCAGAAAATTACGTAAATGTTCTTTTTGCGTGTGTTCTCTTTGCCCATCCACAATATTGTCTCTCAATGTGCGAAGGGCATTTTTGAATAAGTCAAAATCTGTTGTTTCAATCGCAACCTGTCTATATGCTTTGTTCAAAACTTGATTCGGTTTGAGTAGTCCCATAATGTTTGGTAAATGAGTTAATAAAATACAAAGGTAGTCTAAAAACTTGATAATAAAGAATGAACGTATTGGTTTAACGAAAGTTTGTTCTACTGCCAGCCATTATCAACAAACAATAGCAGCAGTAGATTTGACATGATTCTACTTATTATATTGTAATAGCCAGCCAAAGTAATCTTTTCACATCCGGATCTATCACAGGTTGGATAAGTTGTTAACCTGAAGGTAACCGACCTGATGGTATAGGAACAGGAAGAAGTCTGTAATCATGGCATTTACCCGGATAGAGAAGCCACATTTTTTATTGCCGGACTTCCGGCATTGCCTCATCCATGTGTGAAAAGGAGTTTTTTCTTTCACCACAACGTTCCTTTCACATACCCAAAGGGGGTAGTGGATCCAGACCTGCTTCGGCTTTCTTTTTCCTTCCCATATGACAAAAACCGACTATCCATGACTATTCCTGCCAGTGTGCCGGTCGTGCTTGCCTCTCATGGTTTCTTCCCTTATATTCGCACTGATATTTAAACGAGTTGAAAATATGGAAATATGCTACATCGAGGCCGGTGTCCTTGAGAGGATGCTGGCGCGCGCCGAGAACCTGTCCGCACGTGTGGACAGATTGTATGAGAGAAACCGCTGTAAGGAACCCGGAGAGTGACTGGACGGCCAGGATGTCTGCCTGCGCCTTGACATCTCGCCGCGTACCCTGCAGACTCTCCGCGATACCGGACGGCTGGCGTTCACCCGCCTCCAGCGCAAGTTCTATTACAAGCCCGGGGATGTGGAGAAGTTGATGGTCTACGTCGGCATCAGACGCAAGGAGAAGGAGGTGAGAGAAAGAAGGAAGAACGGAAACCTTTAAAGAGCGGAAGAGATGGAAGGCATTATCGACAAGGAGAACGAACGTGTCCGCAGGTTCTTTGCCCTGCTGGACGACATGGAGAAAAAAGTGGAACGTCTTGCCCGTGACAACCGTCCTCCCTTCAACGGGGAACGGTTCCTGACCGACAGGGAGCTTTCCGGGATGTTGAAGATCAGCCGCAGGTGCCTGCAGGATTACAGGGACCAAGGACGGATTCCCTATATCCAGCTTGGCGGGAAGATCCTGTACAGGCAGTCGGACATCGAGAGGCTGCTGGAGGAGAACTATCACCCTGCATTGGTATAATATCGTATTTAAGTTTAAGGATTGTCGCCGGAATTGCATTTACGATTCCGGCGGCAGTTTTTATTTAGCCTGCGGCTTCCTTGCCGGCCGCGGGCTTTCTTCTTTCCATCAGCCGGTTCATGTCCGAGGATATCTTCCGGTCGGTGACCTGGGCGTAGACCTGCGTGCTGTCGATGTTCGTGTGGCCCATCATCCTGGCGATGCTCTCTATCGGAATACCTGCGGTCAGTGTCAGGGTCCCGAACGAATGCCGGGCCATGTGGTAGGACAGGTTCTCTTTCATGCCTAATGCCACGCCCATTCCATGTACCTCATACCAGAGGACGTCGCGGACCGGCAGCGGGAATACCGGCCTGTCGTCATCCGTGGTGTTGTAAAGCTCCAGTATCTGTCCGGCTATGGGATGCAGCGGGATGAACGCCTCCACGTCCGTTTTGGCGCGGCGGATGCGGATATACCTTCTTCCTTCCGAGGTCGTTCCGATGTGACGGGGATGGAGAGCCCTCGTATCCGCGTAGGCCAGACCGGTCAGCGAGGAGAAGATGAACGTCCTGCGCGCCAGCTCCATCATCGGGTCGGGCAGCGGGGTTTCCATCATCCGCTTCAGTTCACTGCGGCTGATATGCCTTAGTTTAGGTGCTTCTTTCCTCTCGTATGCCACGTCCTCTATCGGGTTGGCACGCAATACTTCCCGGTCCACGGCGATGTAGATGAGCCGGTTGAGCCAGCACAGGCAGTGGTTCACGTGTCCGTTCCTGTGTCCCAGCTCCTTCTTGAGAAAGACCTTGAACGATTCGGCGAACTCTTCGGTGATGTCCGAAAAGGCGATGTCCTTCATCCCGCGGGATTCGATGAACTGCCTGAGGTTAAGCTGCGTGGTCTTCGACTGGCGGTAGGTGGAGGTGGAATTGATCTCCTTGGAGCGGACCCTGAGCCGTTCGCGTTCCACCTCTCCGGCCTGCAGGAGGTATTCCGGCACGGAATTGGCACCGGATACGGTGGTCTTGAGCAGCTCGGCCGTGACCACTCCCTGGTTCCTCAGCAGGTTCCCGTACGCCTCTTCCAACCGGCTGCGGAAGGCGGCAAGGCGGTTGTTCTCCCTGGCTGTTTTGATTTCACACTTCTTGCTGTCCCAGTCCCCGGGTTTGCAATAGACGCCTGTCGTGACTGCCGATTTCTTTCCGTCGATGCTGATCCGGCAGAGGACGGCGGTCGTGCCGTCCGATTTTACCTTGTTACGGTTGATGTAGAATAAAAGCTTAAATGTACTGCGCATGATAATGATTGTTTAATTGTTTAAGGATTAAAGAATAAGTTTCAAATCGCGGGTTGCCTCGACGAACCTGTCCATGTCCTCGAACAGTCACTTCGGAGTTACACGGGCATATATCTGGGTGGTCTTTATGTTGGAGTGTCCCAGCATTTTGCTGATGGTCTCGATCGGCACTCCCTCCTCGAGCGTGACCAATGAGGCGAAAGAATGCCTTCCCATGTGGTAGACAAGGTCCTGGCTCAGCCCCGCCATCAGGCGCAGGGATTTCATGTTGGCCCTGAGCGTATGGTAGTCCTGCGGCGGGAAGAGGGTGATGCGGGTATCGTCACGATACTTCCCGATCAACGCGAGTGCTTCCGGCAGCAACTTGACGCGTCCGAGGTAGTCGGTCTTCTTCCGCCGGTATTTCAGCCAGAGGCTGCCCTCGTCATCCTGGAAGAGGTTCTCCCGGGTGATGCTTACCGCATCGGCATAGGCGGTGCCGGTGTAACAGGCGAAGAGGAAGAGGTCCCGGGTGATGACATGTGACCTGCGTTTTTCCGGTATCTCCAGATCACGCAGCTTCTCGAAATTCTCACGGCTGAGTGCTTTCGGTGTTGTCTCCTTCTGCTTGGGCAGCTTGAAGTGGCAGAAATGGTATTTCTCCGAGTGCCCCTCCTTGTAGGCGATGCGGCAGATCTTTTTCAGGATGGACAGGTAATGGCGCACCGTCTCCATCGCCAGTCTCTTCTTTTCCAGGCAGAAATCCTGATAGTCACGGATGAACTGCTCGTTGAGCTGTCCGAAGGCGAGGTCCGAGACCTTGAATTCCGTTTTGATGAATTCGGCAAGGGTGCGCCGGGTGTACACGTAGGTCGACATTGTCGTCGGTGCACGGTCCACGCCGACACGGGCCTTCATCTCCTCATTGTGCCGGTCGAGAAGTTTGAGCAGGGTCATCTGCATGCCCGCGTTACCCTGGAACATGTCCCTGACCGCGGCGGCATCGAAATCCTTTTTCCTTTCCATGAGGGAATTGAAGGCCGAGTGTACGGCAAGCAGCAGTCTCTCTATTTTTTCATTGGTCTCCACCGCTTCCCGGCTCTTGCCATTCAATCGGCTCTCACGCGCGTTCCATAGCCCGGGGGTACAGGAGAGCTTGCAGCTGAACTGCGCCATCGTGCGGTTGAGGGTGATCCGTCCCATGATCGGGGCCTTGCCGGTCTTGTCCGGCTCGCTCTTTTTCAGGTAGAGCAGCACCTTGAATTTTTCCACTTTCATAACGCTCTTTTTTAGGTTGTAAAAATACTCCTTTGAAAAGCGTCCTTTGGCATGCAAAACATTGATAAACAGTGAATACAAATCCGCTTTGTTCCTATCGGTAAAAATTCGGTTACCTGCCGTTGTTTCCGAAACAGGCGGCTAACAGTCTGGTAACTGAAACGTCGCAATATTTTGTTTTCTTTTGCAGGTCTGTCTGTTCTGCAATTCTCGCAAAATGCTTAATTATAAACGTTTTACGTTTAATTATCGTCATTCTGTTTTTTATTGCATTTCTAAATATTACTTATACCGCGCGCCATACATGGGCTACGTTGGCTTTTCATGCAGGAATGAGTATCGGCATCATCAGCAAGGCATTGGGCCATTTCTCTATCAAGGTGACGGAAACATACCTGAAACCTTTTGAGAATGAAAAGGTGGATGCGGCCAATGAAGAACTGATAATCTCGGTCGCAGGATACAATGAAAAGAAAGTTGCATGAAAAATGCCGTCTGACAATGGCTCTGGTAAGGGAAGTGTTACTTACCAAGTAACGGATAGTTTGATTCACAAAGATTGGAATTCTTCCTCATAAATCCAAATAATAGTTTAGTTTTCTATAAAAATCTTATCATTTTATTTGTTTACCGACACAACACACGAAAAAATACATATTGTTCCGGTGTGTATTCTGAAAAACACACAAAGTGCTCCTCCATTTCTGATGCCTCAAAAACGGAATATATTTCTTTACATCATTATATGACTCCCAAAACAGCTTTTTTATTGCGGATAGAGAAGACTATCCGTTACTTGGTAAGTAACGGCTTGACAAAGCAAATTATAATGATACTTATAAAAATAAAACACTTGCTTTTTGCATCGGGAAACATGCTGCTATTGTGGGTGTTTTACAACTTCACCTTCTTCATGTTGGTCGCTTGTAGTCACCGTGAGCAGGTTTACTCCCTTGAAACTGAAATCATGATCAGTGCCGATTGGAGTCGGTCGGGATTGAATGAGAAGGAACAGGATTATGGTGCCACCACTGTATTCTATCCTACAGACGGCAGTAGTCCCATTATGGTACTGATGGGCGACCGAACGTATAAGACTGTGTATCTGAAAGAAGGACGTTATGACGTTGTTCTCTTTAACCGTTCATTTGACGATTTTGGTAACCTGGGCTTTAGGGGAGAAGATGCCTACCGGACGTTGGAGGCACATGCCACAAATGTGGTGACAAAGAATGTCCCTTCCACGGAGATAATCATTATGGATAGTCCCGACGAACTTGCAGCCGATTGTATGGAAAGTTTTGAAGTGACTCCGGGCATGTCGGGAAACTATTCATCGGGCATGACTAACTGGGGGAGCAAAAAGATTGACGGTAGTAAAAATGGTTGCCAGCTCTGTTTCCTTCCCCAAAAACTGACTCAAAAGATAACAGTTAAAATCCGTATTAAAGGAATGAACAATATACGTAATGCCACTTGTAAATTGGATGGTATTGCAGAATCTGTGTTTCTCGCTTCGGGACAGATTTCAGAAAAGACTGTGGCGCAGGAGTTTTGTCTCGGTAATCCCGTTTATAATTCCGGATCGGCGACGGACGGAACACTAAGCGCCTCTATCAGCGTGTTTGGTTTTGATACGGAGATTTCACATAACCTGCATTTGAGAGCAGAATTGGTGGACGGGAAAACCACATTTGAAGAAAGTTTTGATGATCTGAAAATAAGCCAGTTGGAAGAAGGAGATGGAAGAATGAGCATTTTCATCGACATGACGTGCGAAAAAAAAGTACCGAATGTGAAAGTTGAAGGAAGTTCGGGTTTTGACGCCAACGTGGATGACTGGGAGGATGAAGTGAACAGTGATATAGATATTTGAGGACATAATTAATATTAATTGAAAAAATGAATAGAAGATGGGAACGAAAAGTTTATTGATGGCAATGGCAGCGCTGACGATAGCCGGTTGCTCGCAAAATGAAGTTACGGAGATAAATCCGGATGCAGACCGGACAATCGGTTTGGATGTATATACGGGAGTACAGACCAGAGGAACGGAAACCACTACGTCCACGCTGAAAGAAGCGGATGCCGGTTTCGGTATTTTTGCCTATAAAACAAGCAAGGAAGGATGGGATAGTGAGAAAGCGAGTACAACACCCGATTTTATGTATAATGAACATGCTACATGGACTTCCGGTAGTTGGGGGTATGCTTCTCTGCGTTTTTGGCCGACGAATGATGATAAAATAACTTTCTTCGCTTATGCACCTTATGAATCCAATCCGGGAGAGGGAACAGACCAAAAAATAATTTTATCGGCACAAAGTGATAAAGAGGCTCCTAAAATCACCTTTGAAGTAAAAACTTCAAATAATTGGAAAGATATGGTGGATTTAGTAACGGATTGCCGTACTGCCATAAAAGACTTGACTTCTGAGAGCAATGTCGGTAACAAAGGAACAGTCCAGTTTAAATTCAGCCATGTGCTTACCCAAATAGCCAATGTCAAGGTGAAGCCGGACGTGAATCTGGGCGCTGAAACAAGAATCTTTGTAACAGGATTAAAACTGTCTCCGGGAAGTGGAATACTTTACAACAAAGCGGTTTATGATTTCGGTACTGATGCTTGGAATGCCATCTCACCTTCCGCATCCTATTTTTCGGCTGAGCAAGACCTTAGTGAGTTTGTGAATAGAACAGGCATTGACCAATGGGGGTATAAGAAGAGTGCTGTCGACGTGAGTAGTAATACCGATGCAACAGCTTTGTTCTCAGAAAAGGAAGCTCTTTATTTCATTCCTGTGAATAACCAAAACGGTACAGCCAAGGAAGGGGATTTGAGCCTAAAGATTAGTTATGATGTTGTGACAAAGGTGAATGATAGTAGTAATCTGACAAGTACTGTGACGGATAAAGAAGTCAAATTGCCGCAAGGAACTTTTAAAGAAGGGACACAGCATACTTACGTGTTGACCATCAAGATGAATGCTATCAGTATTGCTGTTGATGACAATATGACGGGATGGACCAGTAATGGGGAAAGTAACATTTAGGTAGAAGGAGTATGAAAGGAAAAGCAGAAGATATAGGGATGAAGCGGTTGTGTAGCATCCTCCTTGCATTACTTTTGTTGTTGGGAGCATGCAGTGGGGAAGAAAGTAAGAACGGACTTCCGCAGGAGAATCTTCCTATCGGCTTTTCTGGAGTTATTACAATGACGAGGGGAACCGGGAAATTTGCCACTGCCGGTGAACTTAAGAATGTGGGAGTGTTTGCATATTTTACACATGGAAAATTCAACGAGAATACTGCCATACCGAATTTTATGTATAACCAGCTTGTGGAAAAACAACTGGATGAGGGAACATGGTCTTATAGTCCGGTCAAGTTCTGGCCGGACAATTCCACCACGGATAAAATCAGTTTCTTTGCTTATGCCCCTTACGTGAATGAAGTGGAAAATGGTTACCTCTCTTT
>ERZ779890.4753-NODE-4753-length-11146-cov-5.389415_pt1 | contig 11146 bp, 7 predicted proteins | sample MGYA00511553_ERZ779890 | MGnify/ENA primary metagenome ERZ779890 (study PRJEB29588, sample SAMEA2152064) | human gut metagenome | biome: human gut; feature: human-associated habitat; material: faeces | place: Denmark | collected 2008/2010 ...
GTAGTAACTGTTGATTAATATAATATTAATGGAGGATTTTATGGAAAATATTAAAGATATTGAAGGAAGAATGCAGAAGTCAGTTGACAACTTAAAGGAAGAATATGTAACAATAAGAGCCGGAAGAGCTAATCCACATATTCTTGACAGATTAAGAGTTGATTATTATGGAACACCTACACCAATCCAGCAGGTTGCCAATGTTTCTGTACCAGAAGCAAGAATGATTCAGATTCAGCCTTGGGAAGCAAGCCTTATTAAGGATATTGAGAAAGCAATTCTTGTTTCAGATTTAGGGCTTACACCTAACAATGATGGTAAGACAATCAGACTTGTGTTCCCTGAATTAACAGAAGACAGAAGAAAAGAACTTGCTAAGGATATCAAGAAGAAGGGTGATAATGCCAAGGTTGCTATCCGTAATATCAGAAGAGATGCCAACGATGCAATAAAGAAAGAGAACAAGGCAGGAGATATCTCTGATGATGAAGCTAAGAATTCAGAGGATGAAATTCAGAAGATTACTGATAAGTATATTGCTATGATTGATAGTGCTATAGATGATAAGACTAAAGAGATACTTACAGTTTAAGAAAATGTCAGGGCTGTTGGATATTTTACAACAGCCTTTTTGTAATTGAATGAATTGCGAGAGGAATCATAGATATGGATACATTTAACGAGAGTCTCGGATTAAAGATTCCGGGGCATGTTGCCGTTATTCTTGATGGTAATGGAAGATGGGCTAAGAAAAGACATCTCCCAAGAACAATGGGACATGTGCAGGGAAGCAAAGTTGTTGAAGATATGCTTTATGTCGTAGATGAGCTTGGTGTAAAGTATTTTACTGTATATGCTTTTTCAACAGAGAACTGGAAACGTTCAACAGAAGAAGTAAGTACTCTTATGGGAATCTTAAGAACTTATCTTAAGGATTGTGTTAAGAAATCCATGAAGAATAATGTGCGATGCAGGGTTATTGGAAGAAAAGATGAACTCAGCCAGGATATTATAGACAGTATCAATAATCTTGAAGAGAAAACCAAGAATAATACAGGGCTTAATTTTACTATAGCCATTAATTATGGTGGAAGAGATGAGATAACAAGAGCGGTAAGAAAGATTGCCGGCAAGGTATCAGAAGGAAGTCTTAAGCCTGAAGATATAGATGAAGATACAATAAGTAATAATCTTGATACTTGGGAATTGCCAGATCCGGATTTACTTATAAGAACAAGCGGCGAGCAGAGATTATCTAATTATCTGTGCTGGCAGCTTGCTTATACAGAATTTTATTTCACAGATATTTATTGGCCTGATTTTGACAGGGAAGAACTTATTAAAGCATTTGAGAAATACAATAAGACGGAAAGAAGATTCGGTGGAGTTAAGGAGGAGTAGATTATGCGTACAAGAATTATGAGTGGAGCTGTGCTCATAGTCATACTTTTCACATGCCTGTATTTTGGCGGCTGGGTTACATTCGGGTTCAGTCTGTTTATTTCACTTGTTGGAATGTATGAGCTTATTAAAGTTAAGAAGCTTGAGAAGACAGGACTGGCAGTTGTAGGATATATAGCGGCAATTACTTATTATTTTATTCTTTTGCTTAATGATCCAGCATATATTTTACTGCTTCTTGTTGCTTCATGCATACTTATGATGTCAGTTTATGTATTTACATTTCCAAAATACAAGACAGAAGATGTTATGTGGGTATTCTTCAGTATAGTATATGTTGCTGTAACACTTTCTTATATCTATCAGGTAAGAATGCTGCAGGATGGAATATATATCGTATGGCTTATATTCGTGTCTTCATGGGGCAATGATACATGTGCATATTTCACAGGTGTATTCCTAGGAAAGCATAAGATGACTCCAAAGCTTTCACCTAAGAAGACTTACGAGGGTGCAATAGGTGGAGTTGTTGGTGCGACACTTCTTGGCTTTGGATATGGATTTGCTATAAGCTCTAAGATGTCAGATGTACTTGTACATCCTGTATATACATTTGCAATAGCCAGCTTCATAGGTGCATTCCTGTCTATATTCGGAGACCTGGCTGCATCTGCTATTAAGAGAAATCATGATGTGAAAGACTATGGAAAGTTAATACCGGGACATGGTGGAATTATGGACAGATTCGACAGTGCTATATTCACTGCACCTGTTGTTTACTGGTCAATAGAGGTTATTAACAAAGTCTTTGGAGGTTGATAATGAAGAACGTTTCGATACTTGGTTCAACTGGTTCAATTGGAACACAGACATTAGATGTTATCAGAAGAAATGCTGATATTAATGTAGTTGCACTTGCAGCAGGTACAAGGGTTTCTGACCTTGCAGAACAGGTCCGTGAATTCAAGCCACAGCTTGTATGTATAGGTAAAGAAGAACTTGTTCCAGAGTTAAAGACTCTTATCGGTGATATGGATGTTAAGATTGTAAGTGGTGACGAAGGTCTTATTGAGGCTGCAACAATTGAGAGTGCAGAAATTGTTGTCACAGCGGTTGTAGGTATGATGGGAATTACACCTACAGTTGAAGCTATCAAGGCACATAAGGACATTGCACTTGCCAATAAAGAGACACTTGTGTGTGCAGGTCATATTATTATGAGCCTTGCCAAGGAATGTAATGTTAATATATATCCTGTGGACAGTGAACATTCAGCAATATTCCAGTGCCTTAATGGTGAGAACCGCGGCGAGATAGAGAAGATTCTTCTTACAGCTTCTGGTGGTCCATTCAGAGGAAAGAAAAGAGCTGACCTTGAAAATGTACAGTTAGAGGATGCACTTAAGCATCCTAACTGGGCTATGGGACGTAAGATAACAATAGATTCTTCTACTATGGTTAATAAAGGGCTTGAGGTGATGGAGGCACAGTGGCTTTTTGGAGTACCTGCCGAGAAGGTTCAGGTTATAGTCCAGCCACAGAGCATAATCCATTCAATGGTTGAATTCAAGGACGGAGCTGTTATGGCACAGCTTGGAAGTCCTGATATGAGACTTCCTATACAGTATGCTCTTTATTATCCTGAAAGAAGAGAGCTTAACACAGAAAGACTTGATTTCTATGAACTGGCTAAGATTACATTTGAAAAGCCGGATATGGAGACTTTCAAGGGACTTAAGCTTGCTTACGAGGCAGCAGCACGCGGGGGAAATATCCCGACTGCGCTTAATGCAGCTAACGAAGTAGCTGTAGCAAGATTTTTAGACAGAAAGATAAAATATCTGGATATTCCGGATATTATAGAATACGCCATGAATGAAGTGGATTATATCAATAATCCAACAGTAGAGCAGATTCTCTCTACACAGAAGATAGTAACAGACATGATAGAAAGCAGGTGGTAGGAGTTGGTTCTTAATGTAATTCTGGCGATTCTTGTACTCAGTATAATTGTTATTGTCCATGAATTCGGACATTTTATAATAGCTAAGGCTAATGGCATAACTGTAGTTGAATTCTCAATCGGATTCGGACCGAAGCTGATACATTTCAGAAAAGGTGAGACGGAATATTGTATTAAAGCACTTCCTTTTGGCGGTGCATGTACGATGCTTGGAGATGAGTTCCTTGAGATGAGTGTTATACAGTCAGAAGAAGATGATGACGAAGAGCTTACGGATGAAGAGAAGGAAGCTAAGAAAAGAAAGCTTGCTATTGAAAATGGTTATGACATGGAAAAGTCATTTGCAAGCAAATCAGTCTGGGCAAGGATTGCGGTTATAGCAGCAGGACCGGTATTTAATTTCCTTCTTGCTTTCGTGTGTGCAGTAGTTATTGTCGGAAGTCTTGGCTATGATCCGTGTGACATTGATGATGTTAAAGATAATTCGCCAGCCACAGAAGCAGGGCTTCAGGAAGGTGATGTCATAACTAAGGTTAATGGGCATAAGGTAACATTTTACAGAGATTTTTATTTTTACAGGTATTATAATGCAGATAAGGCTCTTAATATAACATTTACAAGAGACGGTGAAAAGATGACAACAACTGTTACTCCGGAGCATATTAAGCAACAGAAGTATCAGGTTGGAATAATGATATCTGAGAATTGTACAATAAGCTCAGTGTCTGACGATTCACCAGCCAAATCAGCAGGACTTAAAGCCAATGATGTTATTAAGGCTGTGAATGGAGTCACAATGGAGACTAATTCGCAGATAACAGAGGCTATAACTTCAAGCGGTGGAAACAGTGTCACATTCACAGTTGCAAGAGATGGAAAAAATGTTGATGTGACAGTTGAGCCTAAGATGGTTGAAGTTGAAAGCTATGATACAGGCTTTGTTGTATATGGAGACAGGGTAAAGACTTCTCCTATTGGCACACTCAAGTATTCAGTGAAGGAAGTCGGATACAGTGTCAAGACTGTAATTCAGAGTCTTGGAATGTTATTTACAGGAAAGATTGGGTTTGATTCATTGTTAGGACCAGTTGGAACTGTCAGCACAATGAGTGAGATTGTTGAAGAAAGTAAGGCAGATGGTGCATTTTATGTATTCCTTAATCTTATGAATCTTGCAGCACTTATCAGTGCCAACTTAGGAGTAATGAATCTGCTGCCAATTCCGGCACTTGACGGAGGCAGACTTGTATTCCTTATAATAGAGGCATTAAGAGGCAAGCCGGTTAAGAGAGAGCATGAGGGAATTGTTAATTTCATAGGTATGATACTTCTTGTCATACTTATGGTTGTTGTATTGTTTAAAGATATAATGGCATTGTTCTAATACAGAAAGGACACAGGGGTTATGTACAGAGATAATACTAAAGTTGTTAAGATAGGAAAATGTGTTATAGGTGGTGGCAATCCTATTCTTATCCAGTCAATGACTAATACACATACAGAAGATGTTGCTGCAACAGTAGCGCAGATTAAGGAGCTTACCAAAGCTGGTTGTGAAATCATCAGATGCACAGTTCCAACTAAGGAAGCTGCACTTGCAATCAAAGAGATAAAGAAGCAGATAGAGATACCTCTCGTTGCAGATATACATTTTGATTACAAGATGGCTATTATGGCAATGGAGAATGGGGCTGACAAGATTAGAATTAATCCGGGTAATATCGGCGGAACAGACAAGATAAAGGCTGTTGTTGATGTTGCAAGGGAAAGAAATATACCAATCAGGGTTGGTGTCAACAGCGGTTCACTTGAGAAAGACCTTATTGAGAAATATGGTGGAGTAACAGCAGAGGGAATCGTTGAGAGCGCACTTGACAAGGTTAAGATTATTGAAGACTTAGGTTATGATAATCTTGTTGTCAGCATCAAATCTTCTGATGTAATGATGTGTGTTAAAGCACATGAGCTTATTGCAAAACAGACCAATCATCCGCTTCATGTTGGAATTACTGAGTCTGGAACAATATTCTCAGGAAGCATTAAGTCATCAATCGGACTTGGTCTTATACTGAATCAGGGAATTGGTGACACAATAAGAGTTTCTCTTACAGATGATCCTGTAAGGGAAATAGAGGCTGCGAAACTGATACTTAAGACTCTTGGCTTAAGAAAAGGCGGAATAGAGGTTGTTTCATGCCCTACATGCGGAAGAACAAGAATTAATCTTATAGACCTTGCAGGAAAGGTTGAGAAAATGGTTTCAGGGTATGACCTTGACTTGAAGCTTGCTGTAATGGGATGTGTAGTTAACGGACCGGGAGAAGCAAAGGAAGCTGATCTTGGAATTGCAGGCGGTGACGGCTGCGGAGTACTTATTAAACATGGAGAGATTATTAAGAAGGTTCCAGAAGAGGAACTTCTTGATACACTCAGGTATGAACTTGATAATTGGAATGAGTGATACATATGTACAGATTTTTTGAAGTGTTTAAGACGCTGAAGCTGCCAGAGGATCTGGCGGTGTATTTTGAGAATGTTGAAGTAACTAAAGTCTCGAAAACATCGACCAATTCTCTGGCACGCGTTTATATAAAGAGTGACAGGGTAATAGAAAAACCAATAATATTCAAGGTTGAGGATGCATTAAAGAAACAGATATTCCGTATATCCAACATGGACGTGCGGATTATCGACAGATATGTTTTGTCAGCACAGTATACGCCACAGACTGTAATGGATATATATTATGACAGTATCCTTGCAGAGCTGGAGAAATACTGGACACTTGAATATAATCTTTTAAAGAATTCCCAGTGGGAGTTTGAGAAAGAGGATATGCTTGTATTCACGATTGAGGACAGTTTCCTTGCACATCAGTATGCTGATACACTGACAGATTATTTCAAGAAAATATTCCTGAACAGATTCGGGTTTGAGATAGATGTTGAGTATCAGTATGCCAAGAAGAAGGAAAGCCAGTACGAGAGAGAAAATGCATACAGGATTAATCTTCGTGTCAAAGAAATTGAGAATAATATGATGGCGGCAGCAGAAGATAATGCCGACGGCAGGGATGATAAGAAGCTTACTTCTGAACAGAAGGCAGCAAAGAAAGCTGAGACAGCAGCCAAGCAGAAGGCGGCTAGAGCAGCATTTTTTGCAAGCGATAACAGAGGCAGGGAAGAGCTTAAGACATACAGCAGAAAGCCTGCTAACGAAGATGTTTTATATGGAAGAGATTTTGACGGTGATGTAACACCGATTGAACAGATAGATACGGCAATCGGAGATGTTATTATCTCTGGTATGGTCCGTAATGTTGAAATGCGTGAAATCCGTAACGAAAGAACTATTATTATGTTCAACGTGACAGATTTTACAGACACAATTACAGTGAAGGTATTTGCAAAAAATGAGCAGGTACCGGAGCTTTCAGGTGTTATCAAGAAGGGGAATTTCTTAAAGATTAAGGGTAATGCTACATTTGACAAGTACGACCAGGAAATATCAATTGCCAATGTGTGGGGCATAAGAAAAGGCTCTGATACAAGACAGGTGCGTAATGACCTCGCACTTCATAAGAGAGTTGAGCTGCACTGCCATACTAAGATGAGTGATATGGATGGTGTGTCTTATGTATCTGATATTATCAAACAGGCAATCAGATGGGGACATAAGGCAATTGCAATTACTGACCACGGTGTTGTACAGGCATTTACAGATGCATTCCATACGATGAGCGACCTCAAAGGCTCTTATGCAAAGAAGGGTGAGAAGCTTGATTTTAAGATAATATACGGAGTCGAGGCTTATCTCGTTGATGATACCAAGCAGATAGTAACGAATCCGAGAGGACAGAGCTTTAACGATACATATGTTGTGTTCGACCTTGAGACAACGGGATTTTCTGCGGAAGTTGACAGAATTGTAGAGATAGGTGCAGTCAAGGTGTGCAATGGTGAGATAGTAGACAGATTCTCTACATTTGTTAATCCTGAGATTCCTATTCCATTTAGAATTGAGACGCTTACGCACATTAATGACCAGATGGTTATGAATGCACCTAAGATAGAGGAGATTCTGCCTGAGTTTCTTGAATTCTGCGAGGGTGCTGTAATGGTTGCACATAATGCGGAATTCGATACAAGCTTCATAATCAATAAGGCAGAGAAGATTGGTATAAATGTGGATACTACCATTATAGACACAGTGCTTCTTGCGCAGTTCCTTATGCCAAATCTTCATAATTATAAGCTGGATACGCTTACAAAGCATCTTAATGTTGTACTTGAAAGCCACCACAGGGCGGTTGACGATGCTGCTGCGACTGCAGACATATTTGTAAAGATGATTAAAATGCTTTACGACAGGGATATTCCTGACGTTGATAAGCTTAATGAGGAAGGCAAGATGGATGAGAACGCCATCAAGAAGCTTCATCAGTATCACTGTATAATTCTTGCTTCTAATGAGATGGGAAGGATTAATCTGTACAGACTTGTTTCTGCATCACATTTGCAGTACTTTAACAGATTCCCTAAGATACCGAAGAGTCTTGTTAACCAGTACAGGGAAGGTCTTATTATAGGAAGTGCGTGTGAGGCAGGTGAGCTTTTCAGAAGTCTTGTAAATGGTCGTTCAGAAGCAGAGATAGCACGAATAGTTAATTTCTATGACTATCTTGAGATACAGCCAATTGGTAATAACAGGTTTATGATTGAGAAAGAGGACTGTTATGTCCAGAATGAGGAGGATTTGCGCAATCTGAACCGTAAAATAGTAGAACTTGGCGACAAATTCGGCAAGCCTGTTGTGGCAACCTGCGATGTGCATTTCTTAAATCCAGAGGATGAAGTGTATCGTAGAATTATCATGGCAGGAAAAGGCTTTGATGATGCGGATAATCAGGCACCGCTGTATCTTCATACTACTGAAGAAATGCTTCATGAATGTGATTATCTCGGAAGTGACAAGGCATACGAGGTTGTTGTAACCAACACTAATAAGATTATGGATATGTGTGAGGAGATTGAGCCTGTAAGACCGGATAAATGTCCTCCGTTCATTGAGAACTCTGACCAGATGCTTCGAACAATCTGTGAAAACAGAGCTCATGAGATATACGGTCCGGAGCTTCCACAGATAGTAACTGAGCGATTAGAGCGAGAGTTGAACTCAATTATCTCTAACGGATATTCCGTTATGTACATAATTGCACAGAAGCTTGTATGGAAATCTAATGATGACGGTTATCTGGTTGGTTCAAGAGGTTCGGTTGGTTCTTCATTAGCAGCAACAATGGCGGGTATCACCGAGGTTAATCCGTTAAGCCCGCATTATCTGTGTCCAAAATGCTACTATAATGATTTCTATTCAGATGAAGTCAAAGCATTTGCCGGAGGCGCAGGCTGCGATATGCCTGATAAGACATGCCCAAAATGCGGAGCGAAGCTTAATAAGATGGGATTTGATATTCCGTTTGAGACTTTCCTTGGATTCAAGGGAAACAAAGAGCCTGATATTGATCTTAACTTCTCCAATGAATACCAGAGTAAGGCTCATGCCTATACAGAGGTTATCTTTGGAAAAGGGCAGACCTTCAAAGCTGGAACTATCGGTACTGTCGCAGAAAAGACTGCGTATGGTTTCGTTATGAAGTATTTTGAAGAGAAGTCAGCAAAGAATGCACTTGAGGGCAAGCCTCCTATTGTTAAGAGAAAATGTGAGATAGAACGAATAGCAGAAGGCTGTATTGATATTAGAAGAACTACAGGACAGCATCCTGGTGGAATTGTTGTACTTCCAATTGGTGAAGAGATTCATTCATTTACACCGGTACAGCACCCTGCAAATGATATGACGACATCTATAGTAACAACACATTTTGATTACCATAGTATTGACCACAACCTGTTAAAGCTTGATATCTTAGGACATCTTGATCCTACAATGATACGAATGTTACAGGATTTAACGGGAATTGACCCTCTTGAGATTCCACTAGATTCTAAAGAGGTTATGTCACTGTTCCAGAACACTTCTGCGCTAGGAATCAAGCCTGAGGATATAGGCGGCACAAAGTTAGGAGCACTTGGAATACCAGAATTTGGTACTGACTTTGCTATGCAGATGCTTATGGATACCAAGCCGCAGTATTTCTCAGACCTTGTACGTATCGCAGGACTTGCGCATGGTACTGATGTATGGCTTGGCAATGCACAGACTCTTATTAAAGAAGGAAAAGCTACTATTTCAACAGCTATATGTACACGAGACGATATTATGATATATCTTATCCAGAAGGGACTTGATTCAGAGGAATCATTTAAGATAATGGAGATGGTCCGAAAGGGTAAGGTCGCATCCGGCAAATGTAAAGAATGGCCGGAGTGGAAGCAGGATATGATTGACCATGGTGTACCGGACTGGTATATATGGTCATGCGAGCGAATCAAGTACATGTTCCCTAAGGCACATGCTGCAGCGTATGTTATGATGGCATGGCGTGTTGCATACTGTAAGGTATTTTATCCGCTTGCATATTACACAGCTTACTTTAGTATAAGAGCCACAGCATTTGACTATGAGAAAATGGCTATGAGTCCTGTAAGGCTTGAACACTACATTGCTGAGTACAAAGCCAAGAAAGCAGAAGGAACAATCTCTAATACAGAAGAAGATGAACTTGGTGTAATGCGTATTGTTCAGGAAATGCATGCAAGAGGCTATGAATTCACACCTATAGACATATACAAGGCAAAGGCAAGAACATTCCAGATAATTGATGGAAAGATTATGCCATCATTCAAGGTTATATCAAAGGTAGGTGAAGTCGCCGGAGAGTCAATAGAGATAGCCGCCAGAGATGGCGAATTCTTATCAAAGGATGACTTACGCCAGCGAGCCAAGATAGGACAGTCAGCGATAGATAAGCTTTCAGAGCTTGGAATACTTGGAGATATGACAGACAGCAACCAGTTGTCACTGTTTGATTTATAATAAACAGATATAAATGGATATAAACTGATATAAACGGACATGCGAAGCTGCGTTAAGAAACGCGGCTTCGTTTTTTGTATATAGTTAAGATGTGGCAGGGTTATAATAGCTGGAATGTGGCTGTTTGGATGTTAATGTGGAGAGAAGGCATATGGGAGTCCAAAATGGAAGCTGCGGCGCGGTGGATTGGACATTAGAGCGGAGGGAAGGCAGGTTGAAGTCCAAAAGAGAAGCCAAGATATTGAGGATTGGACATTGAAGTGGATAGAAGGAACGAGGAAGTCCAAAAAGAGAAGCCGAGACGTTACATATTGGATGTTAGAGCTGAGTGAAGGCACGAAAAAGTCCAAAGGCAAGCAAACGCAGGAACCAAGTAAACAAGCGGCCTGAGAGATACTCTTGCTGGTAAAAAGCAAACTAAAATGTAAAAAAAACAAAAAAATTGAAAGCTTTTTGAAACTTTTTGAAAAAAGTTGTTGACAATGTGTGTACCTGATGATATTATATACAAGTCGCCGCGGTAAGCGGTAACAAATAAGACTTAAAACACCAGATAAATACTGGGTTTGAACAATATAGATCTTTGATAACTGAATAGAAAGACAACCTTGAAATTCTTTGAGAATTTTAAAATGATTCATTAATGAATCTTGCGAGTATCGAAAGATACACGAACCTAAACAGTAAGTTTTGGTAAACTATTTAAGCTAGTTAGTTTATAACTGACGAGGCAAACTTTTTATGAGAGTTTGATCCTGGCTCAGGATGAACGCTGGCGGCGTG
>ERZ779890.4754-NODE-4754-length-11144-cov-4.376770_pt1 | contig 11144 bp, 7 predicted proteins | sample MGYA00511553_ERZ779890 | MGnify/ENA primary metagenome ERZ779890 (study PRJEB29588, sample SAMEA2152064) | human gut metagenome | biome: human gut; feature: human-associated habitat; material: faeces | place: Denmark | collected 2008/2010 ...
GTGAAACTGAAGGACAGAACCCTTTATCTGATCATAGATTCTGTGAAAGATGTTTCCCTGGAACTTGGCTTGTTGAAAGATAAGACGGAATTTTTTGAGTCAGTGTTCGGAATCCGGCTTGTAATGAAGCGGAAAGGCAGAGCATAACGGAGGAGGTTTTGGGTATGAAATTTAAAGAATTTGAAAAACCGGAATATTTTGTAAACAGGGAATTAAGCTGGATCAAGTTTGATGACAGAGTTTTAAGTGAGGCCAGGGACAAAAGTCTGCCTCTCTTTGAGAGACTGAAATTTTTAAGCATCACATCCTCCAATCTGGACGAGTTCTACATGGTCCGTGTGGCATCCCTGAAAGATCAGGTTCATGCAGGATATAAGAAAACAGACATTGCAGGAATGACATCAAAGGAACAGCTGAAGGCCATCAGCCAGCAGACCCATGACCTGGTTCATGTGCAGTACAGTACATTAAACAGGTCTCTGGTTCCTGCCCTGGAGAAAGCCGGACTTCATGTGATTTTTGAACATGAGGCATTTTCCGAGAAACAGAAAGAGTTCGTGGATCAGTATTTTGAGGATAATGTATATCCGGTCCTCACGCCGATGGCTATGGACTCATCCAGACCTTTTCCTCTGATCCGAAATAAGACACTGAACATCGGAGCACTCCTTTCCAAAAAAGATACAAAAAAAGGCAAAGAAGAGATTGATTTTGCTACAGTGCAGGTTCCTTCCGTACTTCCGAGAGTGGTAATTATCCCTTCTGAGAAGAAAGGCCATACAACAGTGACTCTTCTGGAACAGATCATTGAGCGAAATATTGATAAGCTGTTTTTGAGCTATGATGTGATCTGTGCGCATCCATACAGGATTATGCGTAATGCAGATCTTTCCATTGATGAGGATGAGGCTGAGGATCTTCTGGTGGAAATTCAGAAACAGTTGAAAAAACGTCAGTGGGGTGAGGTGATCCGTCTGGAAGTGGAAGATAAGATGGATAAGCGGCTCCTGAAGATGCTGGAAAAAGAGTTTGACATCGATGAAGACGACCTGTTCCGGATTCCGGGACCGCTCGATCTGACGTTTTTAATGAAAATGTATGGGCTCGACGGCTTTGATGAGTATAAAATTCCAAAATACATTCCAGCAGCAGTTCCGGCGCTGATGAATGAGGATGACATTTTTACAAACATCCGAAAAGGAGACATCTTACTGCATCATCCTTATATGACGTTTGATCCGGTCGTGCAATTTGTACAACAAGCAGCAAAGGATCCGGATGTACTGGCAATCAAACAGACGCTGTACCGTGTGAGCGGCAATTCTCCGATTATTGCAGCACTGGCTCAGGCGGCGGAAAATGGCAAACAGGTTTCCGTACTGGTGGAATTAAAGGCACGGTTTGACGAAGAAAACAATATTGTCTGGGCGAAGATGCTGGAAAAGGCGGGATGCCATGTAATTTATGGTCTTCTGGGACTGAAAACACACAGTAAGATCACACTGGTGGTTCGGCGCGAGGAGACAGGCATTCGCAGATATGTACATCTTGGCACGGGAAACTATAACGATTCTACGGCAAAGCTGTATACGGACTGTGGCCTGCTGACATGCAATGCAAAGATCGGTGAGGACGCAACAGCAGTATTTAACATGCTTTCGGGCTATTCGGAGCCGGATCGCTGGAACAAACTGATTGTTGCACCGCTCTGGATGAAGGACCGGTTCCTGCATCTGATTGCGATGGAAGAGGAGCACGCAAAGAAGGGACAGAAAGCGCATATTATTGCGAAGATGAACTCGTTATGCGACCGCGATATTATTGCGGCGCTTTACAGTGCTTCGGCAGCCGGAGTAAAGATTGACCTGATTATCCGGGGAATCTGTTGCCTGAAGGTTGGAATCCCGGGTGTCAGCGAGAATATTACCGTTCGCTCGATTGTCGGCAATTTCCTGGAACATGCGCGGATTTTCTACTTCTACAGTGGTGGAAATGAAGAGGTGTTTATGGGAAGCGCGGACTGGATGCCGCGAAATCTGGAAAAACGGGTGGAGATCGTGTTCCCGGTTGAGGATGAGCAGATCAAGAAAGAAGTAATGCATATTCTTGATATCCAGATGAAGGATAATGTGAAAGCCAGTATTTTACAGGCAGACGGAACGTATACAAAGCCGGATAAGCGCGGAAAGATGCTGGTGAATTCACAGGAGTATTTCTGCAGGGAGGCAACGGAAAGAGCGGAAAAACCAAAAGAACAGGAAAACAGCAGGGTGTTTGTGCCGGCGGAACCGGTGGAATAGGTTTGGACGGACACGGACGTGGGCGCGGGAGCGCCCACTGCGTTGACATGAAAGAAGAATATGGTATGTTATGATGAGAAAGTGCTGCAGCTTTGAGAGTTGCGGCGTTTTTTTTGTGTCAAAAATAATCTGTTGGGTATTGGGAAAAGGAATGGCTATTCAGAATTTGTTTTGAAAATTGGTTTTGCGGGTGATTTTCGGGGATTTTACAAAGAGTGATCTGGAAGAGTGGCTGGAAAAGAAGGGGATGGAGACGGAGATAAGAGAAAATGTGGACATTTTTTGTAAAGTAACCGGTTATTTTATTAACGGATATTTTACAAAGCGGTGGTAGTGGGCTTTACGGAAGGAAAGGTATAATGAATCTCGACAAGACGAGGAGGAAGAAAAACGAATGTCAAATATTGTGTTGAAGAATGTCTGTAAATCTTATGATAAGGAACATTATGCGGTTCAGGATTTTTCGCTTGAAATACCGGATCGGGAGTTTGTGATTTTTGTTGGACCTTCCGGCTGCGGAAAATCGACGACGCTTCGGATGATTGCCGGTCTTGAGGAGATTACGAGCGGGGAGCTCTGGATTGATGGACAGCTTTGTAATTATGTAGAAGCAAAGGATCGCGATCTTTCGATGGTGTTTCAGAACTACGCGCTTTATCCGAATATGACGGTATATGAAAACATGGCGTTTTCTCTGAAAATCCGGAAACAGCCCAAGGATGAAGTTGATAAAAAGGTACATGAGGCAGCTAAAATGCTTGGAATTGAGCATTTACTTGACCGGAGACCGTCAGCACTTTCCGGCGGTCAGAAACAAAGAGTTGCGATTGGAAGTGCAATTATGAGACGGCCGAAAGCATTTTTAATGGATGAGCCGCTTTCGAACCTAGATGCGAAGCTGCGGGCACAGATGCGGGTGGAGCTGGCAAAATTACATAAGGAACTGAAAACGACGGTGATTTATGTTACACATGATCAGACGGAGGCGATGACGCTTGGTACAAAAATTATTGTTATGAAAGACGGTGTTGTGCAGCAGGCGGATACACCGGAGCGGATTTACCGCCATCCGGCAAACAAATTTGTGGCTGGTTTTATCGGAGCTCCGAGTATGAATTTTATGGAAACGATGGTGATGGAAAGAAACGGAGCGGTTTATCTGGAGGCAGACGGAGGAGTTACCCTTCGTGCCAGAGGAGAGAACGAAATGGTGCTTCGTCGCGCTTATCTCGGAAAAATGGTGATCTTAGGTCTGAGACCGGAGGATTTACAGGACGAAACAACCGCTTCCGCACATCGGATCTGTTACGAAGAGAATCAGTTGAAGGCATTTGTTGACCTGCGGGAGATGATCGGTGCAGAAGCGTATCTGCATATGAATACCGGAAAAAATCTGATTACAGCAAGAGTGCCTTCCGAGGTGCCGGTTACTGTAAAGGAAAGCATTACATTGTATGCAGATATGGAGAAAGCACAGATCTTTGATCCGTTTACAGAAGAAAATATTTTATCTCTGCCGGTTGAAAAAGAAGAACGTGCAACAGCATAAGAAGGAGCAAGAAGTGAAAAAAGTAATCGAAAAGTGTAAAAAAGCAGAAGTTTATATGTATCTAATCCCGAGTATGGTGATCTTTAGCATCTTTCTGTTTTATCCGTTTTTTAAAACCATTTATCTGAGCCTGTATAAGACAAACAAGCTTGGAGAAGCGAAATTGTATGTGGGACTGGACAACTATAAAAGCTTATTATCGAATCCATCCTTTTACAACAGTCTCTGGGTTACACTGGAATTTGTGGCGATTGTTGTAGTCGGAAGTATGGCGCTTGGCCTTCTGGGAGCAGTTCTTTGCAGCAAGGCTTTCCCGGGAATCCGGGTATTCAGTACTTCCTATGCACTCCCAATGGCAGTAGCATCGAGCTCAGGCGCCATGATTTTCAAGATTATTTTAAATCCCACGATCGGTATCGTAAACAAATTGCTGCATGTGAGCATTAACTGGGTCAGTGATCCGAAATATGCGCTGATCTGTGTGGCTGTCCTTACGGCATGGCTGAACAGTGGCATCAATTTCCTGTATTTTTCGGCGGGACTTGGAAACATTGATGATTCGATTTATGAGCGTGCTTCTGTAGATGGAGCGAATGCAGTACAGAAATTTTTTAAGCTGACACTGCCGGGGCTTTCTCCGATCATGTTCTACACACTGGTTGTTAACATTATTCAGGCATTCCAGTCATTCGGACAGGTGAAAATCCTGACACAGGGAGGACCGGGAGAATCCACGAACCTGATTGTATATTCGATATACCGTGATGCGTTTTTTAATTACCGGTTTGGAAGCGCAGCCGCACAGTCCGTTGTTTTGTTTCTGATTGTCATGGCGCTTACCCTGGTTATGTTCCGCGTGGAAAAGAGAGGAGTAAAATACTGATGTCTACAATAGCAACTACGATTGCCGGACCAAAAACTTATTCTGCAGAGGAGCTGCAGGCACTGCATCTGGCAATGAATGCAAAAGCAAAAAGAAAGAAAATGCTTCAGAAAACAGCGTTGGTTACCATGAACCTGATCGTTTGTCTGTTTATGCTGTTTCCGCTGCTTTATACCATCAGTGTAGCGTTTATGCCGTCCGGCGAGCTTTACACAATGGCAATGAACATCGTGCCAAAACATCCGACGCTGGAAAATTTCGTGGAAGCATTTCATAAAATTCCGCTGGTACGCTTTGTCCTGAACTCATTTTTGGTTGCGGGCAGCATTACGCTGGGTCAGATTGTAACGTGTTCTCTTGCGGCATTTGCCTTCTCTTTCCTGAATTTCAAAGGAAAAAATGTTCTGTTTATGCTGGTCATGGCGACCATGATGGTGCCGGGTGAGGCAACCATTATTTCCAATTATCTGACAGTAGGAAGTCTCGGATTGCTCGATACCTATATTGTTCTGATCCTGCCTTCTCTTACCTCTGCAATGGGAATTTTCCTGTTCCGCCAGTTCTACATGACCTTTCCGATTTCGCTTTATGAATCGGCGAAGCTGGACGGCTGCGGGAATCTGCGGTTTATCGTAAAAATCCTGATGCCGCTGACAAAGTCAGCAATGGGAGCAATGGCGGTTTACACCTTTATCAATGCATGGAATATGTACATGTGGCCGCTGCTGGTTACAGGTTCGGACAGCAAGCGTACCGTACAGATTGGTATCAGTATGCTGAACAGCGTCGACGCACAGTCGATTACCCTGATGCTGGCGGGCGTGGTAATGATTATCATTCCATCCATTTCCATCTTTATCGTAGGCCAGAAGGCCTTAATCAAAGGAATGTTTTCAGGAGCAGTCAAGGGCTGATTCCTGTGACAGAAAAAAGAATAGAAAACTGTATGAAAAACGAGGAGAAAAAAATGAAGAAAAAAGTGATTGCATCGATTCTTGCGGCTTCTATGGCAGCTATGGCGCTTACTGGATGTGGAGGCGGAAAAACAACGAGTGAGGCACAGGGTGCAACAACGGATGAAACCACAGCCAGCACAGAGGCAGGAAGTACGGCAGATGGCGCAGAAGCACCGGATTTAAACCAGGATACGAAGGGAACCACGATTACCTTCTGGCATTCCATGGGCGGTGTCAATGGCGAGGCAATGGATTATCTTGTCAATAAATTCAATGAAGAGAATACCGATGGCATTACCGTTGAGGCGGTTTATCAGGGAGAATATGATGATACGATTAACAAACTGAAAAGTGCACAGATCGGAAATATGGGAGCAGACCTGGTACAGATTTATGATATCGGAACACGCTTTATGATTGATTCCGGCTGGGTCATTCCGATGCAGGAGCTGATTAATGCAGATGGCTATGACATTTCCCAGATCGAGCCGAATATCGCTGCTTATTATACGGTAAACAATGAGCTGTACTCGATGCCATTCAATTCGTCCACACCGATTCTGTATTACAACAAAGATATGTTTGAAAAAGCAGGGATCACCGAGGTTCCTACAAGCCTGGAAGGAATTCTTGCCATCGGTGATGATCTGAAAACAAAGGGCGGAGCCGGTGAACCGCTGGCACTCTCCATCTATGGATGGTATTTCGAACAGTGGCTCTGCAAACAGGGACTTTCCTATGCGGATAATGGAAATGGCCGTGATGCTGCTGCTACTGCGGTTGAATTTGATTCCAACGGCGGAGCGCTCAACATCTTAAATGCGTGGAAAGCCCTGAATGATGCCGACGTTGCACCAAACGTAGGCCGTGCCGGAAGCGATACCGCAACAACAGACTTTACTTCCGGAAAAGCAGCGATCACTCTTGGCTCTACCGCATCCCTGAAACAGATTTTACAGGATGTCAACGGAAGTTTCGAAGTTGGAACCGCATATTTCCCGACAATCAAGGACGGCGATGAGGGCGGTGTTTCCATCGGAGGAGCATCTCTCTGGGCATTGAACAACAACGATGATGCAAAAGCAGCCGCCACCTGGAAATTTATCAAATTCCTGATTTCCCCGGAGTCTCAGGCATACTGGAATGCCGAGACTGGTTACTTCCCAGTAACAACAGCTGCTGATGAGGAGCAGACCTTCAAAGATAATGTGGCACAGTATCCACAGTTCCAGACCGCGATTGATCAGCTGCACGATTCCAAGCCGCAGTACGCCGGCGCACTTCTCTCTGTATTCCCGGAGGCAAGACAGATTGTGGAAACAGAAATCGAGAATATGATCAACGGAAATGAGACCCCGGAGAAAGCAGTAGAATCAATGGCTTCCCAGATCAACAGCTCCATCGAGGATTATAATCTGGTAAATGAATAAGAGACAGGCTTTACAAAAATAAGATTTCGTCCTATAGTGAAGAAAAACGAGTTCCCAAAGCGTGTTTGAACGGTTTTGTGAATGGGAAGATCCGATTTACGGAAATGATTTTTCAGATATGACTGGAAATGCGTCGGAGACAAAAATCCGGCGCGCTTCCGAATCTATAGCAATCCCGCAGAAGATGTAAAAAAATCAGCACCGCTTTTTTCACTTGTTTTCAGGCTTACGATAAAAGGAAAAAAGCTGCAGTCGGGACAAAAGATAGAAAAGAGTGCAGATTTGGAAATGGGAACGGAAAATGGAGGACAGATACGAGATGAAAACAAAAGTATGGGCACACAGAGGAGCCAGTGCATATGCACCGGAAAATACACTGGAAGCGTTTCTTCTTGCGGCAGAGCAGGGAGCAGACGGTGTGGAGCTGGATGTACAGCTGACAAAAGATGGCGAGATGGTTGTTGTCCACGATGAGGAAATCGACCGGGTCAGTGACGGAAGCGGATTTGTCAAAGATTATACGCTTGCGGAATTGAAGAACCTGAACTTTAATAAGACACATCTGGAATATCAGAATGTAAAAATTCCGACGCTTCGCGAAGTATATGAAGCATTAAAGCCAACGGGAATGACGATCAATGTCGAGCTGAAAACCGGTATTTTCTGGTATAAAGACCTGGAAAAAAAGGTACTCGAGCTGACAAAAGAGATGGAGATGGAAGATCGCGTGATTTATTCTTCCTTTAACCATTACAGCATTGCAAAAATTCTGGAACTGGATCCGAAAGCCAGCACCGGCATCCTCTACGCAGATATTATTTATGATGTCGTGAATTATGCGAAAAAAATCGGAACAGGAGCTCTTCATCCGGCAACCTTTCATGTGCAGATGGCAGACTTTCTTCAGCAGTATGTGGAAAGCGATCTTGCGGTGCATGTGTGGACGGTCAATGATAAGGCGGAGATCGAGCGTCTGATGGAGGCCGGTGTTGACGCAGTCATCACTAATTATCCGGATGTGGCCGTTTCCTGCCGCAACGCGAAGTGATACCGATTGGAGAAAAAAAGCTGTTCCTTTTGGATATCGACGGAACCATCTGCGTGGGGAACCGTCTGATTCCGGGAGCAGACCGATTTTTAAACGGACTGTCCGAGTACGGTGGAGATTATGTGTTTATCACAAATAATACGACGATGAGCGTAGCAGATTACCGGAAAAAATTTGCAAAGCTGGGCATCCCGACAACAAGCGCGAACTTTCTGACGGCTTCTGTTGCAACAGCGCATTATCTGAAGCAGAAATATGGATCCCGTCCCGTCTATGTGCTGGGAACGGACTCTCTGATCCGGGAATTGGAGAGCTTCGGTGTGTGTACCACCCACGATCCGGAGAAAGAAGGAATTGCATGTGTGCTTGCAAGCTATGACAATGAACTGACGTATCAAAAACTGACGGATATCTGTCGGCTGTTGACAGAGCGCCCGGAGCTCGATTACGCTGCAACGAACCCGGACTATGCTTGTCCGATTGAATTCGGCTACGTGCCGGATTGCGGTTCCATCTGCGAGATGATCGGACATGCGGTCCACCGCATGCCGACTTATATCGGAAAACCAGGTACACGGATGGTTGAGATGGCACTTGATATGACAGGCAGAACCCGCGATGAGGCTGTTCTTGTGGGAGACCGTCTCTATACGGACATTGCGTGCGCAAACATGGCGGATATTTCTGCAGCCCTTGTGCTTTCAGGCGAATCTACACGCGAAGAAATGCAGAACTCGCAGTATCTTGTGGAGTATGTCTATCCATCCGTGAAGGAAATGTATGCGGATTGGGTGTATGGACAAAAGAAGAAGTGTTCTTAAAACTTCCCATCATCTTTGATTTCGGAGTAAGAACATAAGGACAGAGAAGAATTCTGACAGAGGAGACGGTGACGGAACTCCTCAACGGGATTCTTCTTTTTTTGCGGCAGAAAGCTGCGTCTTCTATGCACGGCATAAAAGCCTGTAAATAAGATAGAAAAAGCTTGCCAAAAGGGTGAAATTTCCTATATAATGATTCAGATTGTGATAGGAAAAAGTAAATCATCAGGAGATTTCAATAGAACAGAAAAAGGAGACTTACTGCATGAGTATTTTAAATGTAGAACATCTGTCCCACGGCTTCGGCGACCGTGCGATTTTTGAAGATGTATCGTTCCGCCTCTTAAAGGGGGAACACATCGGTCTGGTAGGCGCAAATGGTGAGGGAAAATCAACCTTTATGAACATCATCACCGGAAAGCTGATGCCGGATGAGGGAAAGGTTGAGTGGGCAAAAAACGTCCGTGTCGGCTATCTGGACCAGCATACCGTTCTGGAAAAAGGTATGACGATCCGTGATGTGTTAAAAAGCGCTTTTTCCTGGCTGTACGAGATGGAAGAGCGGATGAACACGATCTGCGATTCCATGGGAGATGCCTCCGAGGACGAGCTGAATCAGATGATGGAGGAACTTGGTGTGATTCAGGAGATGATGGATGCACACGATTTCTACATTCTGGATTCGAGAATCGAAGAGATCGGCCGTGCACTCGGCCTCGAGGAGATCGGTCTCGAACGCGATGTCACTGAGCTTTCCGGCGGACAGAGAACGAAGGTCCTTCTGGCAAAACTGCTGCTGGAAAAACCGGATATCCTTCTTTTAGATGAGCCGACCAACTACCTGGATGTGGAACATATCACCTGGCTGAAACGATACCTTGAAGAGTATGAAAATGCCTTCATTCTGATCTCTCACGATATCCCATTCCTGAACAGTGTTGTCAATCTGATCTATCATATGGAAAACAAAGAGCTGAATCGTTATGTGGGTGATTACGATCACTTCCAGGAGGTTTATGCGGTCAAAAAAGCGCAGAAGGAAGCTGCCTATAACCGTCAGCAGCAGGAGATCAGTGAACTGAAGGATTTCGTGGCACGAAACAAAGCCCGTGTGGCAACCAGAAACATGGCTATGTCACGGCAGAAGAAGCTGGATAAGATGGATGTGATCGAGCTTGCGAAAGAAAAACCAAAGCCGGAATTTCATTTCCGCACTGCGCGCACTTCGGGTCGTTTCGTTGTGACTGCAAAAGAACTTGTGATCGGCTATGAAGAACCGCTTTCCAGACCGCTGACCTTTGCGATCGAGCGTGGCGAAAAGATCGTGCTCACCGGTGCCAACGGAATCGGAAAAACAACACTCTTAAAGAGTATCCTCGGTTTGATTCCGTCCCTTGGCGGAAACGTGGAGCTTGGCGATTATCTGGAAATCGGATATTTCGAGCAGGAAATGCCAAAAGGCAACACCAACAGTTGTATCCAGGAAATCTGGGAAGAATTTCCATCCTATACCCAGTATGAAGTCCGCGCAGCGCTCGCCAAATGCGGTCTTACCACACAGCACATTGAAAGCCTGGTGCGTGTCCTTTCCGGCGGCGAGCAGGCAAAAGTGCGCCTCTGCAAACTCATCAACCGCGAAACTAACCTCCTTGTCCTCGACGAGCCGACGAACCATCTTGACGTGGACGCGAAAGAGGAGCTGAAAAACGCACTGAAAGAGTACAAAGGAACTGTTCTTATGGTCTGCCATGAGCCGGAATTTTATGATGGCCTGGCAACCAGCGTATGGGACTGCTCGGAGTGGACGACGAAAGTGATTTAATCGAATCAAGTAAGTTCCCTGCTTCCATTGCGTGGAGCAATAAGCAGTGGGTTGGGACTTGTTTGTATCAGGAGTGGTACAAGTCACTCCTGATAAGCTGCGAAGCAGTTATTTGGTTATGAGCAAGTAGCGAAACGGATTGCGAACATCCGCTTGACTAATATTAAGAAGAAAAGTCAGCAGAAAACGGACTTTATAGAAGGTGTTTTCTGCTGATTTTTTGTATTTAACAAGTAGTTAGATAAAAAAATGAATATACAGAATTGTGTGTATTTTTCTGAAAATAAGAAAATTCGAAAAAAGGTGTTGACTTTTGCTTTTGGTGGTGTTATTAT
>ERZ779890.4756-NODE-4756-length-11138-cov-2.780384_pt1 | contig 11138 bp, 10 predicted proteins | sample MGYA00511553_ERZ779890 | MGnify/ENA primary metagenome ERZ779890 (study PRJEB29588, sample SAMEA2152064) | human gut metagenome | biome: human gut; feature: human-associated habitat; material: faeces | place: Denmark | collected 2008/2010 ...
GGCCGCCACGTGGCTCCTTTGGCGTGACCGCACGGGATTTGCCGTGCGTTATTAAAGACAACGAGGACGTTGAGGGCGATGGTAAAAAAGATTTCCTATTTTGATTTTGAGGAAGATTTAGAAGTCATCCACAATAAAATCGAAGAGCTCGAACTCGATACCTCCGTAAGCGACACCGATCGCGCCTCGCGCCTTTCTCAACTTAAACGCAGTTATGCCAAACGCCTCTCGGAGATTTACTCGAACCTGACGGATTGGCAAATTACGCAATTAGCACGCCACCCGGCGCGTCCCTATACGCTTGACTACATTCAGGCTATCTTCAGCGACTTTACGGAACTCCACGGCGATCGAATGTTTGCCGACGATGCCTCGATTGTCGCGGGACTTGCGCACCTCGGCAAACATGCCGTAGCCGTCATCGGCCATCAAAAAGGGCGCGATACCAAAGAGCGCACCAAGCGCAACTTCGGCATGACCAAGCCCGAGGGGTTTCGCAAAGCCCTTCGCGTCATGAAGCTTGCCGAAAAGTTCGGGCTACCCGTGATTACCTTTGTCGATACCCCGGGGGCGTACCCCGGAATCGATGCCGAAGAACGCAATCAGGCCGAGGCCATCGGGCGGTCGATTTTCGAATTAACGCATCTAAAAGTTCCCGTCATCAGTGTGATTATCGGGGAAGGAGGCTCGGGAGGCGCACTCGCGCTTGCCGTTGCCGACACGGTGATGATTTTGCAGTACGCCGTCTACTCGGTTATCAGCCCCGAAGGCTGCGCCTCGATTCTCTGGAAAGATGCCGGCAAGGCCCCGGAAGCGGCCGAATCTCTTTCTCTTACGGCCGCCAAACTTTTTAATCTCGGCCTTGTGGATAAGATTATTTCCGAACCCCTCGGAGGAGCGCACCGCGATCCGGCCCTTATGGCCTTAACGCTTCGAAAGGCCCTTGCCGACCAATTGGGAGCCCTTTTGACGTTTTCAACCGAAGATCTGTTAGCACGTCGAAGCACGCGCCTTGCGCTTTACGGCAAGTACCTCGAAGAAAAAAGCGTGATTTCAACGCAACCGGTAACTCAGGATGCCCCTCAAGAACGGAAAGACCTTGCGCAAACCCTTAAAGAGCCATCGGCAACGCCTAACGTCGAGAAAAAGCCCGTTAAGACTCGGAAAGTTGCAGTAAAGAAAGCCGCACCTCGAAAAAAAGCGGCAAAGACAACCCAAGCCGCCGCAGGAAAAAGCACCGATAAAAAGCGCACCGGCACTCGGAAACTGAAAAAAGAAGCAAGTGAGACGTCATGAAAAAAGACGGGAAAGCGACCCGCGCCAGAGGGTCGAACAAAATGACGCTGATTGACGCCTTTATGGCCTCGGTGCGCGATGTGTCACAAGCGCGAATGAAAACCGAAGCCTCCGAGTTTTCGCTATCGACCGTAAGTCCCGTTCGCCTCGTGATTGCCTACTCGGGCGGACGCGATTCGGCAGCGCTCCTGTCGATTGCCGCAGCCTCACTCAAGCAAGCGCATCAAAGTGAAATTTCTTCGATTACGGCCGTGTACATCAACCACGGACTTTCGGAAAATGCCGACCTTTGGGGAAAAATCTGCGCCGAGCAATGTAAAAAACTCGGGATTCCTTTCGAGGAGATTCGTGTCTTTGTCTCTCGGGCTTCTCGGTTAGGTCCGGAAGCGGCGGCTCGCGAGGCGCGATACCGGGCGCTTTACAAAAGGGCAGTCGCACTTAAGGCCGATGCTGTCATGACGGCTCATCACTTAGACGATCAACTCGAAACGTTTCTGATCTCTTGGATGCGCGGAGCAGGCCTTGAGGGGCTTTCGTCCCTGCCTTGCACGCGAAATCTTTCGTTCGGAAAAGGGCAACCCGTGACACTCGCCCGTCCTTTTTTACAGATTGAGCGTGAAACGATTACTGCCTACGTCAAATCTCAGCACTTACACTTTGTCGAAGACGAGAGCAATACCGACACGCGTTACCTACGGAACCTCATTCGAAACAAGGTCTTTCCGGTTCTTGCCGAGGCACGCACGGGATGGAAAGAAGCTGCCGACCGCTCGATTCGAAATATCGCTACCGCATCGGAGATACTCAAGGACTTGGCCCTTGAAGATACCCGACATTGTTTAAATGCGAGTGACAATTCACTTTCGATTAAAGCCCTAAGAGAGCTCACCGAAGACCGTCAGGCGCTTGTCGTACGCACTTGGCTCAAGCAAAACAAGATTCGTTATCCGAGCAAGGCAAAAATGACGGAAACACTGCGTCAGATTTGCGAATCGGATACGGACACCAAACTGGCGATTCGCTTTGAAGGAAAAGAGCTGAGGCGCTGGGGCATGAAACTTATTTTGACCGATGCCGTCGGTAAGCGTCCGATTGCAGCGCTCGATCAAGACTTTGTCTGGAAAGGGGAGGCGTCCGTAAGTTTTCCGCTCTGGGGCGGATCGCTTTGCTTTATCCCGTGCCGAGAAGGCCAAGAAGGCTTTGATGCCGATATCCTAAAAAAAGGGCCTCTCCGCTTACGCGCGCGGCGCGGGGGTGAAAAGATTAAGCTTTATGCCTTACGCCCGAGTCGCAACCTCAAGCTCCAGTACCAGGCTGCGAAGATTCCGCCCTTCGAGCGCATCAAATTGCCGCTTGTCTGGCTCAATGACACCCTCATTTTTGCCGCCGGTCTCGGGAGCGATATAAGATATTTTGCTGAGACCGATTTGATACACAATCGCGTACGCCTGGTCTGGGCACCCCATAAAAACTTGCTCGATTAAGTCACTTTCTGAAACAATTGCCGCCGTGGCCCTGATTCGTGAAAGGTTTCCGGGTTCGTCCTTAATTCTTTTTGATGAAAGGAGGAAACCTATGCACGAGTTAACTGCATTTGTTTCTAACTTAAACAGTGTTCTTTGGGGGCCGTTCTGCCTGATTCCTTTGCTTGTCGGCACCGGCATTTATTTTTCCTTTAAGTTGCGCTTCGTGCAGGTTCGCCGTTTCGGTCGAGCCGCGTCCTACGTTCTGCGTCACGTCAAGTTTTTCGGCAATAAAGCCGACGGCTCGGGCATGAGTTCCTTCCAGTCCCTGGCTACAGCCATTGCCGCACAGGTCGGGACCGGAAATCTTGCCGGTGTCGCCACGGCCCTGGCCATGGGGGGCCCGGGTGCAATCTTTTGGATGTGGCTTGCCGCCTTTTTCGGCATGGCAACCATCTTCGTCGAAGCCGTCCTGGCGCAGCACTTTAAAAACAAGGACGCAAACGGGCACGTGACGGGGGGACCGGCGTACTACATTACAAACGGCTTACACTGCAAGCCCCTGGCGATGTTTTTTTCCGTAGCCATCATCATTGCTCTGGGCTTTATCGGCAATATGGTGCAGGCCAATTCCATTGCGCTTGCCTTTGACTTTGCCTTCGGTATCAGGCCTTGGCTCGTCGGCATCGTTGTCGCCCTCATTGCCGCCTTTATTTTCATCGGCGGAATTCGCCGCATTGCCTCGACCACGGAAAAAATCGTTCCGATCATGGCGCTTTTCTACCTCGCAGGCGGCTTGATTGTGTTAATCGAGTATTACGACCAAATTATTCCGGCCTTTGAGATGATTTTCGTCGGAGCCTTTAACCCGACGGCGGCAACCGGGGGCGTAATCGGTGCAAGCGTCAAGGAGGCGATTCGATACGGCGTGGCTCGCTGTTCTCCAACGAAGCCGGTATGGGCTCGACCCCGCATGCGCACGCCGTAGCCAAGGTCGACCACCCGGCCAAACAAGGTCTTGTGGCCATCATGGGCGTCTTTTTCGATACGTTCGTGGTCCTTAATATGACGGCGCTCGTGATTTTAAGTACCGGAGTTTTGGACGGAAAGACCACGGGCATTGCCTTAACGCAGCACGCCTTCCAATTAGGTTTAGGCTCGTTCGGTTACGGATTTGTGGCGATCTGTCTTCTTTTCTTTGCCTTCTCGACGATTATCGGCTGGTACTTTTTTGCCGAGCAAAACGTCAAGTTCCTCTTCGGTCCGCGCTACGTGCGTCCGTACCAGTACATCGTCGTTCTCTTTATCTTTTTGGGCTCGCTCTTGCAAGTGAACCTGGTGTGGGAACTGGCGGACTTATTTAACGGCCTGATGGTCATCCCGAACCTCATCGCCTTAATCGGACTCGGGAAGATTGCCTCCGAGGCTTTGAACGATTACGAATTTCGGTACATCCCGGAAAAAACGAAAGCCGAAAAGGATGCTTCTTAAGGCAAGTGCCGTCGGACAAAAAGGCAACCTTCGGGTTGCTTTTTTGTACCCGGGGCGTTCAAAATAAGGGACTCGTTTTTCTACTTCGACACCGATGAAAGACCGCGCCACGCTCGATTTGTTTGAAACCGACTCTCAAGACGACATGCGACTTCCCGCCGGCATCGACGAAGCAGGGCGGGGACCGCTTGCCGGTCCCGTCTATGCGGCAGCCGTGATATTAAATCCCTTAAATCCGATCGAAGGCCTTAAAGATAGTAAGAAACTCACACCTTCCGAACGAAACGCCTTAGCCCTGATTATTCAAGAAAGGTCTCTTGCCTGGTCCGTGGCCTTTGCCACCGTCGAAGAAATCGATTCGATGAACATCCTTGAGGCCACACTCCTTGCGATGAAACGAGCCGTTTTAGGGCTTTCGATCCGACCGACTATTCTTTTAATCGACGGCAACCGCATGCCGCACATGCCGTATCGGATTCGGACGATTATCAAGGGCGATGACCGCATTCCGGAAATCTCCGCCGCCTCGATTTTGGCCAAAACGGCGCACGACGCGCTTTTTGAGCGCTATGCCAAGGAGTATCCGGGATACGCATTCGAGCACCACATGGGGTACGGCACGGCCGAGCACATGGCAGCTATCGAGCGTCTGGGTGTTCTCCCGATTCATCGAAAGACCTTCGAGCCGATTGCAACACGCCTGAAAGGTGTCAAGCACACAAAATAATCGGTCCTATTGACTTACACGCATCGACTCGGTTCGATGACATGAGTTTTTCGGGCAAAAGCATCGACTACAGTCGATGATGACAAGGAAAAAATGCGAAACCATCGAACAGAGTCGATAGTTTCCCCTCATGACAGGTAACTCGGTTCCTCAGCAGCCCGAGTATGATATTGAGAAACCTCAGTGACTTGAGATAGGGACAAATCTCTTTCGTTAAAATCTCAGTTCACTCTTTTGTGAAAGACACTAAATGGCACCTGGCGACACCCCCATTCTCGTCATTATCCCGGCCGCGGGCACCGGAACCCGCATGGCTTCGGCCGTTCCGAAGCAATACCTATCGCTCGGAGAAAAAGCGGGTTCTGTCCTTGAAGTCTCGGTCAAAACCGTGCAGCAAGCCCTTCCCGAGGCAATCGTTGTCGTCGCCGTTCAGGCGGGTGATTCGGTGATTGCTTCTCAGAATCTTTCGAAAGCTCAAGTTCTGACAACCGGCGGAGCGAGCCGCGAAGAAACGGTCTACCGGACGCTTTTAGCCTTAAAAGACGATTTCCCGGAGAACACTCTCGTTTTTGTGCACGATGCGGCACGCGCTCTCGTGTCCCCCGATGACGTGCGGCACCTGAAAGACGTCGCCCTGCAGTCTGTAAAAGAGGGTAAAGCCGGTGCCGTTCTTGCCATGCGACTTCCCGATACGGTCAAACGCATCGACGAAAACGGCCTCATTGCTCAGGACCTTGAAAGAAACGGCCTAGTGCGTATGGCAACGCCCCAGGTCTTTCCCCTGAAAACGCTCATAACCGCATTATCGAAGAACCTCAATGCCACGGACGAATCGAGTGCCGTACGCGCATGCGGCGGCACGGTTCGTGTCGTCTTCGGCTCACCGATTAACTTTAAAATCACGGAACCGGCAGACTTACGCCTGGCGCGACTCATTTTAGGAAACCGTATGCCCAAGACCCGAATCGGACTCGGATATGACTCACACCGCTTTGCAGACGGTCGAAAACTCATTCTCGGGGGCGTTGAAATTGCCTATGAAAAAGGGCTTGCCGGTCACAGCGATGCGGATGTTCTCACACACGCCGTCATTGACGCGCTTTTGGGAGCAGCACATTTGGGCAATATCGGGCTCTTGTTTCCCGATACGGATGCGGCTTACCTCGGCGCGAACTCCCTTCAGTTGCTCAAAGACGTTGTTCGGCGCGTCCGTAAGATCGGCTGGCGCGTCGGAAATCTCGATGCCGTTCTTATCACCGAAGCTCCGAGAATCAATCCCCATGTGGCAAAAATCGAGGCAACTTTGGCCGAGGCTTTACAAGTCGAGCCTATAGACGTCAGTGTCAAACCAAAAACCAACGAAAAACTCGGATTCGAAGGGCGAGGCGAGGGGATATCGGCTCAAGCAGCCGTTTTGCTCGAAAGGACAGAGGCATGATTGATAACAAAAAGCATTTTCGTAAGCGTTTAAGTGAGTTAAAAGCACTGTCCGATCAGGCACTTCTTGACTTGTACGGCAAAGAACACACCGACACCGATGACAAGGCGCTCAGGCACATTCTCTCCGAGCGCGGCGTAGCACTTCCGAAAAATCAGGGCCCCGTTAGGGAAGACGAGAGCGCCACACGCATCATCGAGATTTCAGAACTCGCAGGAGCTAAGACCGAAGAGCCGAAGACAACGGGACTGACGTGGATGGAAGGGGTTCCTATGGTCGCCGGCATCCTCGTGATTTACCTTCTTTATTCGTACTCGTTCTGGCTTTCGGTTATCGGGGGACTCCTGACAGCCGGGTCTCTTTTCTGGCTCTTTCGTTTCGTGCGGCGGCATTGGAGACGCTTGGGCGTGAAAGATACCTACGCAAAAGATCTTTAATCGGATTTCTTGATTACGCGTTTTTCCTGCGTGACATACCTTGACACCCTTCGCGCCGTTTAGGGTCGCGACTGTTGCTGGAGAGATTATTTAAAAGCCGTAGTAAATTTTGCACAAAAGGATAGTAAACCCTATCCTTTTGCGCTATATTGTCTACAAACGAAACGAGGAACAAGCCATGAAGCACTACGAAAAACTTCTACGATTGGGGTGCTTCACCCAAAACGACATCGTCCGCTGTACCGGAAGCATGCCCTCGGCGAAGTGGTTGATCCGAGAGTACCAAAGGGAAGGCTACATCGAACGCGTCAAACATAATTTGTATGTTGCACGCAGTTTGGAAACGCAACAGCCCGTTTTCAACCGTTATCAGATTGCTTCTCAAATCTCTCCGAATGCCACGGTCTCATACCACAGCGCTTTTGAATGCTACGGATGCGCCAACCAGGTCTACTACGAAGTGCAGGTCACGAGTGAAAGCCGATTTCGGGATTTTGCGTTTGACAGCATAACGTATCGCCGTGTTTTGCCCCGTATTTCCGGCTTTGTGACAGAAATGCACGGCGTTCGCGTGACAACGCCGGAACGGACTGTGACCGATTCAATCAACATGCTCGGGAAAATCATCGGTCTGGAAGAACTCCTGCGTTGTCTTGCACTGATGCCGGCTCTAAACGAAGAGGCGCTCGTAAGGTGTCTTGCCGAGTACAGGAGTGCTTTTCTCTATCAAAAGACCGGCTTTATCCTCTCGGTCTTTACCAAAGAACTCGACCTCTCAAACGACTTCTTTTCTCTGTGTAAAACGCACCTACCGAAGGGAAAATCCTATTTGTCCGACGTAAATCGGGGCTTTGTGTGGAATAAAGAATGGAAGTTGTATGCGCCGGAAAACCTAAAACACCTGATGGATAAAGGAGTGTCGGACTATGATGCTATTGGATAACATTTCCATGAATCGTAAAGCTCGTGAATTAGGTTTCGTACGAGACACTTTCGAAAAGGTCTGTCGTCTTGCCGAGATATTGGACTTTATTCAAAAAGATGCCCTTCTGTCCGATATTCTGGCCCTGAAAGGCGGAACCGCCATTAATCTCACCATCTTCAATAACTTGCCACGACTGTCTGTCGACATTGATTTTGACTTTGCTGAAAATATCTCTCGTGAAGAAATGCTCGCAGTACGAGCACAAATCACGGACCGTATCGGGAAAAAAATGACTACCGCTGGGTATCGCCTTAGTCAGAGATCCAAAACGTATCATGCGCTTGACTCATTTGTTTATGAGTACCTAAATTCCGGAGGAATGAAAGACAATCTTAAAATTGAAATCAACTATATGCTTCGTTGCCATGTATTAATGCCGGTCCGCAAACGGATTAATCTTCCGTGGCTAGAAGAAGAATTAACGGTTTTAACTGTCGACCCACTGGAAATCTATGGCGCAAAAATCGTCGCGTTGCTTAACCGTGCAGCTCCTCGTGATGTCTATGACACGCACACAATGATTGAACAGGAGACATTTGATGAGTCGCAAAGGTCACTATTAAAAAAGTGCGTCATATTTTATAGCGCCATAGCCACAGATGGCGTGCCCACTCGATTCAATTTCAATCAGATTACTACGATGAAGCAAGTGGACGTTAAAAGAGATCTCCTACCAGTGCTTCGTCGTAACACTTGGTTTGGTGCACAACAAGAATGTAAACAGATTATCGACTACCTGTCCGAGTTACTACGACCCAACAAACAAGAACTTGCTTTTTGGTCTTCGTTCGACCAGCAGAAATATCGACCAGAACTTCTTTTTCAGGACAAAGATATCCTCTCGCGTATTAGGCAGCATCCGATGGCCCTTTGGAAATGTAGGGACAGGCTGCAAACTTTGCAAACCCCGAAAAAATGACCGAAATAGGGGGTTTCACTGCACCAACAGCACGGCAGGCTTTCGTCTCTCAATGGACTCCAGAGTTAGTTTTACTCAATAGGAAAACAAAACCTATCTTTTCGTGCTGTTTTACCTATCGGTGTTAGGACGCGAGCATCTGCGCGAGAATCTCTCGCGTCACAAGAATCGGATCACCGGGTCGGAAATCCGCAGCAAGCGCCTGCGTAAAAAGCGTCTTTTTCCCAATCGGAGCGTGAACAATCCGGACGCCTCGGTTATCCGGCATTCGGATGCGAACAATGCTACCGTCGACGGAAAATTTTCCGTTAAGTTTCACAGCGCATTCGTGCACGCCCCAGGCTTTGTAAAAGGCCGTCACTTTTTCTTCCGGCGGGAAATAGGATAAAAAAACCGAACCGAAACAGCGTTCGGCAATCGCCTCAAGCGGGCGATTGGCACGCAAAACTTCTAAATCAATGGCCACGGGAGCGGTCGCAAGAGCCGCTCCGACAAAAGTTGCCGTGTGAGAAATCGTGGAATAAAAGGGGCTGTCGGATAAAACAATCGGCGAGTAGGGCGGGTTTTCTCGAAACTGCACCGCAAGACCTCGCACCTTGGCCAAGGCTACCAGCAAAAGCCGCGTCCAGAGAAAGTCCGATTGTCGCTTCGGGCTTAAAAACCTCTCGGCTCGATTAATGACGTCCGGCAACAGATACGTGAGCAACCCGGCATCGGGCTTGGCATCGATTCGTTCGAGATAAATGCAATCGCAAAAGGGGCGAAGCGTCATAACGCAGATATGTTCTTTAAAGGCAACGCGGCATGATATCCGCATTTGTCATTTTCCGACAGGGGAAAGGGACCGATTCCAGAGTCAAAACTAAGATTTCGTGACAAACAACCCTTTCAAACAGGGTTATTGCGTGACAAAAGACCTAGCCTAAACTCAATATTACGTGACAAAGTCATCAAAAAATATGGTATATTTCGTGACATAATGTAATTTTTCCATTGAAAATCAATAAACTGCAATGTACCTTGAACGAAAGGCTTACGAAAAGCTACAAAACTGGAAAAAGACCCGATGCGGAAAGACGGCTCTTCTGATTGAAGGAGCTCGTCGCGTCGGAAAAACAACTCTGGCACGAACCTTTGCCGCCCGTGAGTACGAGACATTCATACACCTGGATTTTTCGCAAATAAATCCCGCAATTCCTCTGCTTTTTGAGCAGTCCTCTTTTGATTTGGATGCCTTTTTCTCTCAACTTTCGCTCCTGACTCGCACAAAACTCATCCCTCGACGTTCTTGCATCATTTTTGATGAAGTCCAACTTTTCCCTTTGGCTCGTCAAATGATTAAGCACTTTGTCGCCGACGGTCGCTTTGACTACATTGAAACCGGTTCTCTCATCAGCATTCGTCATAACACACGAAACATCTTGATCCCTTCGGAAGAGGAAAAGCTCGAACTTTCGCCTCTGGATTTTGAAGAATTCTTATGGGCCAATGACATCACCGAACCTGTCATTGCACTGCTGCAAAGGTCTCTGGACTCCGGTTCCCCTGTGCCGGAAGCGCTGCACAACCGGATGCGTCAGCTTTTGCTCCAATATACCGTTGTGGGAGGAATGCCGGATGCTGTCCAGACCTTTGTGACCAGCAGGCAGATGGATGAGGTCCTGCGTATCCAGCGGGACATCGTTCGTTCCTATGAGGACGACATGGTAAAGTACGCGGAGAAAAAGGATAAGTCCCGCATCAAGGAGTGTTTCCAGTCCATTCCCCGCCAGCTTGCCAAGGAAAACAAAAAATTCCAGTATTCCGTTGTAAAAAAAGGCTCCACCTCCGCAAAATATGCCGGAAGCCTGCAACGGATCGAGGATGCTGGCATCATCACACGGTGCCACAATCTGTCCATTACCGAGCTGCCTCTGGATGGGAACGCGGAAGAGGATACCTTTAAGGTCTATATGTGCGACACCGGCCTGTTCGTCAGCATGCTGGAGGACGGAACGCAATTTGACATCCTGCAAGGCGACCTCTATGGCTACAAAGGCGCTATCTTTGAAAACCTGATCGCCGATATCTTCACCAAGATGGGGCGCAAGCTCTACTATTTCCACAAGGATTCCGGCCTCGAGGTGGATTTTGTGATCCGTTATCAGGGGGAATGCACCCTCGTAGAGGTAAAGGCCCGCTCCGGAAATGTCAAAAGCACAAAGACGATCCTCAACCACCCTGAAAAATATCATGTATCCCATGCGATCAAGCTCGGAGACTATAATATCGGGAAAAACGGGCCGCTCCTGACCCTTCCCCTCTATATGGCCTTTCTGCTGCGCAGCTGCTGACCTGTACAGCACCAAAAGAGCCCCCGCCGGAATCGACCGGCGGGGGCTC
>ERZ779890.4757-NODE-4757-length-11128-cov-5.847015_pt1 | contig 11128 bp, 8 predicted proteins | sample MGYA00511553_ERZ779890 | MGnify/ENA primary metagenome ERZ779890 (study PRJEB29588, sample SAMEA2152064) | human gut metagenome | biome: human gut; feature: human-associated habitat; material: faeces | place: Denmark | collected 2008/2010 ...
CCACGCCCGTCACCTGACAGAGCTTTTTGAACATCGCGCGCTCCTGCCGGGAGGCGAAGCCGAACAGCTCCATGGCGTCCTCGCGCACGTTCAGCACGGAATAGCAGCGCCATTTTTCGCCCTTCGCGGGGGCTTCCGCCAGCGTCGCGTTGGAGCAGAGCAGCAAAAAACCGACGCCGCCCGCGCTGATGACCAGCTCGCCCGGCGCCTTGCTTTCGACTGTGCCTTCGATGAAATCAATCATGGTAGCCTCACTTAATTCTGAAATGCTCGCGCCCCGCGCCCGCGTGCGCATGGGTGATGGCGCAGGCCACCGCGTCCGCCGCGTCGTCGGGCTTGGGAATCTCCCGGATGCCCAGCAGCATCCGCACCATCATCTGCACCTGATGCTTATCCGCGCCGCCGTAACCGACGACGGCCTGCTTGATCTGCATCGGCGTGTATTCAAACAGGTTATCCGTGTATTCCTGACAGGCGACCAGCGCCACGCCGCGCGCGCCGCCGACCTGTATGCCCGTCGTCACGTTTTTGGAGAAAAAAAGCTCCTCGAACGCGATTTCGTCGGGCTTGAAGGTTTCCAGCAGGCCGCGCACGCCCGTGTAGATGCAGCGCAGGCGCGTGGGGAAGGTGTCGCGCGGATAGGTAATCAGCGCGCCGTATTGCACCAGCTTCTCCCGATAGCCGTCTGCCTCAATCACGCCCCAGCCCATCGTCGCCAGACCGGGGTCGATGCCCAGTATTCTCAAGAAAAAGTCTCCGCCTTTTGTTTTATCTAATGAAAGCAAAATGTTTCAACCATCAGTTTAACGTATTTTGTGCCGAATGTCAATCAAAGGCGATTCGCTTTGCGGATAAAATGGCCGCGCGATGAACCGAGCGAAACCGACGGGAAAAATTTCCTTGCAAGGCCTTTCTTTTTGGCCGCTTGACGCGAAAAGACGCGGAAATCGGCAAAAAAAGAGTGAAAAAGGGGTTGACAGGGCGGGCAGCGTGATGTATAATAATCAACGTGCTTGGGGTCGTAGCTCAGCTGGTCAGAGCGCCACGTTGACATCGTGGAGGTCGTAGGTTCGAGCCCTATCGACCCCACCAAGCTAAACCGGAGTTAGTCGCCCGGCTGGAAGTCACCTCGAATGGGGTGATTTTTTTTATGCCTTTGGGGGGCGATGGGCGAGAAGAGGCGGGAGTGAATGACAGCCCGGTGGGCTGTCAGAGCCGCCTGACCGAAGCGGCGTCGAGCCGCAAGAAAGAGCCCTATCGACCCCACCAAGCTAAACCAGAGTTAGTCGCCCGGTTGGAAGTCACCTCGAACGGGGTGATTTTTTTATGTATCCGGAATTTTGCGCAAATTCATTTCTGCGTTGTGGGTTTCCAGATTGGAAAGGCCAGTCAATTGAGCGACGGATGCGAAATCTCGGATATTCTGCTTGGCGGCAAGGGCGGGGTTTTCTTTGCGCTCAAAGTGAACGTATGCAGTCCGGCTTTGCTCTTAAGGTGGTCGAATTCGACCACTTTGAAATCGGGGTTATACATGACTTTTCACCAACTTTTGTGTTTAGAAGAATGACCTACCGTTTCTTCTTTTGTTCCGCTACAATGCCCATGGCGTATATGCACAATAAAGAAAGGCGGAACAGGAAATGGCAAATCGGATATTTGGTTACATTCGTGTATCGAGCATGGATCAAAACGAGGATAGGCAGCGAATCGCGATGCGGGAGATGGGCGTTGCGCCCAAGAATATCTTTGTGGATAAGCAATCCGGTAAGAATTTTGAAAGGCCGGCCTATCAGGCAATGCTCAAGAAGATAAGACGCGGCGATCTGCTGTATATCGTCAGCATCGACCGGCTTGGACGCAATTATGAAGAGGTACAGCGTCAATGGCGCGTACTGACCAAGGAAATCGGCGCGGATATCTGCGTGCTGGACATGGAACTGCTGGACACGAGACGGGAAAAGAACCTGCTGGGCACGTTTATCGCGGATCTGGTGCTGCAAATTCTATCGTTTGTGGCAGAAAGCGAACGAAACAGCATCCGAAAAAGGCAGGCGGAGGGCATCGTGGCAGCCAAGGAACGCGGCGTTCGTTTTGGGCGGCCACTCCTTTTATTGCCGGAGAATTTTGAAAATGCGGCCGAGGCGTGGAATGAAAAACAGATTTCATTGCAGCAGGCGGCGAAACTTTGCCGGATGAGCGTTTCGACGTTTTATCGAAAGGCAAAGGCCGTGCGGAAATGCAATGAAACCGTTTCATAAGGCGTACTTTTTGAAAGCAAAAAAAGGACGCAAAAAGCATCCTTCTTCCACATGGAAATCATTGAAAAATATGAATTGGCAGTCTATAATGAACATGGGTAAATATAGCTTTCAAAAAGTACACATTTTGATAACGGAGGGACGCATGAGCGGGATATATGACGGCGCCTTGACGCGGGAACAATTTATGTTTTTGGAAATGCGCAAGGTGGCGCAGATGACGATCCAGGGCATGACGGAAGAGGAAATCCTGAGCAGGGTTTACGACGATAACCTGTTTCAATACCCGACGCAGCGGGAAATCAAAAGCAAATGCCGCGCATGCCTGAAGCGCGTGGCGCAAATCAAAGACATGCCGCGCATGATGGAAGCCCTGGCGGAAGGGCTGGCGGCGGATGGAAGGCTGGCGGCGCTGATTGCGTTGATGCTGCAAAACAGGCTGGTGGCGGAATTCATGGTCGGCGTGGTGGGGGAGAAATACCGCACGCTGGATTATTCGCTGACCCGGAAGGACATGAATCTGTTTTTGATGCGGTTGGCCGAACAGGATGAGAACGTTGCGGGATGGAGCGAGCAGACGGTGAAGCGCATCCGCGGCGTGCTGCATCGGTGCCTGACGGAGACGGGGTATCTGGATGACATGCGCACGGAAAAACTGAATCCCGTTCTGCTGCCGATGGATATGGAAAACGAGCTGCGGGAGAACGGCCTTCGCGCGTTTCTGCCCGCGTTCAATATTTTGGATTGACGGAGGCGCGCATGAGTGAAATCGGAACGAGGCTGGACGCGCTGCGGGCAATGTTTGGCGACGAAGGCTTTTTGCAAAATAAAGGGCTATCCAACGAGGTTGGGCTGTATATTTTTGCCTATCCGCCGGAGGAAGAGATGGCGGTTCGCGCGTTTGTGCGCGAGATCCGCGCGGAATATGCGGGCGAACAGGACAAATGCCGTGTGATTATTTACGATTTATATGAGATTCTGCTGGATATTTGCAGGGAACGGCGGATTCTTGACCGCATCGGGCAGATGGAAAAGCAGCGCGGTCAGGAATTTATGCGCCAGCAGATTCAGCGCATCGCGCCGCCGCAGGCCTACGTGGACAAAATGAAATACGAACCGCATCGGGCGGGTGACGTGGTCATCATCGGCGGCGTGGGGCGGGTCTATCCCTACATGCGCAGCCACAACGTGCTCAACAATTTGCAGCATATGTTCGACGACGTGCCGGTGGTGCTGCTGTATCCGGGCGAATATTCGGGACAGAGCCTGACGCTGTTCGGCGAATTTGAGGACGACAATTATTACCGCGCATTTAACATCGTGAAAGGATGACATGCAAATGAAGATTTACGACATGTTTCAAAAGGACATCGACAGGCAAATCAACGGCGTGATTAAGGTCATGCAGACGGACGACGAAAACCGTCGGCAGGAGCTGGAGGAATATGTCATCACGCGCGAACTGCGCAAGCATTTCGGATCGTTTTACGACCACTATGAGCAAAGCGTGGACGGCGCGACCGACCAGATGGGCGTATGGATCAGCGGCTTTTTCGGAAGCGGCAAATCGCATTTCCTCAAGATCTTATCGTATCTGCTGGCCAACGAGGAAATCAGCGGGAAGCGCGCCATCGACTATTTTGAGGATAAATTCAGCTTTGATCCGCTGCGCTACGCGATGATGCGCCGGGTGAGCGAAGTGCCGACGGAGACGATTCTGTTCAACATCGACGCGAAATCGCCGATGGGCAAGGATCAGGACGCCATTCTGCGGGTATTTACGAAGGTGTTTTACGAGCATTGCGGCTATTACGGCGACGATATGAAGGTTGCGGCGCTGGAACGCTTTCTGGACAGGCAGGGCAGGCTGGAGGCGTTCAAGGCGGCGTTTGAGGCTGTCAACACCGAGCCGTGGGCAACCGCGCGGGAAGCCTTCGCGTTTTGGGAGGACGACGTGGTCGCCGCGCTGACCCGGACGGCGGGCATGAGCGAGAACGCCGCGCGCAACTGGTTCAACGGCGAAGAGACCGCCGAGATGAGCATTGAGCGGCTGGGGCGCGAAATTGCGGAATATGTGGACGGCAAAGCGCCGAATTTCCATCTCGTGTTCCTGGTTGATGAAATCGGGCAATACATCGGCGACAATTCCGGCATGATGCTCAATTTGCAGACGCTGGTGGAGGAGCTGGGTTCGCGCTGCAAGGGCAAGGTGTGGGTCATCGTCACCAGTCAGGAGGACATCGACGCGGTGACGCATGTCAAGGGCAACGATTTTTCCAAGATACAGGGGCGCTTCAACACGCGGCTGAGCCTGTCCTCCGCCTCGGTGGACGAGGTCATCAAGCGGCGTATTCTGGCGAAAAACGACGCGGCGGCGGAGCTGCTTCGGATGACCTATCACCAGAATGCTTCGGTGATGCGCAACCTGTTCAGCTTCGCCAAGGACACGCCCGCGGATATGAAGGGTTACGGCGCGGAAGAGGAGTTTGTGGAGGCCTATCCGTTTGTGCCGTATCAATTCCGCCTGCTTCAGGATGTGCTGGTGCAGGTGCGAAAGAGTGGCTCTTCCGGCAAGCATCTCTCCGGCGGCGAACGCTCCATGCTCTCCGCGTTTCAGGAGGCGGCGCAGAGCATGCAGGGCTGCGACGAGCGCGCGTTCGTTCCGTTCTATCGCTTTTACGACACGGTACACACGTTTTTGGATGGCGCTGTCCGCCGCGTGATCGACAGGGCGGAGCGCGACGCGGCGGCGGGCGACGGCCTGAAGCGCGGGGACGTGGATATCCTCAAGCTGCTGTTCCTCATCCGCTATGTGGACGGCATGGCGGGCAATCTGGAAAACCTCTGCACGCTGATGATATCCGACGTACACGACGATAAAATCACCATGCGCCGTGACATTCAGCAGGCGCTTGACAGGCTGGTGCATGAAAACTACGTCTCCCGCAACGGCGAAATCTATCTCTTCCTGACCGACGAGGAGCAGGAAATCAACAACGACATCCGCCGCACGCTCGTCGATCCGACCGAAATCATCGGCAAAATCGGCGAAACGGTGTTCGGCGACCTTTACCCCGGCAAAAAATACCGCTACAAGAACCGCTACGATTTCACCTACGACCAGATGGTGGACAACGGCATCCGCGGCCAGCAGATCGGCGGCATCCGTCTGCGCATCGTGACCGCCGAATCCGATTTGGCGGAGAGCGGCGACAGCAGCCTGCGCCTGCAATCCCGCGCGAACAGCGAAGCCATCGTGCTGCTGGACGGCAACGGCTATTACAACGAAATCGCCGAGGCGCTGCGCATCGCGAAATACGTCAAGAGCCGCAACGTCAGCCAGCTCCCCGAGGCCATCCGCAAGATCATTCAGGCGCGGCAGAGCGAGGCGCGCGAGCGCGAAAGAACCGCCGCGACGCTGCTCCGCGAGGCCATCGTCAAGGGCGCGTTCTACATCGCGGGCGAGCGGATGAACATCCGCGCGCAGAACGTCAAGGACGCGCTGGATCAGGCGATGGGCTACCTGATCGAGGACGTTTACAGCAAGCTGAACTTTGTGACCGCGTTTGCGCAGGGCGATGAGGACATCCGCCGCATCCTCACCGGCGAAAACCAGCAGGAAACCATGCTCGGCGTGGACGCGCCCAACGCGCAGGCGCTCGACGAGATCCGCCAGTTTATGGAGGTGCGCGAACGGCAGCACATCGCCGTCACCGTCGGCGAGATACAGCGGCGCTATCAGGCCGCGCCCTACGGCTGGCGGGAAATCGACGTCGCGGCGCTGATCGCGGCGCTGATGCGCGCGCAGAAATTGCAGCTCATCCGCGACAATCTGGCGATTCCCTACGCCGAGCGCCGCGCGGTGGACTGCCTGAGAAGGCGCGCCGATATGGATAAGACCATCGTTCGGCTGCGCGTCACCCCGTCCGACGCGCTGATGAAAAAGGCGCGCGCGCAGGCGGTCGAGCTGTTTGACACGATGGATATCAAGCAGGACGAGGAAAACCTCTGCGGGCAGATCGTCTCGCTGCTGAGCGAGCGAAAGAGACAGTGCAGCGCGCTGCTGGCGCAGTATCAGGGCGCAACCCCCTATCCGGGCAAGGCCGTCGTGGAGCAGGGCATGACGCTGATCGGCGGCATCCTCGACCGGCGCGGCGACAACGTGGCGATGCTCGAAGCCTTCACCCGCGCGGAGGACGAGCTGCTCGACTGGAAGGAGGACTTCGCGGAGGTCGATTTCTTCTTCAAAAATCAGGCGGGCGTGTTCCGCGACGCGGTTCGCCTGAGCGAACAGGCCGAGCGCGACAGCCATTATTTCGCCGACGAGCCGCAGGCGGTGGAAGCCGCGAAGGCCATCCGCGCCATCATCCAGATGCAGCGCCCCTATCGCGAGGTCAGGCGGCTGCCCGAGCTGAAAGCTGCCGTTCAGCAGGCCTACGCGCGCATCAGCGACGCGCGCCGCGCCCGCGTGGAGGAAACCGTCGTTCAGGCGCGCGGCGACGTGCATACCCTCGCCGGGGACGAGCCGGAGCTGCGCGGCGACATCCGCAAAATCGACGAACAGCTCGAAGCCTTCAAGGCGCGCGCGCTGGAAGCGGAAAGCCCCGTCGAGCTGGACGCGATCATCACCCAGATTTTCACCTATCGCGACGGCCAGTGCAGGCGGCTGGAGCAGCTTTTGGCGGGGCTGCAAGGGCAGAACACCCCGAGCCTGCGCGTCAAGACCATCCGCCGCTACGACGTGCTGCCGCAGAAGCGGCTGAGCAGCGCGGCGGAGATCGAGGCCTATGTGGAGCAGCTGAAACAGAAGCTCTTGCAGGAGCTTGCGGAGAACGACGCGATTCAGATGAATTGACGAACGCCTTCCGTCGCCTGCGGCGACACCTCCCTCGGGGAGGAAGGCAGGGATGATTGAAATCGACACCGAGGAGGATATATCCATGAACAAGACCCAGCTCAAAAATTTCGCCGTCGCCGCGCGCGTGGCGCTCATCGAGCGCGTGAAGGATCGCGCGCGGGGGTTCGGCATTGACGAAAAGACCTGCGCGGGCGGCGCGGTCATCCCCTCCAAAATGGTTCAGACGCTCGACGGGGCGCTGCTCTCGCAGACGGAAATCAACCAGCGCGACGCGCTGCTGGCGCGCATCCAAAGCCGCGGCTACGATCAGGTGATGGAAGAAACCGCCTACACATGGTTCAACCGCTTCATCGCGCTGCGCTATATGCAGGAGCATAACCTGCTGCCCGTCTCCGTGCGCGTGCTGCCGGATGCGCCCGGCGCGCTGCCTGAATTGGTTCGGCAGGCGCAGAACGTCGAGCTGGACGGCGTGGATTTTTCCCACGTCGTCGAGCTGCTGGAGGGCAACCGAACCGAAACGCTCTATACCGAACTGCTGATCGCGCTGTGCAATCAGCTTTCGGACGTGCTGCCGCAGATGTTCGAGCCCATCAGCGATTACACGGAACTGCTCTTCCCCGACGGGCTGCTGCGGGAGGATTCCGTGCTGGCGATGCTGGCGGCGGTGGACGCGGAAAATTGGGCGGATATTCAGGTGATCGGATGGCTGTATCAGTATTACAACACCGAACTCAAGAACGAAACCTTTGAGCTGCTGAAAAAGAACGTCAAGATCACCAAGGAGCGCATCGGCGCGGCGACCCAGCTTTTCACGCCCGAATGGATCGTCCGCTACATGGTGGAAAACAGCCTCGGCCGCCTCTGGCTGGAGGGGCACGACGACCCTGCGCTTTGCCGGCGCTGGCGTTATTATATGGATGAAGCCGAGCAGGAGCCGCAGGTCGCCGCGCAGCTTGCGCAGATTCGCGCGCAGGAGAGCCGAATCCAGCCCGAAGAGATCCGCCTGCTCGACCCCTGCATGGGTTCGGGGCATATCCTCGTGTATGCGTTTGATGTGCTGATGGAGATTTACCGCACGCAGGGCTATACCGACCGCGACGCGGTGAGCGCCATCATCGAAAACAACCTCTACGGGCTGGATATCGACGACCGCGCCGCCCAACTGGCGTATTTCGCGCTGATGATGAAGGCCTGCGAACATGACCGCCGCTTCCTCCGCCGCGGCGTTCAGCCGCACGTCTGCGCCGTCGCCGAATGGAACGGAAACCCCAACGACAGCCCCGCGTGGAGCGACGGACAGCGCCGCGCCGCGCGGATGCTTCGCGAAACGTTCACGGATGCGAAAGAATATGGCTCGATCCTCTCGATTCCCAAGCCGCTGGCCGACGCGCTGGATGCACTCGGCGAAAATCCGTTCGGCGGGGAAACCGCGCTCGGCGTGGACGCGGAGAATTTGCAAAGGCTCGCCGCGCAGGCGAAAATCATGGCGCGGAAATATGACGTTGTGGTGACGAATCCGCCGTATATGGGCAGTAGCGGCATGGGCGCAAGGCTGGCGGAGTTTGTGAAAAAGCAGTATCCCGACAGCAAGAGCGATTTGTTTGCGGTGTTTATGGAGCGGGGGCGGGAATATGCCAAAGCAAACGGCTATCTGGCGATGATTACCCAGCATGCTTGGATGTTCCTTTCCAGCTTTGAAAAACTGCGCGCCAAACTGATGGAGATTGATACCGTCAATATGGCGCACCTTGGCGCGAGAGCCTTTGAGGAAATCGGCGGCGAGGTTGTGCAGACGACGGCATTTGTCATGCAGAATCGGCATGTTCACGGATTCAAGGGCATGTATGCGCGGCTGATCGAGCCGACCACGCAAGACGGAAAGGAAGAGATGTTCCTTGACGGGCAAAACCGCTTCTCCGCGCGGCAGGATAATTTTGAGAAGATTCCGGGGGCACCGGTGGCGTATTGGCTTTCTCAAAATGCGATTCTTTCCTTTGCAAATAAAAGAATTAACCAATATGGAGCAGTACAAGAAGGAATCAAAACAGGGGATAATGAGCGCTTTTTGAGATTTTGGTATGAAATAGATTTTACAAAGTCTAATATTCCATACAAAGATTCGCATGAAAAGAAATGGATAAAAACTGCTAAAGCAGGAGAACATAGAAGATGGTATGGCTCATATTATATAGTAACAAATTTTGATAATGATGGACAAGAACTGCTGTCAACTGGTCATGGAAGTGTGACAGGAAAACAGAATTTTTATAAGCAGGCAATTACATGGAATAGAATCGGAATATCAATTCTCTCGTTTAGAATGTTACCATGCGGTTTTATAACTAATATGGGAGGATTGTGTTTATATCCTGAGAAAACAGATGATTTTAATTACCTGCTTGGATTTATGAACACAAAAGTTGCACAAATGCAGTTAGATGTTATAAATCCGACTATAAGCTATCCACCTGGAACTATTGGAATGATGTCTTGTAAGGAAACAGAAAAAGAAAAAGTAGGAAATATAGTTGATGAGTGCATAACCATTGCAAAAGATAATTGGAATACAATGGAATTAAATTGGGACTTTAAGAAACACCCGTTGATTTGAGGAAAATATTATGAAAAAGGGAGAAAAAGAACGGAAAGAAGAATTGGCGCGAAGGCAATGCATTAAACAAATAGAAGAAACAAAAAAACTGATTGAAAAATCCACGATTTCAACAACGGAACTTATCAACTCATTGCTCTCACTTGTTGTTTTACCATATGAAAAAATGAAAAATGAAAAGGGTAGGTTATTTTGTGGTAAATATGAAGAGCTTGCGAAAAAAATAGGTATATGCCCGATTATTTTTTCTCCGATAGACCAGTGCGCAAAAGGAAATGTTAAGTGGAAAAACAAAAACATTTATTCACTTGTAAATAAACTTAGGAATGGAATAGCACATCAAAATTTGCAGATAAACGTAGACGAAAATAAACAGGTTCAATTTGAAATCTGGAATTGCTTTTTTTGTTCAGAATGTAAAAAGTGTGAATTGAAGAAATGTGAAGAAAAAAACTGTATATATAAAGATGGAAAAGTAATTGATTTCAAAATAAAAGTGACAGCTAATGAACTAAAAAAACTAGCACTCTATATTGCAAATTCATATTTGAATGTAATAAAGGAAAAATAGGAGTGAAATCTACATGTCCCGCCTGATTTTCGACAAATACCGCGAATACCAGCAAACCTGCCAAACCCGCTTTGATACCCTCAAAGCCAACGAAGAAGAACTCAACCGCATTTTTATCGACATTTACGGCTTGCAGGAAGAACTCACGCCCGACGTCGCCGATAAGGATGTGACGGTTTACCGCATCATCGACGAGCCAAGCGACGAAGAGCGCAAAATGCGCTATGTGCTTTCCATGCGCGATGAGATCGTCAGCCTGCTGTCGTATATCGTCGGCTGTATCCTCGGCCGATACTCGCCCTATGTGGACGGCCTGCTTTTCGCGGGCGGCGAATGGGACGACGCGCAGATTCGCGCGCGCATCGAGGAAGGCGCGAAGGCCTGCGATTTCGCCGATCCGTCGCTCGGGCTTTTCTACCCGGACAGCGACGGCATTGTGCCGATCACCGACGAGGCGTATTTCCCGGATGATATCGCGGAGCGCACCGTCGAGTTTATCCGCAAGGTCTACGGCGCGGAAACGCTGGAAGAAAACCTTGCGTTTGTCGCGTCTGCCCTCGGCGGCAGGGGCGAAACCCCGCGCGAGGTCATCCGCAATTATTACCTGAACGATTTTTACGCCGACCACCTCAAAACCTATCAAAAGCGGCCGATTTACTGGCTTTGCGACAGCGGCAAGGCGGGGGCTTTCCGCGCGCTGTTTTATCTGCACCGCTATGACCGCGATACCGTCGGACGCATCCGCATGGATTATGTGCATGAATTGCAGGATCGCCTGCGCGTGCAGCTCGACGACGCGCGCCGCGCGCAGGAGAGCGGCGAGGGGCGCG
>ERZ779890.4758-NODE-4758-length-11128-cov-5.747584_pt1 | contig 11128 bp, 7 predicted proteins | sample MGYA00511553_ERZ779890 | MGnify/ENA primary metagenome ERZ779890 (study PRJEB29588, sample SAMEA2152064) | human gut metagenome | biome: human gut; feature: human-associated habitat; material: faeces | place: Denmark | collected 2008/2010 ...
GAAGTAAAAAGACTGGACAGTGATTATTTTTCGGAAGAATAAAGAACTGTTACAGAAGCTTCATTACAAAAGGGGGCGCGATAATTTTGAAAAAGACCAGAAAAAATAAAGAGAAATTTACAGAACCCCTTCTGATGTGTTTGTGCGCGGTTATTTTTTCGTCAGTATCTGGAAGCTTTATGGAATTTTAAAAGAATACAGAAACGGCACACAAGAATACGAAGCGATCAGCCAGCAGAGAATTTATCGGATTTGGTTACAATTTTTTACGGTCACAATATGAAAAATGGTTCTATGTTCGGTTTTCTGAAAAAATTACGGCGGGATGAAAAAGCAAATAAAACAGCCGTGCAGTACATGGATAAAAATTTTCTCCACCAGAATAACTTCTGCAGTCCGGGTGCATACTGTGTGAAACAGGAGGAACATACAGATGCCGAAAGAAGTGCTGTATTTAAAGCTTGAGCAAAACGCAGAGCTGTCCGGTGAAAGCGTGCATATCAGCGATCTTGGAAAATTATATTGTAAAACGCAAAGCGTGCAGAATCGATGCAGAACGCTTCCTGTTTTCCGATTTGAGGAAAAAGATAAGGGGCGCCGGGTGGTTAGCGCGCTTTTTGTGATTTCGCTTTTGCAGCAGGACAATCCGAATCTGGAGGTGGAAAGCATCGGCGCGCCGGAAACGGTGGTGGAGCAGGTAAAAGTCAGTCGTTATCCGGGCTTCTGGCAGGTGTGCAAAATCGTCTTTGTCTGCTGCATCTGCTTTTTTGGCGCAGCGTTTACGATCATGGCGTTTCATAACGACATCGGGATTCGCGAGGTGTTCGGGCAAATTTACGAGCTTTTGACCGGACAGGAGCCGCAGTCGGTTACAGCGCTGGAAATCGCGTATTCGATCGGGCTGGCACTTGGCATTTTGGTGTTTTTCAACCATATCGGTGGGAGGAGGATTACGTCCGATCCGACACCGATCGAAGTGGAAATGCGTAAATATGAAACGGACGTCAATCAGGCATTGACAGAAACTGCAGATCGGGAAAAAAAGACGCTGGACGTCTGAAAGGGGGGAAAATTGTGATTTTATCGAAGCTTTTGCCGGTGGTTGTTGGACTGGGCGCAGGCATTCTCGTTTCGGCAGGCGTTTTTACGGTGCTGCTTTCGGTAGGACTTGTGCCACGCTTTGCAGGAAAGACCCACACGGGGGAAAAAATTTTTCTGTACGAGGAAATGGTTGTCTTTGGAACGCTCGTCGGCTGTCTGGCAAGTGTATTTCCGGGTGCAGTAATTTTTGGCAGGGAATGGTTGCAGAAAAGGTTGGAAGCGGGAGCAGCTTTTGAGTGGCTGGTTCTGACGGCGGAAGCCCTGACCGGTCTGTTTGCCGGAATTTTCGTCGGCTGTCTGGCACTTGCAATTGCAGAAATGCTGGACTCCATTCCGATTCTGACGCGTCGGATCGGTTTTCGGCACGGACTCGGGCTGATGGTGATTTCCATTGCGATGGGAAAAGCGGTTGGAAGCCTGTTGTATTTCTGGCATCCTATTTTTCGGTAAAAACTCCGTTACAAACGGTGAATCGTGCAGCAGATTCGGAAAGGAACAGCATATGGAAAAGTATCAGGCAGACCAGTCTTTTCAGAAACAGTATGAAAAATATGTCAAACAGGTGACGCCGACACACAATCTTGCATTGCAGATGCTGCATGCATTTGTGACGGGCGGTATAATCTGCACGGTAGGACAGATTATTTTGAACGTTGCGAAGTCAAACGGATTGGACGATGCGGCAGCAGGAAGCGTGTGCGCGATTCTGCTTGTTCTGGCGAGCGCACTTCTGACCGGCTTTAACATTTATCCGTCTCTGGTAAAGTGGGGCGGGGCGGGGGCGCTGGTTCCGATTACCGGTTTTGCCAATTCCGTAGCCGCCCCGGCGATTGAATTTCAGAAGGAGGGACAGGTATTCGGAATCGGCTGCAAAATTTTTACGATCGCCGGACCGGTTATTTTGTATGGAATTTTCGTCAGCTGGGTGCTTGGACTGATTGGATGGATCGGTTCGCTTTTATAATTTTCCCGCTCGCAGGAAATCAGTCTGCGAAATGCTGCGGGTGAATGTTGTTGAAACGATGCCGTTCACCCGCGCCATTCGCAAAATCGCAGCTTCGCTGCTCCCCGCTGCTTCGCAGCTTCTTTTGCTCATGAAATGGCGCTCCCCTCGTGCCTTCTTACAGACTGATTTTCCTGCGAGCAGGAAATCAGTCTGCAAAAAGGCACGGGTGAACTTAGTCGATCACATGGTGCTGGAGCCACTTGCGGGAGTGGAAGCGGAGCATGAAAACGACCGCACGCACGCTCCAGTCTGCGAACATGCCGATCCAAACCGCGATGGGACCGAAGCCACAGAAGCGGCATAAAAAGATGCATAGGCTTACCCGGCACAGCCACATGCTGGCACAGGAGGTAATCATGGAAAATTTCACATCGCCGGCTGCGCGCATGCCGTAGGCGGGAATAAAGGAAAGCACCCACGAAATCGGTTTGGTGATGGTAATAAATGCGACCATCTGCAGGCAGAGGCGGGCGCTTTCTGCTTCCATGCCGCCGAGGATGGTGACAGGCTTTGCGAGCAGATAGACGACGGCACAGGAGATGAGGATGACGATTTCCGAAAGCCAGGACAGCCTTTTGATGTAATAAATCGCTTCATCTTTCCGTTTTGCACCGATACACTGACCGACGACGGTCATCAGTCCGATGCCGACACCCATGGCGGCGATTCCGTTTAACGCCTCCAGGATACTGGTCATTGCCTGCGCGGCGATGGCAACCGTACCGAGAGTGGAGACGGTTGACTGAATGGCGAGCTTACCGAACTGGAACATGCTGTTCTCAATTCCGGATGGAATGCCGATGAATAAAACGCGTTTGATCAAAGACCAGTCCGGACGGATAGAAAAGTAGTTGCGTACATAAATCTGTTCTGCAGGGTTTCTCAGCTGCCAGATCACGACGATCGCACAGAAAATACGGGAAACCAGGGTGGAAATTGCCGCGCCGGCGACGCCCATGCCAAAGACGAAGATCAGGATCGCATTTCCTCCGATATTTAAGAAGTTGGAAAGGATGGAAATCGTCATAGGACCTTTGGTGTTGTTTTGTGCACGCAAAATGGAAGCACCTGCATCGTATAGACCGATGAATGGGAACGACAAAAGTGTGAAGAAAAAGTAAATCTGGGAGTTTGCCATAACGTCCGTGTCTACAGTGCCGAAAATCAGACGAAGCAGCGGAAAACGGAAGATCAGGCATAAAAGCGACAGCGAACAGGAAAGGACGAGCATAACGAAAAGCACCTGCTCTGCGGAACGCTTCGCCTTTTTCAGGTTCTGACTGCCGAGGTACTGGGAGCAGAGGATCGCACCGCCTGCCGCCAGCGCGGAGAGCGCCTGAATCACTAAAATGTTGATTGCATCAACGAGAGAAACTGCGGAAATTGCAGCGGAGCCGACGTTGCTGACCATCATCGTGTCGGCGGTTCCCATTAGGGAAGACAGAAGCTGCTCGACCATGATGGGGACAAGCAGCGTCCGAAGCTGTTTATTGGTGAAAAGATGTTGTGTTGCTGTTTGTTTTTTTGTGTTCACGAAAAAATCATGCGCCTCCTGAAATATTGGAAAAATCTGCGGAAAATAAAAAACCTTCTGTATCATAGCAGAAAATAAAATGGATGAAAATAGGGAAAACAGCTCATTTTTTACAGAAGAAGAAAGCCTTTTATGCTGTTAGAAAAACTACAGATGTGGTAAGATGAAAAAGATACTACTGTGGCACCCTTCCGGGAAAGAGTGCCGGCAGAAATTGGATGAAAAATCCGGAGACATGAGGGATGAGAGATGAGTGAGAAAGTACAACAGACAGAAACCGGAAATGCGCTGCAGCGTTTCCTGAAACGGAAAAACATTATTTTTTCGGCAAAACGTTATGGAATCGACGCGTTGGGCGCGATGGCGCAGGGATTGTTTGCATCGCTTTTGATCGGTACAATTATCGGAACGCTGGGAGAGCAGATCGGAAGTCAGGTGCTGGTGGACGCCGGAGGCTTTGCAAAAAGCGTGGCCGGACCGGCGATGGCAATTTCGATCGGCTATGCACTGCAGGCACCGCAACTGGTATTATTTTCCCTGCTTGCAGTCGGGGCGGCAGCCAATTCGCTGGGCGGGGCGGGCGGACCGCTTGCAGTTTTGATCGTTGCGATTGTGGCGGCGGAATGCGGCAAGGCGGTTTCCAAGGAAACGAAGATTGATATTTTAGTCACGCCTCTGGTGACAATCCTTTTCGGAGTGCTGCTGTCGATGTGGTGTGCACCGACAATCGGAGCTGCTGCGAGCGCAGTCGGAAGCCTGATCATGTGGGCGACGGAGCTGCAGCCGTTCTTTATGGGTATTTTGGTATCGGTTATTGTAGGTGTTGCGCTGACGCTGCCGATCAGCTCTGCAGCAATCTGCGCGGCGCTGAACTTAACCGGGCTTGCCGGGGGCGCGGCAGTTGCGGGCTGCTGTGCGCAGATGGTCGGCTTTGCGGCGATGAGTTTCAAAGAAAACAAGTGGAGCGGACTAATTTCCCAGGGATTGGGCACAAGTATGCTGCAGATGGGCAATATCGTAAAAAATCCGCGCATCTGGATTCCACCGACGCTGGCGGCAGCCATCACCGGACCGATTGCGACCTGTCTGTTCCGGCTTCAGATGAACGGACCCGCAGTTTCCTCCGGAATGGGAACCTGCGGACTGGTGGGACAGATCGGCGTTTATACCGGCTGGCTGGAAGAAATTGCAGCGGGCAGTCGGAGTCAGATTACAGCGTTTGACTGGATCGGCATGATCTTGATCTGCTTCGTGCTTCCGGCGGTGCTGAGCCTGGTGTTTGGACAGATTTTAAGAAAAATCGGCTGGATCAAAGAAGATGACCTGAAGCTGTAAAGCATTTGGACAAGAAGGCAGCATTCAGATAAAAGCGTTATCAGAGGAAAGACTGCTGCATTTACGGCAGAAAAGGAGGGTATATGATTTCTGAAAAAAAGAGCGGAGCGCCGTACTTAAACGTCTGGTTCGGCAATTTTTACCGACCGGCGTATGACGATCAGGCGTTTGTCGCAGAGGGGATGGAGCTGTTAAAAAAGCTCGGCTTCAACAGTGTTTTGCTCGATTCCAAGGACTGGGAGGATTTTCGGGAACGCTATGAGGGAAAGCCTGCGAGCCAGTATGTCGGCATGCAGGAGTTTATGATGGAGCAGATCAAAAAGCAGGGGATGAGCCATACATTTCTGGCAATTTATCTGAATGCAGATAACCTGTATCCGAATGTTCGCTTTAGCCCGCCGGTGTTCGGGGAATCTGTTGTGACGGCAAAAGGCAATGACGGTCGCTGGTATCGTTATTGGTCGGAGAAAGCGCAGGAGACGATGACGGAGCACGTTTCACAGCTTTTAGAGATGTACGGTGAAAATATGACCCGGATCGAAGTGGACGGGGAAGAAAAAAAACCGCTGTGCAGCATGTGGGACCCGGTCGTTGCACCGAGCTTCGATGAGGATGGAAAAAAGCGCTATCGCAGCTGGCTTGAAAAACGTTATAACGGAGATATTAAAACCTTTAACCACTTCTACAAAACGGAAGCAAACAGCTTTGAAACGATCGAACCCGAGCAATACTGGTTTGAACTGCGTTATCCTGGAAAAAATGGTTTTTCGGAAAAAGAGCTGGAAGACCGGGACGAAAAATGCCGCGTATGGATGGACAACCAGCGCTGGAAAAGCGACGAGCTGGTGTTTTATTTTGAAGCGATGCAGAAAAAGCTCCATGCACTTGATCCGCAGCTGTATCTGTGCCCGGATTTGAGCCAGTGGGGATATTTTTTGAACGTGGATGGAAGCTTTTTAACCGGTGCAGGGCTTTCTGATCTGTGGGATACGGCGGTGCGAGGCGCTGATTTTTACCGGATTGCCCCGTATGTGGATGCGGCGCATTTTATTTCTGTGCCGGTGCTTCCAAACGGTGACCCGGACTGCTATGTGACAGCATGTCAACACAGTATGATGCGGAATATGAATCGTGGCAGATCCTTTGTCGGCGGCATTTACTGGGGAAGATTTGTTTATAATGACCTATATGCGTGGATTTCTCCGTGTGAGGCGGTCGCCTCGATGGCGGCGTCCGGCGCTTCCGGATATGCGTCTTACGGCATGTGCGGGTTAGACGACGGCGGCGTGTTACACCGGATGCCGGAAGCATTCTGCAGGTCTTTAGAAGAAGGCAACCGCTGGTGGAAAGAGGTTGTTTTGAGGCTCGGAGTGAGAAAAGCTGCAAAGGCAGCAGTGCTGTTCCCGTCTGCGATGGCGCTTGCAGAGACGTTTGACACGGAGCACAATCATGACAGGCGGCTGGATCTTCTGGGCTGGTATAAGGCTCTGGAGGACTGGCAGATCGACGTTGACGTTGTAGATGGCAGCATTTTCAAGGATCAGACAGCAGATCAGTACGAGGTGCTCGTGCTCGCGGCAAACGACTGCTATGCGCTTGACCCGGATTCTGAACTGGAGCAGGGCATTGCAGCATGGGTAAAAAATGGCGGAATGCTGCTGCACGGACCGATGGATTTGCTTGCACGGGCGAGCGTTGGCAGCCGCTGTCTTTCTCATGAAAAGGATGCGTTTGAGTGCAGCGGCGAAAAGGGAATGCTGACCGGAACGCAGTTTGGCAGCTTCGAGGAGGAAAACGCCGACGTGCTCGCAGTCTGGGAAACGGACGAAAAGCCTGCGATTGTCAAGCGCACATTTGGGAAGGGAACCGTTTGCGAAATCGGATTTTTCTACGGCTTTGAATACACCGGCAGAATCGCACCGCACGTTCCGCTGACGCAGCGCAATAACGAGCTGTACCCTTTGACCATGCTGAAAAAAGATCCCGTAGGGATGCTTCTGGAAGAAAAATTCGGCACGACACTGACCCGGAAAAAGGGCGTTGAGCGCGCAGAATTTGAAAACGGTACGGTCATCGTCAACCACAGCTCCTATCCGTGCAGAATCGATGAACCCGGAACACGCTATTTCCAGAATCCCGAACTGTACCAGGATTTGGACAGCAAAATCCTGCTCCCGCATATGGGAGTTTTTATCGAGAGGAAAGTTTGAAAAATGTTTTAAACTTTTCAGAGTGCGCTGTCGCGCGTTGACTTCTCGATGGAAGATCGTTATAATAAAGACCACGGCTTTTGCTGTGGTCTTTATTTATTCATGACAATAGAATGCTCACAGAGCATGCATTCTATTGTTGTATAGGAAACTTCGTTTCCATACGATAAGTAACGCTCTACGAGGATGCGCGCTCGGTGCAAGGGTAGATGGCTGCCAAAGCAACTGCGCCTCGGCGCGAGAATGTGCCAAGGCACATTCTTTTATCGTATAGGAAACTTCGTTTCCATACGATAAGTAACGCTCCGCGAGGATGCGCACTCGGCGCAAGGGTAGATGGTTGCCGGAGCAACTGCGCCTCAGCGCGAGAATGTGCCAAAGCACATTCTTTTTCCTATAAAAATATAAAAATAGAAAGTTGAGAAATTGATGATAAATAAAAAAACAAAATTTTGTAAAGCTGCAGCGCTTCTGGGCGCGGCTGTTATGATGATTTCTGCGCTGGCAGGCTGCGGGAAAAATACGAAGGTCGTTCTGACGGCGGGTCTGAAAAAGAACGAGGTATTCCGGATTTCGAGTGCGTCTTGTGTGCTGCCGGAGGTGATGGTATATCTGACGAACATGCAGAATCAGTATGAATCCGTCTATGGAAGCCAGATCTGGAACGCTTCCGACGGACAGCTTTCGCTGGAGCAGGAGGAACGGGAACAGGTGTTGACACAGCTGGCGAGAATCAAGGTGATGAATCTGCTCGCCCAGAAAAAAGAAGTGACGCTGGATGATAAGGAAAAGGAGCGTGCGGCAGCGGCGGGCAGGGAATATTTTACTTCCTTGAACAGCGCGGAGGTGTCGGCGCTCAACGTGACGCAGGATCTGATTACGAAGATGTATGAAGAGTATGCGCTCGCAGAAAAGGTTTATCAGACGATTGTAGAAAATGTCAATCCGGAGGTAAGCGACGATGAAGCGCGCACCATCACGGTAGATAGGATCAAGGTCAGCGATTCTGCAAAAGCTTCCCAGGTGCTTGGCAAGGCAAAGGAAGAGGGGGTGGATTTTGAGGCGCTTGCGCAGGCGGAGAGCGAGGACCAAACGGTGACGCAGTCGTTTGGAAAAGGCGAGGTTTCGGAAGCACTGGAAAAGGCGGCGTTTAATCTCGGCAAGGACGAAATCAGCGACGTGGTGGAATCAGACGGAAGTTACTATATTTTAAAATGTATCAGCACGTTCGACGAGGCGCAGACCAAAGCGAATAAAGAAAAAATAGTAAAACAGCGCCAGAGCGAGGCATTCGATACGGAATATACGGCGTTTGAGCAGACATTGGTACGTCAGCTCAACGAGGAACTCTGGAATTCCGTCACGATGATTCATCAGGACGATGTCAAAACTTCCAGCTTTTTTGAAGTATACCAGATGTATTTCCAGCATCAGGAGTGAGCAGGAATAGCTGGGCATTCCGGCAGGACGTCGCGCTTCCGGCTTATGAAAACTGCCCTGTCGGACGCTGCGTTTCAGCTTATGAAAACTGCCCGGCAGTGCGCTGTATCCCTGTTTATGAAAAATTTAGAATTGCGGAAAACGCTGCAACCAGGCGGGTTTCCAAAGAATTATTAGCACTCGACTAAAATGAGTGCTAATTTTTTATTGACTTTTTGAAACGACAGGACTACACTATGGGTAAAGCTTGGAGGAAAGCTTCTCCGGGCATCTGAAAACGAACTGAGAAAGAAAGGATCGTGATATTTCATGGCTGAAAAGCACGGAGCATTATCAATTAACAGCGACAATATTTTTCCGATTATTAAAAAGTGGTTATATTCGGATCATGACATTTTTTACAGAGAGCTGATTTCCAACGGCTGCGATGCCATTACGAAGTTAAAGAAGCTGGATATGATGGGAGAATACGAGCTTCCGGAAGGCTACAAGCCCAGAGTGGATGTTATCGTTGATCCGGATGCAAAGACCATCCAGTTTATCGATAACGGTGTCGGCATGACTGCGGATGAGGTGGAGGAATACATCAATCAGATCGCATTTTCAGGCGCGACAGATTTTATCGCAAAATATAAAGATAAGACAAACGACGACCAGATCATCGGTCATTTCGGCCTGGGCTTCTATTCCGCATTTATGGTAGCAGATGAGGTGCATATTGATACTCTTTCCTATAAGGAGGGAGCAGAGCCGGTACACTGGGAGTGCGACGGTGGTACAGAGTTCTCCATGGTAACCGGCGAGAAGAAGACCGTTGGTACCGAGATTACCCTGTTCCTGAATGAGGAGAGCCTCGAGTTTGCCAACGAGTACCGGGCCAGAGAGGTCCTGGAAAAATACTGCGCCTTCATGCCAGTGGAGATTTATGTGGCAGACGAGACGGCGGAGCCCCAGTACGATACCATCGAAAAGGATGAGCTGACCGATAAGGACACTGTGATCGAGACCATTGTGGAAGAGGCAAAGACCGAGGAAAAGGAGAACGAGGACGGTACAAAGGAGACTGTGGAGGTTTCCCCAGCAAGAGAAAAATATAAGATCTTAAGACGGCCCGAGCCCATCAACGATATCCATCCCCTGTGGAATAAGCATCCCAACGAGTGCACAGAGGAGGAATATAAGGAATTTTACCGCAAGGTATTCATGGACTTCAAGGAGCCCTTATTCTGGATCCACCTGAACATGGACTATCCCTTCAACTTAAAGGGGATCCTGTACTTCCCCAAGATCAATATGGAGTACGAGAGCATCGAGGGAAAGATCAAGCTGTATAACAACCAGGTGTTCATCGCTGATAATATCAAAGAGGTGATCCCGGAGTTCCTGATGCTGTTAAAGGGCGTCATCGACTGCCCGGATCTGCCCCTGAACGTATCCAGAAGCGCCTTACAGAACGACGGCTTTGTGAAAAAGATCTCCGATTACATCACAAAGAAGGTGGCAGACAAGCTTTCCGGCATGTGCAAGACCGACCGGGAGAATTATGAGAAATACTGGGACGATATCAATCCCTTCATTAAATTTGGCTGCTTAAAGGATGAGAAGTTCGCAGAAAAGATGAACGATTATATTATCTTTAAAAGCCTGGACAGCAAATATCTGACCTTGAAGGACTGCCTGGATGCCAATAAAGAAAAGGGCCATGAAAACCAGGTGTTCTATGTGACCGATGAAAAGGAGCAGAGCCAGTATATCAACATGTTCAAGGAGGCTGGCCTGGATGCGGTGATCCTTCCCAATGCCATCGATTCCCCGTTCATCTCCCATCTGGAGCAGAAGAACGAGAAGGTGAAATTCCTCCGGATCGACGCGGATGTCAACGAGACCTTTAAGGAGAAGGAAGAGGACGACGAGGCCGCAAAGGAGCAGGCAAAGAAGGATGCAGAAAGCCTTTCAGAGATCTTTAAGAAGGCCCTTGGAAACGATAAGCTGGAAGTGAAGGTGGAGAAGCTTAAGAATGAGTCGGTGGCCTCCATGATCACCGTTTCCGAGGAGAGCCGCAGAATGGCCGATATGATGAAGATGTACAGCATGTACGGCGGCGGTGCCGACATGTTCCCGGCGGAGGAGACACTTGTCCTCAACGCAAACAACGGCCTTGTAAAGTATGTGTTAAACAACAGGGACGGCGAGAAGACACCGATGCTCTGCGAACAGCTCTATGACCTTGCAAAGCTCGCTCACGGAAGTCTTTCCCCGGAGCGTATGACAAAGTTCATTGCGAGAAGCAGTGAGATCATGAAGGAAGAATATGGTGCATAAACGAAGAGATTTTCTGATCACGTTTACAATTTTATGCCTTGCCATGTGCGCCTGCTCAGGGTTCCAGTACCTGGGCAGCGCTTTCTATGGCCTGGTATGGCACCGGATCCATGGCCTGGGAAGCGGCGGAGCGCGTCTGCTTTCCGGGCTTTTTGATTCTCCGTGGACGGGAGTCCTGGT
>ERZ779890.4760-NODE-4760-length-11123-cov-6.173834_pt1 | contig 11123 bp, 10 predicted proteins | sample MGYA00511553_ERZ779890 | MGnify/ENA primary metagenome ERZ779890 (study PRJEB29588, sample SAMEA2152064) | human gut metagenome | biome: human gut; feature: human-associated habitat; material: faeces | place: Denmark | collected 2008/2010 ...
TCTTGTGAGAATCCAGTTTATTGTCTCGGTCGTGCTTTATCTGCTCTGTGTGATATTTTTGCCGGGAATGGGCTTTTCAGGACTTGTGATGCAGATTTATCCGTGTCTTGCAGCCGGTTACTTTATTCCAATGAGCTCCATAACTGTTCAGTCCCTCCACAGTTACACTGTTTCTATATTGTACCAAATTTCCAGCAAAAAAAACAGTCCTTACCAATGTCAATCAGTAAAGACTGTCTGCTCCTGTTGTTACTCATTCCTGCTCTCAGACACATTTATCCGATCACGTCTGCATTTTGGAACGGTTACTCAAGATATTCGGTTTTAATAAAGGCATTGCTGCCCTTGTATTTAACCTTGGACCAGCCATCTGCCTGTTCCATGACAAGTTCAAAGGTATCTCCAACGTAAGCGGTTCCCAAGACATCAGAATCCGTACTTGCACTCTTTCTGACACGAACCGTTTCCTTAACCTTCACCTGATCGCCAGGTGCCTTGCCTAATGACGCCGTGCTGCCCGTATTCTCCGTATCAGTGGAAGCATCTCCTGTAGTATTCTGGGCATTATCAGTACTATCTGTATTATCTTCCTGTGTAATATCTGCTTCAGCCGGTTCTTCAGAAATCACTTCCAGGTAATCGCTCTTGATATAAGCGTCTTTCCCTTCATATTCAATCTTACTCCAGCCGTTCTCCTTCTGTTCTAAAACAGTAAACTCCTGATCCACCTGAGCTTTACCAAGCTTATCAGCCTGCTCACTGTCCGAAACTCGAATATTTACAACGTCCGTGGCACGAGCCTTGATCGCAACTGGAGCGGTCTCTTCTGCAGTCTCATCCGTTGTCTCGCCAGTCTCTTCTTCCGTCTGCTCCGGCTGATCCGCCTGTGCCAGAATCTCTCCGACATCTTCGTTAATCTTTTCCTTCATATATGCAAGGAATTCACTCAAATTTTCATCCTCTGCAAGCAGATCATTGTACGCCACTACAACTTTATTATTCAGATCTACCACATCATCCTGCAGCGTAACCTCTTTAATATAGCTGCTTACCGTATCATCATACGTGCCATTATTGATGTAATAGTTTCCGTTCTCATCCTGTCCGATGTAGTATGTCTGCATTCCCGGAATTGTGGTTTCCAGATCATAGAACTTCACTTCGGAACATACATAAGCTACATAGGTATTGTCCGTAAGTCCGGGCTTAGTGTAAACGTCCAACTGTGGGTAGGATTCAATATACTTACTTAACTCTTCGACTTTAATCTTCTGAATGTCATTCAAATAGGTATTGAGACCTGAAATTGTCTCCATATCTCCTGATGCCTGTGCATCATAATACGCTCTTACGACATTGTTGACCTCCGGATATGCGTTCTCCTCCAGATCATATGCCGGCATATCCTGAACTTCCTCTTCCATCTGCTGCTCAGCAGCCAGTGAGGCAGCTTCTGCTTCTTTTTCTAACTTATCTCTTTGATTTGCATTTACAGCAACTAATACCGTTATGAAAACACACACAATAAGGATTGCCGGCATCACGATCTTTCTATGATCCAGTATCCAATCCTTAACCGTCAGAAGCTTATCCTTGACCCCCTCAAGTCTGCTCTGATTGTTTTGATTCATATTTACCATCCTTTAAAATTGTCACACACATATCCAAGGTGATGCAAATGCACCCGACAGGAATCGAACCTGCATTAAAGGCGTCGGAGGCCTTCGTTCTATCCGTTAGACTACGGTTGCAAGACTGCAATATACGAATATATTACAAATGTATTACGCATCACTATTTTGTATCTTATCACAGGCATGCCGGATTGTCCAGCACTTTTTTGAATTTCACAGGGTTTTCACGAATGACGTGGGGGAACTGTAACAATTCCGACCAGACAGGTTTCGCATGAGGCATCCGTTTCCCATGCGGTAAAAACGCCAGGCGCACAGTCACAGCTGCACCCCCGGCGATTCTTTCGTTCCCGATAACAAAATGTCCGCAGAATGCGCTTTTGCGAATGGTGCGAGTGAACTGTAACTATTTCAGTCCATGCTCCAGGCGCTCCTTATAGCCATCTGCATGCTTGACATCCAGCTTGTTGTAACACATCTCATATTCCGCGTCGGAATAACATTTGTCGAAGGACTCTTCCACATTCGTACGGTAAACCAGACCAATCGCAAGGGAAGGTGCGAGATACGGATCTTCATAGTTCGTACACGCCTGCTGGATTCTGTCACAGAACGCTTCCGCTTCTCCGTCCTCCGGCGTCGGAATTACGATTTCGAATACATCTCCGTCCACACGGCCGATCAGGTACTCTTCCTTCGCTTCCTTGCGGATCAGACCTGCAACAGTCTTGATCAGGCGGTCACTCTCCTCGTTGCCGAAATGGTCATAGACAAATTTCCAGTCATTAATATTGGCGCAGATCACTGCAGCCGGAGCGGTCTCCTGCATTTCCAGAAGGCGTCCTTTCATATAGGTCTTATTCAGCAAACCAGTCAGGGCGTCTTCGTGTTCGCCGCGCTTGATGCGGTAAGCCTCCTGCTCCATCGCCTCTTCCAGCTCGTCTGCATAGATCGCTGTCTCACGGTAACGATAATGGTCACACGCCAGTGCTTCATACTGCAGCATCATATGTTCAACAATGCGCTCTGCAAGCTCCTGATCGGAAGCATGATCCATTTTTACATAGAGATGACCAATCGTCCGATTGAATACGCGAAGCTTTCTGCCCGGATCGTTTACAACATCCGGCTCAAAGCCTGCAAAATTGCCGACCTCCACTGCGATTTCCCCGTGGCGCTGCGTCAGCAAAAGCTCGATCCCGAGCACTTTGGAAATATCCTCAAAACATGCCTTTACCAAAGAAAGATCCAGCAGATTCTCCAGGCTGTATTCTTTGATATGCTCTTTTAACCGTTCCTCCATTGTCATTGAACCGTATGCCATAAATGCTCTCCTTCCTGAATCTGATCCATCCTGTTCTTTCCTTTTTGACCGGTTGTTCTTTCTGATCATGATACGCTCTTTAAATTATAGTATCCAGAAAACCTTTTGTCCAGTAAAAAGCTTGCCCGGCGGTCATTTTTCACTTGAAATATTCATGATTTTCTGTAAAATAGGAAAGGATTGATATCATATTGTAGTTTTTTTATGTATTTTCAGGAAAAGAAAGGTAATTCAACATGATCAGTGCAAACAACGTGACGCTGCGCCTCGGCAAAAAGGCGCTGTTTGAAGACGTAAACATCAAATTTACAGAGGGCAACTGCTACGGCCTCATCGGTGCCAACGGCGCCGGCAAATCCACCTTTTTAAAGATTCTTTCCGGACAGCTTGAGACCACCAATGGCGATATTGTCATCACTCCCGGACAGCGTCTTTCCGTGCTGGAGCAGGATCATTTTAAATATGACGAATACACCGTTATGGACACCGTCATCATGGGTAACTCACGCCTGTATGAAATTATGAAGGAAAAGGACGCCATCTACGCAAAGGAAGATTTTACCGATGAAGATGGCATCCGCGCTTCCGAGCTGGAAGCAGAATTTGCAGAAATGGACGGCTGGAACGCAGAATCTGACGCCGCTACTTTATTAAACGGTCTTGGCATCGACACCGACCTCCACTACAGCATGATGCGCGACTTAAACGGCAGCGAAAAGGTCAAAGTCCTGCTGGCGCGCGCATTGTTCGGCAACCCGGACATCCTGCTGCTCGATGAGCCTACCAACCATCTGGATCTGGATGCAATCGCATGGTTGGAAGAATTTTTGATCAATTTCGAAAATACCGTCATCGTCGTATCCCATGACCGTTATTTCTTAAATAAAGTCTGCACCCATATCGCAGACATCGACTACGGCAAGATCACCCTCTATGCCGGCAACTACGATTTCTGGTATGAATCCAGCCAGCTGCTCATCAAGCAAATGAAGGAAGCAAACCGTAAGAAAGAAGAAAAAATCAAGGAGCTGCAGGAATTTATCTCCCGTTTCTCCGCAAATGCTTCCAAATCCAAGCAGGCGACTTCCAGAAAGCGCGCCCTCGAAAAGATTCAGCTGGACGACATCAAGCCCTCCAGCCGGAAATACCCTTATATTGACTTCCGCCCCGACCGCGAGATCGGCAATGAAGTCCTCACCGTAGACGGCATCTCCAAGACCGTAAATGGCGTAAAAGTATTAAACAATATCTCCTTTATCGTTGGTCACAACGACAAGATCGCATTTGTCGGCAGCAACGAGCTGGCAAAGACCACGCTGTTCCAAATCCTTGCAGGCGAGCTTGAACCCGACGAAGGAACCTACAAATGGGGCATTACAACCTCCCAGGCGTACTTCCCGAAGGATCCTGCCGCAGAATTCGACAACGACGATACGATCGCAGACTGGCTCACCGGCTACTCTCCTGTCAAGGACGCAACCTATGTCCGCGGCTTCCTCGGACGTATGCTGTTTGCAGGAGAAGATGGCGTGAAAAAGGTAAAAGTCCTTTCCGGTGGTGAAAAGGTGCGCTGCCTGCTTTCCAAAATGATGATTTCCGGTGCAAACTGCCTGATTTTAGACGAGCCGACCAACCATCTGGACATGGAATCCATCACCGCACTGAACAACGGTCTGATCAAGTTCCCGGGCGTTGCGCTGTTTGCCTGCCACGACCATCAGTTCGTACAGACGACCGCAAACCGCATTATGGAAATCCTGCCCGACGGCTCCTTAATCGACAAGATCACCACTTATGACGAATACCTGGAAAGCGATGAAATGGCGAGAAAACGTACCGTTTACACCGCTGACAGAGAGGGTGACGAAGATTGAACACCGTAGACCTTCATGTGCATTCCAACAAATCCGATGGAAGCTTTACGCCCTCCGAGCTTGTCGATATGGCGATTGCAAAGGGGCTGACCGCTTTTGCCCTGACCGACCACGATACGACTGCCGGTGTTAAGGAGGCCGTCACATACGGACAGGAAAAAGGCATCGAAGTCATCCCCGGAATCGAATTTTCCACAGAATACTATGGAAAGGACATCCACATCGTCGGTCTTTTTATCGATGAGGATGCCCCCGCTTTTCGGGAGCAGATCGGAAGCTTTGTTCGTGCGCGCGAAGAGCGAAATGAAAAAATGTGCGCCCGCCTCGCTGCAGACGGCATCGATATCAGCTATGAAAAGCTGCTGGAAGCCTTTCCGGACTGCGTCATCACAAGAGGTCATTACTCCAGATATCTGCTCGACCACGGCTATGTCAAAAGCCTGCCGGAAGCGTTCGACCGCTATCTCGGGGACCATACCAAATATTTTGTTCCCCGGGAAAAAATCACGCCCGCCCAGGCGGTTTCCCTAATTCTCGCCGTCAAGGGCATCCCGGTTCTCGCCCATCCGACGCTCTATCATATGGGAAAGGATAACCTTTCCTCCCTCGTCCGCCACTTAAAAGAAGCCGGACTGGTCGCGCTGGAAGCGGTTTATTCGACCTATTCCGCCGGGGAGGAGCGTCAGATGCGCCAGCTGGCTGCCCGCTATGGGCTGTTGATTTCCGGCGGCTCCGATTTCCACGGAAAAAGCAAACCCGGACTGGAGCTTGGAACCGGCTATGGCAAGCTTTTTATCCCGGAAGATATTCTGATTGCCCTCAAGAAAAAAAGGAAGGAACTGTTCGATGTCTGAAAAAATACTGTTTACCGACTTAGACGGCACGCTGCTCAATTCCGCGAAAAAAGTTTCGCCCGGTATGCAGCTGCTGCTTTCCAAAATGGTGCTCGCAGGCAACCGTCTGGTACTCACCTCCGGCCGTGCCCTGCCAAGTGTTTTAAAGGTTGCGAAAAATGCCGGTCTGCTCTTTCCCGATACGGTTATCATCGCTGCGAACGGAAACGAGGTCTATGACTGTGACACCAAAACCTTTCTGATGCGTAAAAGTGTCCCAATCGAAATCGCCGAGGATATCATTTCGATGGCGCAGGAAGAAAGCCTGTACCTACATTCCTACAGCGATACCTGCGTTGTTGCCCCCAAAGACGGCGTCGAAGTAAAACACTACTGCTCCCGCACCGGAATGGAATATCAGGTCAGCGACGATCTTTTAAAGACGATCGGACACGCGCCCTGCAAGCTTCTGGCGATCGATATGGAAAACCACGGACGTCTGGAAGCGTTTCGCAGCAGAATTCAGGAAAAATACGGCGACAAGATCTCCGCAATTTTTTCCAATCCGATTTATCTTGAAATTTTCGATAAGACCGCCGGGAAGGGAAACGCTGTCCGTTTCGTCTGCGAGCATTTTCAGATTCCGCTTTCCAACAGTGTCGCTGCCGGAGACGCCGAAAACGACATTTCCATGCTGCAGGCTGCCGGAACTGCCGTTGCGATGGCAAACGCTACGCCCGAGGTCAAAGCCTGCGCCGATTTTATCACGCAGCAGGATAACGACCACGATGGACTCTCGGAAGCGATTTTACAGCTGTTTGAGATGTAAAAAGTATCATGAATAAAAAGCTCAGGGAACGTCACCTCTGTGACAAATTCCCTGAGCTTTTTAATTCGCTTTTATCCTTCTACGATCAGGTAGCGCCCATCTCCGACGTCGAAAACCTCTGCTTCGTCCAACACCTGATCCGGGTTCTCCACGTCGATTCCCGCTTCTTCAAAATACTCCATCACCGCAGCTTTGGAATCCACAACAACCGCCATGCAGTCCTCCAGGAAGGCTTCCGCCTCTTCCATTCCCTCTGCTACCGGCTCCGGAAACAGCCTGTCCTGCTGCTTCAAAAAACACTTCAGTACCGCCTCATCATACTCGTAACCCATAGAATCCTCCTTGTTTTTCCGAAGGAAAAATCCGAACCCTCTGGTGAGGAGAGGATTTCTCCTCCTTGTTTTTCTTTTTTGTTTTCATTCATTTCCACACTCATCTTCCAGTCCGTCCAGGAACACGGCAAGCGGGACGTCCAGCGCCCTGCAGATCCGCATGATCGTATAAATTCCCGGATTTTTTGTCGACCCGTCCGCGATGTGCGCGATCGTTGTCAGCGGCACACCGGATGCGGCTGAAAGCACATACAGCGACCAGCCTTTTCTCAGACAATACTCTGTCATCCGCCTGCCGAGCCGATTGGGCAGCTGCGCACACCACGATGGCGTGCGCCGTTTTTGTTTTGAGTTGTTTTCCGCCATGAAGCTCTCCTTTTCCAGCTGCCGTTTTATTTGTTCAGACAATAGCATGTTCGCAGAGCGTGCATTCTATTGCTTCAACGTCCCAGAATCGGAGTTTGCACCGGCAGCCTATACTTCTATATCCTGCCAAAGCGGTAAAACGTTACAGAAAAAATAAAATTTTTAAATTCCGAATGTTAGCGGATTGTAGAGTAATCCGCTGATATCTTTCACAGCAATTCCAGCAGCTCGCCCGGGGCTGTAATCACCGCGTCCGCATGATGTGCCCGCAGCTCTTCCTCATCCCGAAATCCCCACAGCACGCCAACGGCGAAGTTGCCTGCGGCTCTGCCTGTTTCGATATCCACCCAGCTGTCGCCGACGTAAATCGTTTCCTCCGGCGAAACGTCGAGCCGTTCCATAATCGCGTATACGCCGTCCGGCGCGGGCTTTTTGGGGACATTCGTTTTCTGTCCCTGCACAGCATCAAAAAAGTCTTTGCCGAACAGCGTTTCTACCACATCAACCGTGTTGGCATGCGGCTTATTGCTGAACACGGCGATCTTAATCTTCTTCTCTTTCAATGTATCTAAAAGCTCTGGAATGCCGGGATAGGGCTTGACCTCATACAGGCAGTCCTTTGCGAAATATTCCATGTATCGGTCATAAACCTCGTCCAAAAGGCACGGAACCGCCGCAAAGCCATCATCGTCCCGGACGGGGGAGGGCTGCTCTTTTGCCCCTACATAACGCAGCGCCCGCGTAATCTGCATACGCGCGCCGTTTCCTACGAATTTTTTATAACATTCCTGTGGGATCGCCTGCAGTCCAAAATCCTCCAGCGCCCGGTTCGTGCAATAGGCGAGGGAAGTCAGCGTATTCGCAAGCGTCCCGTCCAGATCAAAAATCACTGCTTTTTTCATATGCATTTTCTCGGGTAACCTCTACTTCTTTGTTTCAAACTTGCTTCTACATCCATCCGTGGCTTTTCAGTTCCTGGTACAGACGCCCAACCGGCAGTCCTACCACATTGTTATAGTCACCACGAATGCCTTTGACAAACCGCGCGCCCAGTCCCTGAATGCCATAAGCGCCCGCCTTGTCCATCGGCTCTTTACTGTCAATGTATTCGGAAATTTCCACTTCCGTCATCGGATAAAATTCCACCTGCGTGCACTCGAAAAATGTGACCGTCTCACTTTGACTGTAAAGCGTTACGCCGGTATAGACTTCATGACTGCGCCCCTGCAGAGCTGTCAGCATTTCTGCTGCCGCTTCCCTGCTATGCGGCTTTCCGAGGATCTTTCCCTCACAGCATACCACCGTGTCCGCGCCGATCACCAGCAGCTCCGGCTGCCGTTTTCCGTTAAGATTCGGCTCCTGTGTTTCCTCAGAGATTTGCTCCTGATCTGCGTCAGGATTCTGCCCCTGCCCGCCGGAAAGCTGCTCCCAGATATCCACCGCTTTCTGACGGGACAGCTCCTGCACCAGCGCACCTGCCTCCGTCGTTTTTGCATTTTCTTCTTTTGTGCTCGGCATAACGGTAAATTCCAGTCCGATCTGCGAAAGCAGCTCCCGGCGCCGCGGGGATGCGGATGCCAGTACCAGCCGAACGTTTTGCTCTTTTTGCATGTCCTTACTCCATTTCCACATGGGTTTCCGGAATGAATACCCGTGTGTCCCGATATTCTTTTTTGACGCTCATCTCCTGTGCCTCTTTGCAGAACACCTCCTGTGCGCAGTAGGGTTCCTTGCCGCGGCCGTCTACCTTTTCATAGCTGCCGTCCGGCTTTAAGATATGTGCTTTCTTGTTGTCGCGCAACTGTCCCTCCAGAATATGCCAGAGCTTTTCTTTCAAAGCAGGTGCTTCGACCGGGAACAAAATCTCCACTCGGCGCTCCAGATTTCTCGGCATCCAGTCTGCACTGCTACAGTAAAATTCCGGATTGCCATTATTTTCAAAGTAAAATACACGCGCATGCTCCAGGAAGTTTCCGACGATCGAACGCACGGAAATATTTTCGCTCACTCCCGGAATTCCGACTTTTAAGCAGCAGATACCGCGCACGATCAGCTCAATCCTTACACCCGCGCGGCTCGCCTCATACAGCGCCACGATAATATCCCGATCGCACAGGGAGTTCATCTTTGCAATGATATGTCCCTCACGCCCAGCTTCCGCGTTTTTCTTTTCCCGCTCGATCAGATACAGGAAACGATCTTTTAACCACAACGGTGCAAGGCTCAAACGGTTCCAGGAACGCGGCTCTGAATAACCGGACAACATGTTGAATACCGCCGTCGCATCCTCACCGATCGCTTCGCTTGCCGTCATCATGCCGATATCGGTGTAGAGCTTTGCAGTCGCATCGTTATAGTTTCCGGTTCCCAGATGTACATAACGGCGGATGCCATCCTCCTCTTTTCTGACAACCAGTGTAATCTTGCTGTGGGTCTTCAAGCCGACCAAACCATAGATAACATGACAGCCCGCTTTTTCCAGCTTTCTCGCCCAAACGATGTTGTTTTCCTCATCGAAACGCGCCTTTAATTCTACCAGAACGGAAACCTGCTTACCGTTCTCCGCAGCCTGCGCGAGCGCCGCGATGATCGGCGAGTTTCCGCTGACACGATACAGTGTCTGTTTGATCGCAAGCACATCCGGGTCTTTGCTCGCCTGCCGGATAAAGTCCACGACCGGCACAAAGCTCTGGTACGGATGGTGCATCAGCACGTCGCCTTTTTTGATTACATCGAAAATATTGTCGGTACCGTCGAACTCCGGCACGGGCGCAGGCGTATATTTCGGCGCACGCAGCTCGTCAAAGCCCTCCAATCCGTATACCTTCATCAAAAAAGTCAGGTCAAGAGGTCCGTCGATTTCAAAAACGTCCTCCTTACGCACGGAAAGCTCGCGGCACAGAATCTTTAACAGCCGTCTGTCCGCAGCCGCCTCGATTTCCAGGCGGATTGCCTGTCCCCAGGTTCTCTTTTTGATCTGCTTTTCAATTTCCAGAAGCAGGTCTTCCGCCTCATCCTCATCAATTGCAAGATCGGCATTTCGTGTAATTCGAAACGGATGTGCGCACAGAACGTTATAATTTAAAAACAGCTTGCTGATGTTGCGCTCAATGATCTCTTCCAGAAGCAGCACCGCAACCTCTGTGTCCCCCTCCTTCGCCGCCGGAATCCGCACAACTCTCGGCAAAACAGACGGAACCTGTACGGTTGCGAACTCGATTTCCGTATCCTTTTCTCCCTTTTTGGCAACCAGCGCGCCGATATTCAGCGTCTTGTTGCGGATCAGCGGGAACGGTCTGGAAGAATCCATTGCCATAGGTGTAAGCACCGGATAAACATTGTCCTCAAAATAACGGTCCACAAACTTTTTCTGTTCCTCAGTCAGATCTTCAAACGCATCTATAATATGGATCTGTTCTTTCTTAAGTAACGGAAGCAGCGACCTGTTATAAGTGTTGTACTGCAGATCTACCATCTCCCTTGTTTTTTCGTTGATGGCAGCAAGCTGTTCTGAAGCCGTCATTCCGGCAATGTCTTTCTTCTTATAGTTAGCATGTACCATATCTTTTAAGGAAGCAACACGCACCATGTAAAATTCATCCAGATTTGAGGAAGTGATACTGACAAATTTCAGGCGTTCCAAAAGCGGGATACTCTTATCGCGTGCTTCATTTAATACGCGGTTATCAAATTTTAACCAGCTTAATTCTCTGTTTTCGTAATACTGTGGATTTTTAAAATCTTTTTCTTTTTCCATAGTGTCCTCCATTTAATACACACGTTTCTCCTTTACCACCGGTTTTATGCTGAATATGTTTTCAAAGTAAGAAACCTTCGCATCAAACAGTGCTTTTTCCAGTGCGATATCATCATCTGTCTCGATTGTGATCACCAGTTCTTTTCCTTTTACTGCTGCACGCACATTTTTGAA
>ERZ779890.4773-NODE-4773-length-11096-cov-28.487275_pt1 | contig 11096 bp, 13 predicted proteins | sample MGYA00511553_ERZ779890 | MGnify/ENA primary metagenome ERZ779890 (study PRJEB29588, sample SAMEA2152064) | human gut metagenome | biome: human gut; feature: human-associated habitat; material: faeces | place: Denmark | collected 2008/2010 ...
AATCAGTTTCTCAAAGCCTTTGAGCGCCGCCCGGAGAAACAGGCGCCGATCTTGCTCTTGCTGGACGAAGCTCCACGCCTTGGCAAGCTGCGCTTGGTGGAAGCTCTGTCCACGCTCCGAAGCAGACAGATCCACATCATGACTTTTGTGCAGAGCGTGGCGCAGCTGGATCTGATTTACGGACAGGACGCCCGGAAGGTTGTCACGGACAACTGCCCGTACAAAGCCATCCTTGGTGCCAGCGATGCCGACACCAGAGAATGGCTTTCAAAATTGGTGGGTACATACGATCGACTTAAAACGAGCCGCAGCCACAATCAGCAGATGGAGCGATTGGGCAGCACCCTTGGCGTCAGTCAGAGCGAGGAGGAAAAACGGATCATCAAGCCGGAGGCTTTCGGCTCCATGTCCGACATCGTTCTGATCAATCCGACAGCTCCAGGATTTTGCCGGATTGAAAAAGCGCCCTACTACCTGGAGAAAAATTAAGCCCCCCATCCAGGGGTGGCTTCTCTTTTTGCCCGTGGCTATGGTTGCCACATAAGACAACCGCCGCCGACACGCCGCCCCGGTCAGAGAAGCCCCCTCCTGGAGGACGGCTCTTTCTCTTCTGCCTTTGGTTGCTTCATAAGACAACCTCAGCACACACGCCCCCGGAGCAATGCCCCGGAGCCTGTGCGTCCTGGTGTTGGTTTTTCGCCCAGGTCGAGATCGAGCGCCGGAGGTCGGTGCCCGTGACCGGACACCTTTCTTTCTTTGTTTTTGATCCTCCCCTGCTGGGGAGGATCTGAATATGGATGGAGCCGGTTGCCCGGCTCCTATCCAATAGAAGCCCCTCGGTCGGGGCTTCAATTTTTGGTCGGCTATCGCCGGCCAAAAAGGTGCAGACCGCAGCTGCCACCCACCGTGCCTATCGGCACGCTGGGCGCCATCTTTGGTCTGTGTGATGTCCTGTCTATCGCCATGCCATCACGGCAGCCTGCGGGCTGCCTGGCTTTCCTTCCCCTCCCCCATCACCCGAATTTTTTCAAAATTCTGTTGATTTCAAATCATTATATTGCTATAATGATTTTCGGGGGGAAGGAAAGAGAGCAAGTTCCGTCCTTGGTACCAAATTGGTACAAACTATCGTTTGCACCCCTTTGGCCCCTGCGGACCGAACTTGCCAGAAAGGGGGAATTTCCCCCCTCTGGACACCCCCCTATTGCCGGGAGGGGTTCCCCCTCCCAGACCCACCCGTGCCCTGCAGCACGCTAAAAATCAATGCAGTTGCATCCGATTTTCCAACACGCTGCAGAGCCGTTTCGGCAGCTGAACGCAGCCGAAAAAAGAGTTTTTTGACCGCGCGGAGCTGGTCAAAAAAACTCTTTCGCCCCGTCTGATCGGGGCGAAAACGAGAGACGAAAGAGCGAAAACGAAGGTGCGAAAGGAGGTTTTCACCGTGCCTGAATTCCCTTTTTTTGGTAAAAAAGAAAAGCAACAAGAGGTGAAAAAACCTCAAATGATAATCCGTATCAAGCCCAATGACAAGCGCACGATGGAGGAAATTTGCGAAGAGAACGGCATCAAATTTACCTCTGAATATGTCAATGGGCTGTATGAATTTTCCATTGATGAAGAGCTTTATCCTCGCATCGAAAAGTATTTTATGCCTCCCGATGAAGATGAAACGGAGGTTGAAGAAGAGCCTCCGAAGGAAAAAAAAGAACAGAAACTACCTGGGCTTGGAGATCAAATCGGAGCCGCACAGAGAAAATCCGGAGGCAATTATCAACCCGAACCGCCCCGGAGAACGCCCCCTTCCGGGACTGGATCGGGACGCCCAACACCTACTTACACTCCCCCATCGACACCTCCGAGACAAGAAAATTATGGAAGGCAATCGACCATCGACAAGCCGAGAGAGCAGCGGCAAACAACCTCTTACACACCTCCGCAAAATGATTTTGTGAGGAATGTTGAGGCTGCTGCGAGAGGTGAATTGCCTCCGAGAACGGCTCCGAAAAGTCCTCCGAAGGTGGAGCCGAAGGATCTCACAAAAGACTTTGGCGTGCTGACTTTGGAGGAGCAAAAGCGTCTTGATGAACGCCAAGCGAAGTCCGAAGCAGAGAAAAAACCGAAGAAGAAAAGAGTGAAAACCGGGCGTGACAACCAAGTGAAAACCAGGTTGACCGACACCGAAATGCAACTCTTTTCGGAGCGTGTGAAGGCTTCCGGAATGAAGCAGGGAGACTTCATGCGAGAGTGTTTGCTTCACGAAGAAGTCCATGTTCGGAGCCTTACGGATATAGACGCCCAGGCTTTCGGAAAGCTCATGGAAATGTCCTCTGACCTGGGACGCATCGGTGGCCTGATTAAGGGCACGGTCATGGTGAACAAGGACGAGTTCGGGATCTTGACGCCGACCGAAAAGGAAAAGCTGGAGGCTCTGATCCGAGAGCTGAACACCGTGAAAGACGATTTGCTGAAGGTGGTGCAAAATCTTTATGGCGATAGTTAAGCATGTGCCGAGCCACAATGCCCGGTACTCTGATGTCGTGGATTATCTGACAAAGGAGCATGACGAGGACACCGGCAAGCCGATCCTGGACGAGCATGGACAGATGATCGACCGCAAGGAATATCTGATTGCCGGCGTCAATTGCACGCCCGAAGATTTTGCAGAAAAGTGTCTGAAGGACAGCATCCACTTCAACACCAACCGGGCATCAACGGATGTCAAAACCCATCAATACATCCTGTCATTCGATCCGAAAGACAAGGAAAAAGGATTGACGCTGGAGGAAGCGCAGCGCCAAGGCGTTGAGTTTGCAAAGGAGAATTTCCCTGGCCATCGTGCCATTGTCTGCGCCCATCCGGACGGCGCCAATGGCTCCGGAAACATTCATGTGCATATCATCATTTGCTCTGTGCGCTTTGAGGATCGGGAGCCGCAGCCGGAATACATGAAGCTGCAGAGTGACGGCAGCGTGAAGGAAAGCGAGTACAAGGCTGGCTGCAAGCACCAGGACACCGCCCGGCTCCGGCGCCACTTGAACGAGAGGCTGCAGGAATATTGCCGGGAGAAAGGCTATACTGTCACCGAGCAGAAGCCTCCGAAAAAGACCACGAACAAGGAATACAAAGCGAAGAAGGAAGGTCAGAAGCGCCTTGACAAGGACAATGAGACCCGGCGCCAGAAGGGGCAGGAGCCGGCTCAAACGGAGTTCAAATCCAAGAAGGATGATCTCCGGACGCTGATCTCCCATGCTGCCTCTATTTCAAAGGATTGGGACGAGTTTACTCATAACCTCCGAAACTGCTATTCCCGACAAGTGGAGCAGCGCCCGGAGCAGCCCCGCATCCCCTACCAGGAACGGCAGGAGATGTGGAGCCGATACAAGGGCTTCAATGACGAGTTCTGGACTTATCATCGGAAGCTGGCAGAGGTCTACAAGGAAGATGTCAGCGAAGAGTTCAAAAACCTCCGAGAGCGCAAGGATCTGGAATGGAAGAGCAAAAACCGGAAAAACAGTATGTCCGAAAGACTGGACGCTTCCAGAGAGCTTCGATGGAAGCCCGATCGGGACGATATTAAGCGCAGCATTTCCATTACCAAGGAAAAGCAGAAGAAGCTCCGGCTCTTCAAGGATGTTTACCAGGCTTATTCAAAGGCAGCCAAAATCGCTCTGTCCAACAACATGGGAGATGAAGCGAAGCGCTGCCTGGATCGGATGGAGGAGCTGCGGCGCCGGCAGCAGGGCTATTGGGTAGACGGCTGGCTTGAAAACTCTTCCGAGCATAAGATCCTGCCCGGCTTTTCCGGGGAGCAGTCCCGTGTAACCTGGCTGATGACCGAGGAAAGAGAGCTGGACTACGCAAGGGAAATGCTGCAGCGTGTCCAGGACAAGGCGCGGGAGCTGGAGGAGAGCAAGGATCAGCCGCAGATCCGGGAGGAGCACTTCCCTATTGATGTGAAGATCTCCCGTGGCTCTATCTCCTTCAAGCATCCGGATCTGGAACGCTGGACGAGGGGCAAGAGCCTGGGCGCCGACTTTGAGATGGAAGCCCTGGCAAAGGTCATGGAACAGAACCGCATCCGGGAGCAGGAGCAGAGCCGGCCGGCTCCTACACGCCGGGCACCGAGCGAAGAGCGAGGACGATAACGAGAGAGACCGGGAAACCGGTCTTTCTCTTATTGACTTTTCTTTTTGGTTGTCTTATGATATAACCATAAAACAAAGAAAGAAGGAGCATCCTGTATGGCTATTTTGAGTACAGCTGAAGTCTGCGAGAAGCTGGGCGTCAGCCGGGCATGGGTAAACAACTACATCCGGGAGCTGGGCGGCGTCAAGCCTCCAGAGGATCGGGAGATGGCAAACATCCGGACGGTCTACTATGACGAAGCGGATCTGCTGCGCTGGCTCAATAAAAACGCCACCTTCAGCCGGCAGACCATGAAGCTGGATCTGTGCGACTATGCCCCGGAGGATTTGGTGAGAGATCGGCTGCTGCAGATTGAGGCTATGCCGAAAGTCACCGGAGAGGACATCGAGCGCCGGAACGAAGCACGCCGAGCCTTCCTGAAAGAGATCCTTCCGGAAGAGCTGGAAGCAGAGCATCATTTTGTCCTCCCCCGCAAGCGTGGTCTCCTCCCCTGGGTACCCGTGAAGCACGGCATCGAGCGTCTGGAGGATCTGCGCTCCATGAGGGAGCTGCAGGAGGCGTGGGATTGCCGAAGCACGGAAATGGTATACCGGGAGATCTTCTCCAGAGGCATGATCCGAGCCGAGGTTTGCGGGCGGCGCTGGTACATGGCAGCACCGGAGCAGAAGCACCGGTTCCCCATCACCATGCCGGCAGGGTGCTTGAAATAAGAAAAACGGCTCCAGACGCCCGAAAATGGCGGCTCTGGAGCCGATAGAAATTATTCTGACATAGAGATCTTCATTGAGAACGCTGCTATTCGCTCTAAAACGGTCAAATTGCACCAATACGGTGCAATTACTGCACCAAAACACAAGATGTAGAGGTCGAAAAAGGGCAGAACCCAAATTTATCTTGCTTTTCTGACATTATCATGCTATAATCGCATCAAGACATTCGTCCGTAAAAAGTAAAAGAGCTTCCTTTCGGAAGCCCTGTTACTTTTTAATATAAGCACAAAAATAATCGAATACATACTCCCGTCGGCCAAGGTGCTGGTAACACCGATGGCCTGCGGTACCAAGATTGATGCTGCAATCTTGATGGCACCTTAACTGAAGGCAGGACATATACGATGTATGTTTATGCTACATGGGTATTATATCATCATACCCCAATTTAGTCAAGTGTCAAAACGGCTAAGAATAGGCTTTTTATAAGCATTTTCAAGCGTCTGATTGCTGCATTCTGCAAGCGATCAGACGCTTTTTTGCGTTCATTTTCAGACAAGGAGGTAAACATGGGACAGTGGTATTATCGGACTTATCCGACCGAAACCGGAGAGCGCTTTGCGGCACTCCAAAAATGGCATACGAAAGCCAATTCCGAGAACATCATCAACTTCTGGCACATCACTCCCGAGCACACTTATCTCTTCACGATCAAGCCGAATAAGCGGTTTAACAGGAAGGTGAAGTGGAGCGAAGAGCTGTGTCGGGAACTCTTGGGCGAATTGAGATCTCCCAAGCCGGATGTCTTTGTTGTTCGCTATGTCGTGGACGATACGGTTGTCTTTTCTGACATCAACGGAAAGAGCTTCCCGAAACCGCTGAAAGCGCCCCAGGCGCCTCCCGTGTCTCAAAAAGCAGAACGAAAGCAGATGCCGAAACAAGAGCAAAAGAAGCTGAAGAAAAGAACGGCAATCGAGAAAGTGAAGGGACAGGAGCCGGCTCCATACATTCTGTATGGAACGCACTCCAAAGAGGGAAAAGAGTATGCCTGGAAACTGACGCCGGATAAGCCGAAGCGTCAAGGCATTGTTCCTGGAGATCGTGTCCTTGTTTGGACGAAAAACGGCTTCACCCAGGTATGGGTGACGAGGATCGAAGAGGCTGGAGATCAGGAACAGCCCGCCGCCCGCGTCAAAAAGAAGTTGGCACCGGGCGAAAAGGTTTATAAATACAAGAAAAATAAGCCAGTACCCATAGAGGAACGCAACGAGTAAAAAACAGAAAGGAGGTTAAGCATGGGCGTATTCAGCGAGCTAAGCGCAGCCATTATGTGGCCGCAGGAGCAGAAGCATCATAACTACATAGACAAGCGGATCATGCCCTGGCTTGACCTCCACTTCCCTGCTGACAGCAGCTTCTATGGGCGTGTTTTCCTTGGCTATCACCGGAAGGACGGCAACGGCATTTATAACCTTACACGCCGAAACATTGACGAGCTGGCGCCCTTCATTCCTGAAATGCACATCTCCCGGAATGTAGACTATTACATCACGGCAAACTCCATGTGTGGCGTGCGCCGTGTGACCGAGGATGTTTTTGGGCTTCACAATATCGTCATTGACATTGACTGTCACGAAGATATACCGAACTCTGCAGACCTGACGGCAGCGCTGATCTGGAGATGTTCCCGTGACCTTTGGGGCACCGGGGAATGTCCGGAGCCGAACTCCGTTGTTTTCTCCGGTCGTGGAGTGCAGCTGTGGTGGGCTTTAGAGCCAGCCAGCGTCAAGATCCAATACTGGTATAAGAGAATGCAAGCCTGGCTCATGGATGCCCTGCAGGGCGTCCTGGACGATAATCCGGAGGAGCTGGGAGATCTCTCTATTGACCGATCTGCAAGTATAAGGCTGGCAGGTCTATTCAGATTGCCCTTGACCTACAACACCAAGACCGGACGCAAGGGCAGAATGCAAATCCTCCGTTCAGAGCGCTACAAGCTCCAGGATATGCTTGAAACCTATGTACCAAGGGAATACAACCCCCATTTGAGCAAAAGCCAGGAGAAGGCGCCCTGGACAGTCGTAGAGGGCAAACAAGAGCAGAAGATCTATCAGCCCTATGTTCCCCTTGCCTTGCGTGACAGCGAGGTGCTGCAGGGCGGCTCCTCCGCTATGGCTGCCCGTGTTCAGCAGCTTGTGCGCCTCCGTGCCCTGCGTAAAGCAGGGATCGGTGACGAAATGCGAGACCGTTTCTGCTTTGCCGTTTATTGTGCCCTACTTGCAGACCACGATCAGACGGAGGCATGGGAAAGGCTGCTTGCCTTCAATGATGGCTTCAAGGAGCCTCTGCCGTTGGACAAGCTGCGTCAGGCAATGTCCACGGCAAGCGTCAGACAGTATCGCTTGACCAATAAATGGGTCATTACAGAGCTGGAGATCAACGAGACAGAGCAAGACGCCATTGGATTACATCCCAATGCCGGTGACGGCGCGAAAACAAAGACCAAGAACTACACCCGAGATCTAATCCGCAGAACAGTCCGAGAGGATCGAGACAACAAGATCCTTGCTATGTTCGCAGATGGCTCCAGCAAGTCCCAGATTGCCCGGACGCTTGATGTGTCCTGGAATACCGTGGCAAAGGTTATCAGCGCAGAGGAAGCCCGTAGAGCCTCCCAGATTGCCGAGCAAGAGGCAGAGGAAGCCGAAATCATGGAAGCCATGGAACAGGTTGCCGTGGGTGCTGAAGGGCAGAAAATCGCAAAAATGCCCGGTGGAGCCAACTCCTCAAAAATGGTGCGTAATAATATTGCTTCCTACCCCCATAGGGGGCTTCCCGTGTCCTCCAGGGGCAGACAGAGAGGCAGACCCCCAGGATCAGATCCCCCGTCATAGCTCCCCCCTTCCCTTCTGGGATCGGGTGTGTAGGCTGGGGGCTGCGTCAGCCTACCCTTTTTTAGTAGTTTGATAGGGAGGGCGCCCTTGTGCCGGGACCAGACCGGCCAGGAGCCGGCTGCCCTTCCTCTGTGTCAAAAAGAGATGAAAGGAGCCTTTATGAAGCCGGAAGATGTCATGGTTCCCGTGTATCGGGAGATGGCGCAGTTTTGCGAGGATTACGATGTTGTCAGCTTTGCTGCCCTGATGGACTATGCCAGCGAGAAGCGCCCGGATTGGTTCAAGGCGCTCTGCAATCCGAGTGGTACCAGGTTTATGTCCCGGTATGTTAAGTACAGAACACCACGGAATAACAAGAAGTAACAAGAGCGAATAACAAGAAATAATAAGAAATAGCAGGAAGAGCTATTGACAAATGGGAGATCTTGCCTTATAATAAGAAGTAACAAGAAGTAATAATAGGCGATAGCAACAAGTAGCAAGAGCGTTGGAGGTACACCATGATTGAGCTGGCAATCCGGACAGGCAATGTCACCCACTACTTTAATCCGCAGAAAGACTATCACAGGATCTACGACTTTCTGACCGAACGGCTCGGATGGAGCCATGAGGCAGCTGAAGATGTAGCTTCTTGGGCTGAGGTCGCTTACTACGAAGAAGAGTACGACACCGACGATCCGGATGTCGAGATCTTCTTTGTCGAAGAATAAGGAGGGCTTAACATGGGAGAGATCTTCACGGTTCGCTTCCATCGGAGAGACGGAAAGCCCCTGGAGGAATACTTGTACCGCAGGAAAGAGGATGCCGAGCAGCACTTCTATTTGTTCCAGGATGATGACTCCGGGCTTTATACTCACATAGATCTGACCGAGGCGAAAGACGGGCTTCCGGAGGTCGTGCTTCAGACCATCCGGTTTTCTTGATAGCAGGAAATAACAAGAAGCAACAGGAAGTAAGGAGAAGTTTTATGCCTGAAAATCGTTTGGATATGCTCCTTTGGCTTTGGGGTGAAGAAACCTATGATCCTGCTACCCAGGAATGGAGAAAGGATCTGACCCCGGAAGAGCGCCGGAAGGTTGCCGAGTGGGACGCCAATTGCTGAATAGCAACAAGTAACAACAAGTAATAAGGAGAAATAACAGGAGGTTTACTATGATATACGGTGAACAGCAGAAAAAGGAGATTGAGACAATCCGAGAGCGCACATTCAAGCTCCGTTTGTCTGATGCTGATGTAAAGCGGTTGTTTGAGAAGGCTGGAGAAGCCGGAATGTCTGTTTCCGAGCTGCTGCAGAACTTCATCGGGGATCTGGTTGATGGTACATACTCCAATGGATCTGACGAGCGTATGTATGCCGATCAATGGTTTGACCGGTGCTGGTTTAGCCCTCATGGTGAGCCTCATTCGTTGCTGCAGCGTCTTTGGTATCGAGGCGATCTTGACGAGACCGTTTACTTGTGGGATGAAATGCAGAGCCTCAAAGAGGAGCTGGAGGACGAGGATCTGACGCCGGAAGAGCGTGCCGAGATCGAGCAGCAGATTGTCTGGAACAAAGAAGCCTATGATGAAAATATCGGCTCTTTCACCGATCCGGAAGAATGGCAGAAAGTGCTTGCCTGGAACGCAGAGCTGAAGCAGAAGTTGACGGAGGAGTAAGTATGGGAAAAGTAATTGCTGTAACAATTCAGAAGGGAGGCGTGGGCAAGTCCACGACCACCCATGAGATCGGAGCAAACCTGGCTGATATGGGCTACAAAGTGTTGCTGGCTGATTTAGACCCCCAGCAGAACCTTTCTCGCATGGCTGGAGGCGATTTTGAGGCTGTCAGCGTGTATGATGTCCTGACGGGCGATGTCGCCGCCCAGGACGCAATTCAGAGCGTTTCAGGGCTTGATATTATCATTGCCGACAAGCAGCTGAAGCGTGCCGATCGGGACTTCTCCGGAGAGGATGATATTTACCGTTTGGCTGCAGCTCTTCTTTCCGTGAAGGATCGTTACGACTTCATTGTGATTGATACCCCGCCTTCCTTGGGCATTCTTCCTTCTATGGCGCTTTGCGCTGCTGACTTCTGCCTTATCCCTTGCGAAGCAACTTCCAACGGCATCCAGGGCTTGGGACAGCTTGCAGAGAACATCCAGGAGATCCGGGAGCAGCACAATCCCGACCTGAAAACGCTGGGCATCGTTCTGACGCAGTACACCTGGAGAACGATTTTTAATCGAGTGATGAAGGATCAGATCCAGGAGCTGGCTGCCGGCATGGAAACGAAGGTTTTTGAAGCCTCCATTCGTTCTGCCGTTGTTGTCCAGGAAGCCCAGGGCTTTGGGCAGAGCCTCGTTGAATATGCGCCGAAGAGCAAACCCGCCCAGGATTACCGGGCACTCACCGAAGAAATGCTGAAGGAGATGAACTGATATGGCAAAAACTAAAGCCGAACTGATGGCTGAAAAAATGCAAGCGCAGCGAGTAGGGAAGGCTGCTTTTGAGGCTGGCAACAAGCCGGCAATTGATACCTCCACCCCGGCGCCGGCGCCTGTCCCGGAGGCTCCTGCAGAGGATCTGACGGACTTTGTTATGCCGAGCAGAACGCAGGGCAGAAAAGGACAGAAAACGCCCCGCATGAACCTGGCAATTCCCGAAGATGTCTATGAGTACATACGCCGGGAGAGCCGTAAGCAGGGCATGACCTATTCCGAGTTTATCTGTGCTGTGATGCGTCAGCGTCAGCAGACAGAGGAATAACAGAAAGTAACAAGAAGTAATAAGAGGGAATAACAAGAAAAGCCCCGGAAGGTGCTGCGAACACCAACCAGGGCAACCCCGCCGTAAGTAAAGGACACCCGGCAGGGCAAATATATTCTAATGCTCTGCCTTGATTTTTGCAAGGAGGATTATTATGTACGACAAGTCTGAAACCTTTGAAGCTCTGAACGCTCTGACTGCTGCATGGAAGGCACAGTTTGACAACCCCCCCGAGGCGCCCATGGCATGGACGGAAAGGGACGGAGACGGCATGGCTTTCCTGGATGATCTGGAAGTCTGCCCCGTGGCTATGGTCAATGAAGAAAATCTCCATTACGATGTCGAGGATCTCTGGATCGGCTTGGTGGACGGTGACGAGATCCACATCAAGATCTCCTGGCCCTTTGAAGGCAAGATCGACTTTATTATTGTCCCTTGAAAGAAAGGAGAATATCCAATGAAGGAAGTCAATATCAGCAGAGATGCAGCTTATCGGCTTCTGGATGTGACAGATCTGGAAGGTAAGTCGAAAGCTGACAGCAAAGAATTGTATCGGGAGCGAGTAGGCTGTATTGCCACCGGTATCCGTAAATCGACTTAT
>ERZ779890.4776-NODE-4776-length-11092-cov-4.381897_pt1 | contig 11092 bp, 11 predicted proteins | sample MGYA00511553_ERZ779890 | MGnify/ENA primary metagenome ERZ779890 (study PRJEB29588, sample SAMEA2152064) | human gut metagenome | biome: human gut; feature: human-associated habitat; material: faeces | place: Denmark | collected 2008/2010 ...
TGGTCTGCCGCTTAAAGCGGCCGGAAGCACGTGACTTTAGTCATGTGAGGTTCACCTTCGGAAATCTACGGCAATTTGGGATATTGCATATTTAGTCGGAGATGGAGTTATTACGATGGATGAGCTTGAAGGATTTAGTGAGGATCTGATTGATGCAGTAAAGCTGATTCCAGGCAGATAAAGGTTCAAAAGGTCGGAATTAAAAAGTAAGAACTGAAATCTTGTATAATCAAGGAAGAAAGTATGTAAGATAATACGCAAGATTATGGCATACGGCAATTTTAGATCCAGAAGGGAATATTACAATGAATATACAAATGTTTGGAACAAAGAAATGCAACGATACAAAGAAAGCCGAGCGTTTTTTCAAAGAGCGCGGCATCAAGTATCAGTTTGTAGATATGAAGGAAAAAGGCATGAGCAAAGGAGAATTTAATTCTGTAGCTCAGGCAAATGGTGGACTGGAAAATATGATTAATTGGGATGGCAAAGACAAGGATTTATTAGCTTTGATTAAATACATTGCTGATGAGGATAAGCTTCAGAAAGTGATGGAAAATCCATCTGTAATTAAGACACCAGTGGTCAGAAATGGAAAACTTTCTACGCTCGGTTATCAGCCGGAGATATGGAAGAAGTGGCAATAGAAAAGCTGGGAGGAAACATGAAAGAATGACTTATTATGATCAAGAAAACCAGTTTTTACGCCAGCGGCTGCAGAAAGAAATCCCAATTTTGACAGCATTAATTCAGAATTTATATCAGGAACTGGACCGGAAATTTCATTTGAATGGAGCAAAAATACCGGTAACATTTGGATTTGAGACCGATTCTCTGGGATCCTATACAAGGCAGAGTGCTCATGAAAAGGAACATTTTCATTTTTCCCTGCTCTTTGTTGCGTATGGAGTCAACAATCCGTTGTCAAAAGAGGACCGTATCGATTTATTCAAGCATGAATATGCGCATTACATGCAGTACAATATGCGGATACCTGAGAAGTATAAATGGCAGGCTGGAACACATGGAAGTGCGTGGAAATATTGTTGTTCTCTTATAGGTGCAGCACCGACACCTTATTATAAGGCAGGAGAGGCGCTGTTGGATCATAACTATGATAAAGTATTAAAAAGCCGGATTCATGATAAGACAGTGCCGATTCGAGATACGTATCAGCGCCAGCAGAAAGCACAGAAGCAGAAGGATGAAGTTGTTCAATATAAAATTGGAGACAATGTCACACATCCGAAATTCGGAGATGGAATCGTAGAAAAGATTAATCTGAGATCAGGCGGAGTGCATCTTCATATTCGGTTTAATGGTGAGGTGAAATGTATTGATCAGAAGTGGTTGATGAGGAGGAAATATACATAGGTTTATAAAAATTTCAGAAAGACAACATGGCAAAGATACTACAAATTATTATAGTAAAAATAAAGGAGGAACCTAGCTATGGACATATCTGATTTTATAGGAGCTGCAAAAACCTTTCACGTCCTTGGAATAAAGGTCACAAAAGATGGCGACCTCATAAATGAATGGTACAGCGAACCCGAATGCCGTAGAAATATCTATTCTGCAACGAAGAGCTTCACATCCTGTGCAGTTGGTTTTGCTGTCCAGGAAGGATTACTGTCTTTAGATGAAAAACTGACGGATGCCTTTCCCGAAGATTTACCCGATGTGATCGATGATAATCTGAAAATGGCAACGGTTCGAGACCTGCTTACGATGTGTTTAGGACAGGAACAGGGCAGCCTTATGGGAGAACAGCGGCCATTATACCAGGAGGATGACTGGGTAAAAATGTCTTTGGCGATTCCGTTTCAATATAAGCCAGGTACACATTTTGTATATAATAATGTTGGTCCCTACCTGGCAGGCATTCTTGTACAGAGACGTTCCGGATGCGATCTGGTCTCTTATCTTACACCAAGGCTTTTTAAACATCTTGGAATCAAGCGGCCGACATGGGAGACGGATCCTCTTGGAAACAGTTTTGGCGCAGGTGGATTGTTCCTTACACTTTCTGAACTTCATAAATTCGGATTGTTTTACCTGAATAAGGGAAAATGGAATGGAAAACAGATTTTATCCGAAAAATGGATAGAAGAAAGTACAGCAGCATCCGATACAGACAATTATGGTTATCTTTTCTGGAGAGGAGAATATAATTCCTACCGGGCGGATGGAAAATATTCTCAGATTTCCATGATCCTTCCGGACAAGAATGCGGTTATTTCGATGGTCGCAGAATGCCGGAACGGGGAAGAACTTATGAGTGCTTTGTATGATTTGGTATGTGCAAAGTTATAGATTATTATTGCATAATTGTGAAAAAGGAAAGACCAAAAGAGCTCAAACAGCTCGTCTATATAAGATAGATGGGCTGGATTCCGAAGCTGATGAAGGTGCTGGAATTGATCTTGGAAGAAGGAAAATAATTGCCGATCCTCCGTTCGTGTGCTGAAATGATTCCGGCAAAAGATACAGGATTATGGATAAATTATATTTGATTGGAGATGGAGAAATGTTATTTATATGTTACCCAAAATGCTCAACCTGCCAGAAAGCGAAAAAATGGTTAGATGCACAGAAAATAGAATATACCGAGCGCAACATCGTGGATGTGAATCCAACCTGCGGTGAGTTAAAGGAATGGTATTCTAAGAGCGGCTTTCCACTTAAAAAGTTCTTTAATACCAGCGGCCTTCTTTATAAAGAAATGAAACTGAAGGACAAACTTCCTGCCATGAGCGAAGAGGAACAGCTGCAGCTTCTTGCCACGAATGGTATGCTGGTGAAACGCCCGCTGCTGATCGATGGTGATACCGTGCTGATCGGCTTTAAGGAAGCAGAATGGTCTGAAAAGCTGGGATGATTGGAGAAAGATTGGGAGTCAGATGAACGGATAGAGTAAATTCATTGCCGCATTTTCCCTTCTGTGCTAAAATGGTTTCCGGTATGAAAATTTAAGCAAAGAGAGGAACATGAAAATGAACGAAAAACGTACCGGCCTGTTCGAGAATGGCCTGATCTGGTTTGGGGCAGGTGTCTCCATTGCCGAAATCCTGACCGGAACCTACCTTGCACCGCTCGGCATGGGAAAAGGTCTGGCAGCGATTCTTATCGGCCATATCATCGGATGCCTGATGCTGTTTCTGGCGGGCGTGATCGGCGGCAGGGTCAGAAAAAGTGCCATGGAAACCGTAAAAATGAGTTTTGGACAGAAGGGAAGCATCCTTTTTGCTGTCCTGAATGTATTGCAGCTCGTTGGCTGGACCGCCATCATGATCTATGACGGAGCGCTTGCCGCAGATGGCGTAATGCATACGGGCAGATGGATCTGGTGCCTTGTGATCGGAGTCCTGATTATTCTCTGGATTGTGATCGGAATCACGAATCTTGGTAAAATCAACACGGTTGCCATGGCAGCATTATTTCTGCTTAGCCTGATCCTGAGCAAGGTCATCTTTGCCGGAGGCGGAGCAGGAGCACCATCGGATGACAGTATGACATTCGGTGCAGCAGTAGAACTTGCGGTTGCGATGCCGTTATCCTGGCTGCCGCTGATCAGCGATTACACAAGAGAAGCAAAAGAACCGGTCAAAGCAACGGCCATCAGCGCGGTTGTCTATGGAATCGTCAGCTGCTGGATGTATGTGATTGGAATGGGAGCAGCAATTATTACCGGAGAGTACGATATTGCACAGATTATGCTAAAAGCAGGTCTTGGAATCGTCGGACTTCTGATCATCGTATTTTCAACAGTTACAACAACATTTCTGGATGCATATTCCGCAGGAGTTTCAAGTGTTTCCATTTCTTCAAAAATTAAGGAGAAATGGGCAGCGATTGTTGTTACCGTGATTGGAACTGTGGCAGCAATTGTTTATCCGATGGATAACATTACAAACTTTTTATATCTGATCGGTTCTGTTTTTGCTCCGATGATCGCAGTGCAGATCGCAGATTACTTCATTTTAAAGAAAGCAGATGCCGGAAAATCTGCATTTCAATGGCGTAATCTGATCGTATGGCTTGCCGGATTTGTGATTTACCGCATATTGATGCAGGTGGATACGCCGGTTGGAAATACGCTGCCGGATATGGTGGTCACAGTCATTCTCTGCCTGATTGTGGAAAAAGCTGCGGGGGCATCACACAACAGAAAAAGAGGATGAAAAATGAAGAAACTGAATTTAAAGAAATTGACGGTCACAGCAATCTTAGCAGCGGTAGCAGTGGTGGGAAGCTTGTTTTCCTTCCCGGTATTCGGTTCAAAATGTGCACCGGTACAGCATATGGTAAATGTATTTGCCGCAGTAATACTTGGACCATGGTGGGGAGTGGGGATCGCATTTTGTGCGAGCTTTCTGAGAAATCTCATGGGAATTGGAAGCCTGCTTGCTTTTCCGGGCAGTATGGTAGGGGCATTGTGCTGTGGAATCGTTTATCATTTTACAAAACGGCTGGATGTAACATGTATCGCAGAAGCACTTGGGACAGGAGTACTGGGAGGACTTGCAGCTTATCCGGTGGCAAAGCTTCTAATGGGGCTTGAGCCGGGAGGCTTTACGGTTTATATGATTCCATTTTTTATTTCCACGCTTGCAGGAAGTATTTTAGCGTATATCGTCCTTCGGGTTCTTGAAAAAAGCCATGTCCTGGAGCAGATGAGGGAGAATTAATAAATGGAAAAGAATGTAAAAGTACACTGCCTTACCAATCCGGTTACGATGCAAAGTGTGGCGAATGTACTTCTGGCTGCAGGCGGAAGTGCAGTCATGGCACAGGATGAACAGGAAGTGGAAGAGATCACGGCGATCTGTCAGGCCACTTTACTGAATACCGGTGTGCCGGACGAAAGAAAGATCAGATCCTGTATTCTTGCCGGAAAATGTGCGAACAGACTGGGGCATCCGGTAGTGCTGGATCCGGTCGGTGCAGGGGCCAGCAAATTCCGGAGAAAGAAGATCGGACAGCTTCTGCAATCGGTCGTTCCTTCTATTATAAGATGCAATCAGGAAGAAGCGTCTGCATTATTGCGTGCAGAGGATGAAAAGGAATTTCTGGTTTTAGGAACTGAAAGGCAGAAAATAGAAGGAACGGCAGAAAGCTGTCAGCAGGATGGTGATGCAGTATTTTCAGGAATCCAGAGTGGTGGAGTAGAAAGCTCACTGGAACTGGAGCTGGAAAAAGCCCGGAGGCTGGCAGTCAGACTGGCAAAAAAATATCGTTGTACGGTTTGTATGACCGGGGAGCAGGATGTGATCTCTGATGGAGAACGAGTGAAAGTTATCTCAGGAGGGGATGGACGAATCTGCAGAATTACCGGAAGCGGCTGTATGCTTTCCGCATTATGTGCATTAAAATGCGGAGACGGAACAGACTCTTTTGAGGCCGCGGCTGAAGCGGCTGAAACATGGCGACACTGTGCGGAAAGAGCCGGGGAGACTGTGGATGAAAAAGAGGAAGGAATAGGAAGTTTTCAGATAAGGCTGCTGGATGCTTTGTCATTGAAGATGGAAATGGAGCGAGGCAGGAGAATGGAGGTGCAGAGCAGGATGAAACAGAACAAAAAAAGATATATTTCACCGGAGCAGCTCAGGCTTTATGCGGTGACAGACAGAAAATGGCTCGCGGAAGGCGAGACACTGGAGACAGTAGTGGAGACACTGGTGCGTTCAGGCGTGACGTGTGTACAGCTCCGGGAGAAACACGCTTCGGATGAAGAAATTATTTCAGAAGGAAAGAAATTAAATGAGATCTGTAGAAAGCACCATGTGCCATTGATTGTAAATGACCGGCCGGATCTTGCCAAAAAGATCGGTGCAGCCGGAGTTCATGTGGGGCTGTCTGATATGGGAATTGAAAAGGCGAGAGAACTGCTGGGAGAAGATTTTATTATCGGGGGCAGTGCCCATAATGTAAAAGAAGCTCTGCAGGCACAAAAGGCAGGTGCAGACTACATTGGATGCGGTGCAGTCTTTGGAAGTCAGACCAAGTCAGATGTGACGACTCTTGCGAAAGAGGAACTGTGTGCAATCTGCGAGGCAGTGGAGATCCCGGTTGTAGCCATCGGCGGAATCACCGCAGAAAATATAAAAGAACTGACTGGAACAGGCATTGACGGAGTAGCTGTAGTGAGCGGATTATTTGCAGCAAAAGACAAGCCGGAGATGGTGCGACGTTTTTTGAAAGCATTTGAAATGAAAAAGGTGCTTACCATCGCAGGAAGTGACTGCAGTGGAGGAGCAGGAATCCAGGCAGATCTTAAGACAATGGCAGCCAATGGTGTGTATGGAATGAGTGCTGTCATGGCATTGACGGCACAGAATACCACCGGAGTACAGGGAATCATGGAAGTGACACCGGAGTTTGCCGGGCAGCAGATAGACAGTATTTTTACAGATATTCGCCCGGATGCTGTGAAGATCGGAATGCTTTCTTCCGGGGAAATCATTCATGTTGTGGCAGAAAAGCTGAAAGAATATCAGGCAGAGCATATCGTTCTTGATCCGGTGATGGTATCAACCAGTGGTCATCGGCTGATACAGAAAGATGCGGAGCAATCTCTGAAGAAAGAGCTTTTTCCGCTGGCGGAGCTGATCACACCGAATATCCCGGAGGCAGAGGTGCTTAGCGGAAGGAAGATTAAAAATGCACAGGATATGGAGTCAGCAGCGGAAAAGATTGTAGAGGAGTATGGCTGTGCAGTTTTATTGAAAGGTGGTCATCGGATCAACGATGCAAATGATTTCCTCTGTACGGGGGAGAAAAAAGTCTGGATCTGTGGTGAGCGGGTGGAAAATCCCAATACCCACGGAACCGGTTGTACTCTTTCCAGTGCGATCGCCTCGAATCTTGCAAAAGGTGCAGGAATGGAAGAGGCGGTGCAGAAGGCAAAAGAATATCTGACGGAGGCATTAAAAGAACAACTGGATTTAGGAGCAGGTTCGGGACCGATGGATCATACACTGGGAAAAATAATTTTTGAATAAGTAGTTCTAAAGAAAAAATCAGAGACAAATAAGCAGAAAAGGAGAGGAAAAATGGCAGAATATACGACGCAGATGGATGCGGCAAGGAAGGGAATCATCACAGAGCAGATGAAGATCGTGGCAGAAAAGGAATTTATGCCGGTAGAAAAATTAAGAGAACTGGTGGCTGAGGGAAAAGTAGCAATCTGTGCGAACAAATTACATAAGTCATTGGATCCGGAAGGGGTAGGAAGTATGCTCCGTACCAAGATCAATGTCAATCTTGGAGTATCAAGAGACTGTAAAGATTATGATATAGAGATGCAGAAGGTCATGAGTGCGGTCAATCTCGGGGCTGAGGCGATCATGGATCTTTCCAGCCACGGGAATACGCAGCCGTTCCGTCAGAAGCTGACAAGCGAGTGTCCGGCAATGATTGGAACCGTTCCGGTTTATGACAGTGTGATTCATTATCAGAGAGATCTGTCAGAGCTGACGGCAAAAGATTTTGTGGATGTTGTACGTCTGCACGCACAGGACGGAGTAGATTTTGTGACGCTGCACTGCGGAATTACAAGAAAGACGATCGATCAGATCAAGAAGCATAAAAGAAAGATGAATATCGTCAGTCGTGGCGGAAGTCTTGTCTTTGCGTGGATGAGCATGACAGGAGAAGAAAATCCATTTTATGAATATTATGATGAAATCCTTGATATTTGTGAAGAATATGATGTGACAATCTCACTGGGAGATGCGTGCAGACCGGGATGCCTGGCAGATGCGACCGATGTATGTCAGATTGAGGAGCTTGTCCGCCTGGGTGAGCTGACAAAGCGTGCCTGGGATCATAATGTGCAGGTTATGGTAGAAGGACCGGGACATGTGCCGTTGGATCAGGTAGCAGCCAATATGAAAGTTCAGCAGACGATCTGTATGGGAGCACCGTTCTACGTACTTGGACCATTGGTTACGGATATTGCACCGGGGTACGATCACATTACGGCAGCAATCGGTGGTGCTGTGGCAGCAATGAACGGAGCAGCATTCCTTTGTTACGTTACACCGGCAGAGCATCTTGCCCTTCCAAATGTTGAGGATGTAAAGCAGGGAATTATTGCATCAAAGATTGCAGCTCATGCAGCAGATATAGCCAAGGGAATCCCACATGCAAGAGATATTGATGATAAGATGGCCGATGCACGCCGGGTACTGGATTGGGATGCACAGTTTGAATGTGCATTAGATCCGGAAACTGCAAAAGCAATCCGGGATGACCGTCTGCCGGAAGATGACCACAGCGATACATGCAGTATGTGCGGTAAATTCTGTGCAGTCCGCAGTATGAATAAGGCACTGGCAGGAGAACATATTGACATTCTGTAAGAACAAACATAGTGGTATTTTGTAAAAACAATCATATTGATATTCTGTAAGAATGGGCGGGTTGACCTTTATGGGGCAATCCGCTACAATATTTTAGAAGACAGGATTTATAAATATCAGAAGAAAAGAGGAAATTATTATGGCAAATCCAGTAGTTACATTTGAAATGGAAAATGGCGATATTATGAAAGCAGAACTGTATCCGGAGATCGCACCGAATACAGTGAATAATTTTGTATCTCTCGTAAAAAAAGGTTTTTATGACGGACTGATCTTTCATCGTGTGATCAGCGGATTTATGATTCAGGGGGGATGCCCGGACGGAACCGGAATGGGCGGTCCGGGATATTCGATCAAAGGTGAGTTTGCACAGAATGGTGTGACGAATGATCTCGCACATGATGCCGGAGTCCTTTCCATGGCACGTGCAATGCATCCGGATTCAGCAGGAAGCCAGTTCTTTATCATGCATAAGAAAGCACCGCATCTGGATGGAGCTTATGCCGCATTTGGTAAGATTACAGAGGGAATGGATGTTGTGAACAAGATTGCTGAGACAGCAACCGATTACAGTGACAGACCACTGGAAGAGCAGAAGATGAAAAAAGTTACGGTAGACACAATGGGAGTAGAATACCCGGCTCCGGAGAGAGTTTAAGATAAAAAGTAAACAGTTAAATTAGAGGAGGCACAAAAAGCCCATGGATATGATACAGACAGACAAGCTGGTATTTGAATATGACAAACGGGATGAAGATGGCAATATTATCGGCAAGTCCCGGGCAATCGATGAGGTGGATATCGATGTGAAAGAAGGGCAGTTTATTGCAATTCTTGGTCATAACGGTTCGGGAAAGTCCACATTTGCAAAACATATAAATGCGCTTCTTGTGCCAACTGATGGAACGATGTGGGTAGACGGACGTGACACGAAAGATCCGAACGAGCTGTGGAATGTAAGACAGAGTGCGGGCATGGTTTTTCAGAATCCAGACAATCAGATTATCGGAACGGTCGTGGAGGAAGATGTTGGATTTGGCCCGGAGAATCTGGGCGTACCAACCGACGAAATCTGGAAACGTGTAGAAGACAGTTTGAAATCTGTTGGAATGATTTCTTACCGGCATCATTCACCAAATAAGCTTTCCGGTGGACAGAAGCAGCGTGTAGCAATTGCCGGGGTCATCGCTATGGAGCCGAAATGCATCGTTCTTGATGAGCCGACAGCTATGCTGGACCCGATGGGGAGAAAAGAAGTTTTAAAAACAGTGCAGAAGTTAAGAGAGCAGAAGAAAGTTACGGTTATACTGATCACACATTATATGGAAGAAGTGGTCGATGCAGACAAGATTTATGTTATGGATCACGGACATGTAGTGATGGAAGGAACACCGAAAGAAATCTTCTCTCAGGTCGATACATTGAAGCACTACAGATTAGATGTTCCGCAGGTGACGATTCTTGCGGACGAGCTTAAGAAACGAGGACTTGACATTCCGGATGGAATTTTGACGAAGGAAGAACTGGTGGAGGCATTATGTCAATTAAAATAGAACATTTGAATTATGTATACAGTGAAGGCACAGCCTACGAAAAACATGCGTTAAAAGACATTTGCCTGGAGATTCCACATGGAGAATTTGTGGGGATCATCGGACATACAGGTTCCGGAAAGTCTACGCTGATCCAGCATCTGAATGGACTGATCAAAGGAACAAGCGGAGCCATCTATTATAATGGAGAGAACATTTACCAGGATGGGTACGATATGCGGGCACTCAGAAGCCAGGTGGGACTTGTGTTTCAATATCCGGAGCATCAGTTATTTGAAATAGATGTGCTGACGGATGTGTGTTTTGGACCGAAGAATCAGGGATTGTCACAGCAAGAGTGCGAGGCACGGGCGCTGGAGGCATTGAAGCTTGTAGGATTAAAAGAAAAATATTATAAATCATCACCATTTGAACTCTCAGGAGGGCAGAAGCGAAGAGTTGCAATTGCCGGGGTACTGGCCATGCGTCCGAAGGTGCTTGTACTGGACGAGCCGACTGCGGGATTAGATCCGAAGGGGCGCGATGAGATTCTGGATCAAATTGCATATCTGCACAAGGAATCGGATCTGACGGTTATTCTGGTTTCCCATAGTATGGAGGATGTAGCTAACTACGCCGAAAGAATTATTGTAATGAATAAGGGGCAGGTTATGTATGATGATGCCCCACATAATGTTTTTAAACATTATAAAAAGTTAGAACAAATAGGTCTTGCGGCTCCTCAGATAACATATATTATGCATCAGCTTAAGGAGGATGGACTTGATGTTGATGAAAATATTATTAATCTGGAAGAAGCAAAGGAAAGTATATTGAAAAGTTTAGGAAGATAAAATGGTAGATATAACAATTGGACAATATTATCCGGAAGATTCAGTAATACATAAACTGGACCCAAGAGTTAAACTTTTTGGAACGTTAGTTTTTGTAGTAATGGTTTTTATGATTAACAATGTAATAGGTTATGGACTGATTACGTTATTTCTGGGAATAGTAATAAAGATGTCAAAGGTACCTTTTAAGAAGATGATGAAAGGCATAAGAGGGATTATTTTTATTATGCTGTTAAGTGTAGTTTTTAATATTTTTCTTACGCCGGGAGATGTGATTGTCCATTTTCTTATTTTTACAATAACAAAACAGGGAATTATAAAAGGTGTTTATATGGCGATA